>QWCF01000374.1_pt1 | contig 17766 bp, 26 predicted proteins | sample 1972521 | NCBI WGS metagenome assembly QWCF01 (sample SAMN09866715, study PRJNA288562) | Human oral metagenome isolate term4_saliva, whole genome shotgun sequencing...
CTTTCCATTTCCCCCCAAATCATCTAAAATTCGGAAAAAACGGCGAAACGGAGTGAAAATGCCATTATTCGACCTGGAAGTCCGAGACGAATCGCCCATCCACGACGCCGTCAAGGACCTGATTGACGATCTTGAGCGGGAGGACCTGCTGGATTACCGCACGAAGCTTCTGACCGTCGTCATGCTGTCCACGGCGAAGGCTCTGGACCGCGGCCTGTGCGCCGCGAAAGTCTCCGTCGCCACGACTCAGCTCGCACGGCAGCTACTTGACGGGATTGAGATGCTCCCGAAGCCGCCGGCCAAGACGGGCAGCGTTTTCGACACGCTGCAGACCGTCATCGAAGCCGTCACGGCCCGATCGATGGGACTATGACGCCGATGACCGTCCAGCTGCCCGACGGCCTGACCGCCGCCTACGCCACTCTCCGGGACCCGGACCGGCCCAGTCTCGGCCCCGTGGTCGCCGAAGTCTCCGAGCGGGTTCGCGGACGCCGGCTTATGCCGTGGCAGCGGTACGTCGCCGACGTCGCCTGCGAGCTGGATCCCGAGCATCCCGGAGAGTGGTGGTACCACACGGTGATGGTCTCCGTGCCGCGCCAGGCCGGCAAATCCGACCTTGTCGGCGCCATCCACCTCCACCGGATGCTGGCGTTCGCCGATCACCGGGCCGTGATGACGGCGCAGACCGGGAAAGATGCCGGAAAACGCTGGCGGTCCTACGTGGACGATATCCCGGCCGTGGAGGACTCCGGCGTCGAAGTCCTGCGGGGCAAGGGAGCCGAGCGGCTCACCTACGCGCCGACCGGCGCCTATCTTGAGCCGTATCCGCCGACGGACTCCGCGATCCACGGCGACGCGATCGACCTGGAATCCGCCGACGAATGCTGGGCGTACACGCCCGAGCAGGGCACCGCGATCGAAGCCGCCGTCAAGCCCGCTCAAGCCACTCGGCGTCTCGCCCAGTCCTGGCGGCTGTCCACCCGCGGCTCGGAGGCGACGTCGGGCGGATGGTGGGATGAGAAACTCGCCCACGGCCGGGCCGCCACCAAGGATCCCGGTGCCCGTGTGGCGTTCTTCGAGTTCTCCGCCGACCCGGAGCTGGCCGACCGGGACCCGTACGGCGACGCCACCCTCGCCTACCATCCCGCCATCGGCTACACCCAGTCCCTCCGGCGTCTCCGGGCGCTCGGCGACGGCCTGCCCCTCGCCGAGTGGCGCAGAGCGTTCCTCAACCTCCCCACCGCCGGCGACGACAAGGTGGCTTTCGACGTCGCCATGTGGACCGCCAGGGCGATCCCCGAGGACGATCCAGCCGCCCAGCACCGGCGGCCCGGCGACACCGTCATCGCCTACGACGCCTCCCGAGACGGGACCGGCGCCACCATCGCCGCGGCCTGGCTGGACGACGACGGAGACCCAGTCACCGTCATCGCCTGGTCCGGGAACGACGTCCGCGAACTCGAACCTCGCTTGCGCTACCTGTGGGCGGACGGCTACCGGAGGATCGTCGCCGACCCTACCGGGCCCACCCGGCTCATCGCCGAGACCCTCGCCGCCGACGGCATCGGCCAGACCGGCGCCTACAGCGACTACCAGGACGCCTGCCAGGCCCTGATCGACCGGTCCCGGGACGGCACCGTCTCCCACGTCCAGGCCGGCTGCGTCATCTCCGCGATCGACGCCGCCAGGCTCCGCGTCACCAACCGCGGCGTCGATTTCGACGCCGCCAAGTCCGACGGTCCGATCGACGCCCTCCGCGCCACCGCGCTCGCCGTGTGGGCCGCCGGGAAATACCTGTCCAAACCCGTCCTGCAGATATGGTAGGGTGATCCACGTGGCACGAAACCCATTCGCATCCCTCGCCCGGGCGGTGACCGGCCGGCAGGCGCCTCCCCGGCTGCAGCGCGTCGAAAACGGCGTCACCATCCGCCGTGACGCCGGCGACGACCCGCGGGTCCTGGACTCCGTCTACCGGGCCCTCGCCATCCTCGAAGGCTCCATCTCTCAGCTCACCCTGGACCGGTACTCCCGCACCCTCGGACGCCCCCGCGGCTCCGCCACGAGCATGATCCAGCGGATCCTGCCGCCCGACCAGACACTCCCAGGATTCCTCGGGGAAATCACCCAGTCCCTCGCCCAGACCGGCAACGCCTGGCTCCGCGTCCCCGACGGCCCCGGCCCGGTCCGGGTCCTGGACCCATCACGGTGCTCCGCCCGGATCGACGTCGCCACCGGCGTCAAAACCATCACCTACGACACACTGACCGTCTCCGACGTCCGCCAGCTGCAACTCACCCACGTGCCCGGCGAGCCGCTCGGCCAGGGCCCGATCCAGGCGTGGGCCGACGGACTCCGCGGCGCCATAGACGCACACCAATACGCCGCCCAGTGGACCAAACGGGGCGGCCGCCCCACCGGGATCCTCACCACCGACCAGACGCTCTCCGCCGACATGGCGAAAGAATGGAAAACGGCGGCCAACGCCACGATGACTCCCGAGGGCGGCGTCGCAGTGCTCGGCTCCGGACTCACCTACAAACAATGCTATTTGACGCCAGCCGAGCTACAGCTACTGGACGTCCGTAAAGTAAACGTCATCTCCGTGGCGCGGATTTTCGGGATCCCGGCCCGGCTCATGCTCACCTCCGGCGACGGCGACTCCAAAACCTACGCCAACATGGAGCAAGAGTCGATCCTTTTCGTCAGGCATACGCTTATGCCGTACATGCGGGAAATCGAAGCCGCCCTATCCGAGCTACTCCCCGACGATTTGCGCTTCAACGTGGACGGTTTCTTGAGGCCGGACACGACCACCCGGTACGCCGCCCACAAGGTCGCGATCGAAGCGGGATTCCTCACGATCGACGAAGTCAGGGCCATCGAAGGCCTCAACCCACTAACCGAAACCAAGAAAGACGAAGACAAGAAAGAAGGTGACGCCGATGACGAAGACAGAGCACCAGGCAGCGACCCTGAACCGGATCCGGAAGCGTAACGGCCCCCTCACCACGCGCCTCGCCGACGCCGGGACCGGCGTCGGCTGGGAGATAACCGCCCGGGCGGTCCCCCTGGACACACCCACCGAGATCTTCCCGGGTTTCGTCGAAACCATCCACTCCGGCGCCCTCACCCCGCGGGAAGGCGGCGTCAAGCTCTTCTCCGAGCACCGCGACGTCATCGGCGTCGTCACCGACACCCGCGAAGAGGACGGCGCCCTCATGATCGACGCCCGCATCTCCGACACCCAGCTCGGCAGGGACGTACGCCAGCTCATCGCCGACGGCGCCCTCACCCAAATGTCGATAGGTTTCCTGCCCGCCGACGACGGGCAGACCATCACCCGCACCGAGACCGGGATCAACGTCGCCGTCACCCGCGCCACCCTCTACGAAGTCTCCGTAGTGCCTTTCCCGGCCTACGAAGACACCGCAATCACCGACCAACGCTCCAACAACATCGAAGAAATGAAGGAGAATAACGCTATGGCAGAGACCGCCATCGACAGACTGGACGATGCGATCGGCGGTATCTCCGCCGACGTCCGCGCCCTCCGCGACCGGATCGACCGAGTGGAGACCGCTCAGGTCACCGAGCCGCATCCCCTCGCCCAGTACCGGTCCTACGGGGACTACATCAAGAACGCCCCGGAGGGGATGGCTTTCCGTGACGTCACCGTCACCAAGGTCGGCCAGTCCGCGCAGCCGCCCGCCTGGCTCGGGCGCCTCCAAGCCAAGATGGAGGCCAAGAAGCGCGTCACCAACTCGCTGGCGTACACGCACGACGTCCCGATGCATGGCCAGACCGTCCAGTACTCCGTCTACAAGGAAGACTCGCTGACGGTCGCCGAGTACACGGAAGGCACCCCGGTGGCCACCGGGAGCCTCACCGACGAGCTGAAAACGGCGAAGGTGACGGCGTTCGCGGGCGGCACGTCCCTCACCAGGGCGACCATCAACCGTGCGGATCCGGCGTTCCTGGACGATATTGGGCAGCGTATGGCCATCAAGCACGCGAAGGCTTTCGAGGCGTGGAACGTGCAGTTCGTCCGTGAGCAGATCGTCGCCGCGGCGGCCAAGCACTCCGTCGGCGGCGCCACGAAGGCCAGTGAAATCACCGCAGGCTCGCTGCGTAACGTTATCATTGACGCACAGAAGGCATTCAACGATTCCGATCAGTATTCGATTGACGGTTTGTTCCTGACGTGGGACCTGATCAAGGTCATCGCGGCGATCGGCGAGGAAAAGAGGCTGCTCCGCTGGGTCGGCTCCGACACGGCCGTCGCCAACGAAGGCCGGATCGACCCGGCCAAGCCCATCTCGCTGAGCCTGTACGGTGTGCCCGTCGTCCCGATCCCCGGCGAGACCTTGGCGTGCTTCTACGACAAGCGTGCGATCGTCGTCCGCGACGACGGGGAGGCGCCGCTCCGGCTGCAGCAGGACCAGGTGCTGGACCTGCGCCGCGACACCGCGGTATACAGCGAATGCGTACACTACTCCCCGTTCCCCGGCGCCCTCCTGCCCTGGACGTTCAAGCAAGGCTGATATCGTGGCGTTCACCGTCGATCTTGAGAAACTCCGGCTGGTCCTCACCCGCGAGCTGCACCTCGCGGGTGGGGCCTCCACCCTGGAACCCGCGGATATCGCGGAGATGATCGACACCGCCGTCCAGATGGTCGGGTCCTACGTCGGCGCCTCCGAGCTACCCGACAAGATCGCGCACCGGGCCGTCATCGAAGTCGCCCGCGAACTCAACACCAGGATGCTGTCCCCGGGCGGCGTGTTCTCCGCGTTCGCGGACGCCGGCAGCCCGGTGCGGCTCGCCAGGGACCCGCTCCGCGCCGTCTACCCCATGCTCGCTCCCTACGTAAGGCCAGGCCTCGCATGACCGAGATACCCACCATCGCCGACTGCCGCGCCGAAATCCAGGAAGGCCTGGTCGGCGTCCTCGGGGCAGCTTTCGGGACCGAGCTGACCGACGTCCGCTCCTACCTGCCGCAGACTCCGCCGCCGGCCACCGCCTGGATCGAGTTGATGGGCGTCGAAGCCGGCGACAATCAGGGCCTGCCGTACGCCCAGGCCCGGGCCACGTGGCGGGTCACTGTCACCGCCCGGCCCGGCATGGCCGTCGCCGACGCCACAGCCTGGCTGGACCGGGTAGCCCAGGTCATGCTTTCCCTGGACGTCGGCGGCATCAGTATCAGCGAGTACGTCGCCATCTCCGGCGACGCCCTCGCCTCACCGCTGCCCGCCGTCCGCATCACCATCAAAACTATCATCACACGAAAGGCCAAGTAACCATGGCTATACAGCGCCTCCGGGGATCCAAGTTGGTCCTCAAAATCGACAACGTGGACTACGCCGCTGAGATTAGCGAGTGGAAGTTTCCGAAAGAAGAGACTAAGGATGCGGGGACGAAGACGTTCGGCGACGTCATGAAAGGCTCCGTCGGCAAAGCCACCCTGGAAGTTACGATCGTCCAGTCCACGAGCGCCGAAGCCCTCCTGATGAAGGTATTCGACAACCCCGGCAAAGACAATGTGCCTTTCACGCTCGCCCCGCACGCCAACGACACGCCCACCGTGGACGAACCCCACTGGGTCGGAACGCTCGCTTTCCCGAAGCTCCGCCCGGCGATCGGCATCAAAGCCGGCGACGACGACAGCACGACCGAAATCGAGTTCACGATCCGCAACCGCGAAAAGAAAACCCAAGCGTAATCAGGGGGCCTTGAATGCATGACGGCGTCTACTCCGTGGGCGACGGAGTCACCATGCGCATCCAAGGGGCAGACAAGGCGATGCGGGCCCTCGCCCGAGCCGGCGCCGAGACGAGCGACATGAAGGAACTCATGCACTCCCTCGGCGAGCTCGTGGTCCGCACCGCCAAACCCCTAGCACCGCACAAGACCGGCCGCCTCGCGGGATCGATCCGCGCCGGCCGCGGCAAAACCAAGAGCGTGGTCTACGCCGGCCGTAAGTCCATCCCGTACGCCGGCGTCCAACACTACGGATGGCCGAAACACCACATCCAACCGCACCCTTTCCTGGTACAGGCCTTGGAAGCCAGAAACCAGGACATCGTCAAACATCTCCTGAAAGGCCTGGGCGAGATATGCGACAAGCTCGGCCTGGACAACAACATCGGAGGAACCCTCTAATGGAACACAGCACTGACGCACAGTCGGAGGCGTTCTCAGCCTTCGCAGAGTCCCTCACCATCGGGGAACAGGTCATGTACACGACCATCACCGGCGCCGGCCTGGACGCCGATCCCGACCCTGGCCTCATGATGCGCGCCCTCGCCACCATCGCCCTGCAGCGCCTCGCCCAGCCCGGAGACCCAGCCATCACCCCGTCCGTCGCCGACGGCCTCACCATGGCCGACGCCCTGGACGTCATCGAAGCCGCCTCCCACACGGAGCCGCCCCGCGACGCCGCCCTCACCGGGATCCTCGCCAGAATTCGCCCCCACGCACCCAGCCAGGCCGCGGCGATCGAGGCGACGGCCCCGTTTCGTGAAGCAAATGGCAGCCATGGTCTCGGCGGGCATCATCACGTCTCCCTGTGAATACTGGGGGCTGACCAGGATGGAGACCGCGGCGCTCATCCGCGAATGGAACCGCCGCCAGAAAGCATGAAAGTGCCCCCCGGGCCTGAGGGAGAGAGAAGCGAAGAACAACTCAGGCCCGGGGGGCATCCCCCGATGTCAGGAAAGGAACAAACCATCTGACAGAAGGGAGTCTACAGGATGGCCGGCAAGCAATCAATCAAAATCAGTGTGACCGCCGACACGAAAAAGTTCCGGTCGGAGATGGGGAAGATCGGGCAGGCCGAGGGCGGCGTCGGCAAGCTCAAGCAATCCATGTCCGCCCTCGGCATCGGCATGAAAGGCCTCGCCGCCGGCGCCATAGGATTCGGCGCCGCCGCGGCCTTCGCCCTCGGCAAGCAAGCCGTCGGCGCCGCCAGCAACTTACAGCAATCCATGGGCGCCGTGGACGACGTTTTCAAATCGTCCGCCAAACAAGTGCACGCCTACGCACAGAAAGCGGCCGACGCCGTCGGACTCTCCCGAAACCAGTATAACGAGATGGCCACGTTGATCGGCACCCAGCTGAAAAACGGCGGCACCGCAGCCAACCAGCTAGCCGACCAGGCCAACAAAGTCATCAAAATAGGCGCCGATTTGAGCGCGCAGTTCGGCGGCAACACGAAAGACGCCGTAGACGCGCTCTCCGCAGCGCTGAAGGGCGAGAGAGATCCGATCGAGAAATACGGCATCTCCCTCACCCAGAACGCGATCGACGCCGAAGCCGCCGCCTTAGGCTACAAGAAAGTCAACGGCCAGCTCACCACACAGGCCACACAGGCAGCCACGCTCTCCCTCATCCAAAAACAGTCCGCGGATTCGACCGGTAAATTCGCCCGGGAGACAGACACGCTCGCGCACAAACAACAAGTGCTATCGGCGAAATGGGAAGACGCCAAAGCCAAGCTCGGCAACATGCTGCTACCCATCGTCACTAAAGTGACGGGGTTCATCGCCGACCATATCGTCCCGCTCATCGGCAAGCTCCCCGGCCTCCTATCCGGCCTCGGCCGCGTCATCGGCGGCGTCTTCGTCGGCGCCTGGCGGCTACTCGTAGGCGTCGTCAAGACAGCGGCCGTCGCCCTGAAAATCGCGTGGGAGGCCATCAAACTTGTCTTCCAGCTCGGCGTCACGGCCGTCTCCGCCGTCATGTCCGGCCTTGCCACCGTCGTAAGCCTGGCGTGGGAGGGCGTGAAAGCGGTGTTCTCCGCCGCCATAGCGGTCGTGAAATTCGCGTGGGAGGGATTCCTCGCCCTCCTGCGAGGCGGCGCCGCCGTCATCGGCGCAGTCTTCACCGGGATCGCGACCGTCGCCGGCTGGGTGTGGGCCGGGATCAAGGCCGTCATCTCCGGCGCCGGCGCCGTCATCGGCGCAGTCTTCACCGGCATCCGCACCGCCGCCGGCTGGCTCGGCTCCGCGTTCCAGGGCCTACTCGGCGTCATCAAATCAATCTGGAACGGAATCAAGACCGCCATATCCGCGGCCGCCCACCAAGTCAAAATCACATTCCAAACCATCGTAGGGTCCATAGGAATGGTCATCGGCTGGTTCGGCAAGCTGCTATCCAAAGTGTGGAACGTCATGGGCCAGATAGTGTCCTCGATTTGGAACGGCATCGTCAAGGTCGTCTCGTGGGTCGCCGATATACCAGGGAAGATCGTGAAGGCGTTCGGCAACGCAGGCAAGATCCTGTGGAACGTCGGCAAGAAAATCATCGGCGGCCTATGGGACGGCATCAAATCAGGCTTCGGCGCGATCAAAGACGGCTTCAAATGGCTCACCAACAAGCTCACATCCTGGAAGGGTCCGGAGTCCGTGGACCGCACCCTCCTGCGCGGCGCCGGCCAGCTCATCATCCAAGGACTCGTAGACGGGATGGCATCCCGGTACGGCGCCGTCCGATCCTCCCTCCAATCCCTGACCCGAGGAATGCCGGGCATGATCGACGGGCAGGCCCTCGCCGGCGTCCCCGCCGGCATGCCCCTCCCCACCGCAGCCGCCGCCGTTCCACGTGAAACACGGCCCGTCAACATCACCGTCCAGACCCTCACCGCCGACGCCCGCTCCGGCCAGGCCGTCGTAGACGCCATCCGCGACTACGAGCGCACCACCGGCCGCCGCCTGATAGGATAGGAGACGCCATGCACGTCTACCCGCCCATCTCTAGGTTTGATTTCGCCCCCAAACATTGGCGCCAGCGCAGCGGCGACCAGTGGACCCAGGACCGCGTGCGCGTCTTCGTCCCCGACGCCCAGCGGCACGACACGAAGGGGGATTTCACGTTCAAGGCCGACTCCCGCGACCTGATCACGATCGACCTGCCGCCCATCCCCGCATCCTGGGAGCCGGCCGTCGCCGTCACCATCAAATGCCCCACCGTCACGGGCGCCACGGCGCGTATCGGGATTCAGGGCGCCATCCGCACCCAGACCATGGACGGCACCGACCGCACCTGGCTCTCCTACAATCCGCGCTACCTGCAGCGGCTCACCATAGAGACACCCGAGGTGTGCGACGGGCAGGAGTGCGAGCTGCACGTGGAGCATGAGCTCGAAATCCCCGGCGGCGCCGCGGCGGCCACCGGGCCGGAGGCCTACGCCCTCATGGCCCAGCTCCCCGACCCGGCATCCGCGGACAAGCGGCTCGGCAAAATCATCCTCGGCTCTACGACGCTGCCCGACCCGAACCGGAAAGTAGGCGACTGGGACACCCTCGGCAACATCCGGCTCGGCCAATACACGCTCCCGCCCGACGACGCCGACCTGATATGGGTCAACATGCTCGAAAACGGCACCAGCGTCACGACCGAGCGCGGCCTGGACTACGACGGGATCACCTCCAACTATAAAATCGGCACCATGAAAGCCACCTACAGGGACTCCTACGATCCTCGGGTCGCCAAGATCCACCGAGGCCGCCGGACCATCCTCGTGCACATCCCGTCCGCGACGCCGATCTTCACGGGCACCGTGGACACCGTCGTGTCCCACTACCAGCCCGACGGCACCTACACCACCGAAATCACATCCGTGGACTCCACAGCCAAACTCGCCGCGAAAACCAGCGTCGGGCCCCTCAGCGAGGGATGGGTGTGGACGGCGAACGGCATCGGCGAAGTCACCGGCCCCAACGGCATCTCATGGCACACCACCCTCAAAAGCGACAACGGCTGGTCCAGGCTCGGCGTCCACAGGGCGCCCTACACGGACCGGTCCCTCGCCCAGTGGCTGGACATCATCACCGCCACCGGCTGCAGGCCGTGGTTCATTGACTCCCGCGGTTGGCTGGCGTTCGCGTGGTCCCCGCCCGACAACCTCCCCTCCGGCTACCTGATCGACGCCGGCGGCATCACCAAATACGAGTCGGGGACTGTCTATCCGCAGGCGACGGAGGCGTCCGTGGACTACGACGCGTCCTCCGCCATCTCCCGCCTAGACATCACCACCGACCACGTAGACCAAGAATGGGATCAAAACAAAAAGAAATGGGTCGATAAAGGGACGATGTCGCAGCAAAAGACCACGGTGTACGAAAGGACGATCGAAGCCGAGTTCGGGGAACGCAAAAAGCAGGTGGGTATCTCCGTCAACACCTTCGAATTTCTACACAACCAAAACACCTGGGCCGCTAGGACCGTCGGTACCCTGACCAAGAAACTCTACTACAACTACCCAAGTGCATGGCCGTCGTCCGTCACCCTGCCGGCCTGGCACGAGGCCGATCCCGCGGTCGCCCACCCGTACCGGGTCCACGGCGACGCTATGGCCGCCGTCGGGCGCACCGCCCAGCTGGACCTGACCGACATCGTCATGGTCTCCACTGTCCAGGATACCTACCCCTGCCACATCAAGGGAATCAAATGGACCCTGGATACCACGAGCGTCAAAACGACACTCGAACTGCAGAAACCCATCCCATACGAATACGTGCCGGCATGGCTGGAAGCCATCCGGTGGAAAGGAAAGGACTGACATGTATAATTTCACCGACGGCGAGCTTTTGACGGCGAAAAAGCTCAACGATACGCTACTCGAATGCCGCACGGAGGCCATAGACAACTCTTTAGTGGCGTCGCACACCAACGGCACCTCCATCTCCGGCACGGCGGCTGCCGCCTACTGGAAGAAATGCCGGATCGTCACGGGCATCGTTTTCGCCTATCCGACGTTGATCCAGGATGGTTTCACCTACATGCCCGAGGCGGGCTTCCCGGTGACTTTCCAGGAAGGCGTCTGCTCGATCACGTGCACGCCGCTGTCCGGGATCAACAATGCGCAATTCCAGTGCCAGCCGCCCCCGGGGCCCCTCGAAATCGACTCGCTGTCCACAGAGAAGTTCCGAGCCAGGTTCAGAGGCTCCGGCGGCAACGTACCTTATGCTTTCATGTGGACCGCAATAGGATACTAAAGAAAGGCACCAAATATGGCTTGGTATCCCGGGGCCAACCACTGGCCCCTCAACGCCGAGACGCAGGACCGGTCCCACACGCCGGTCAGGATGACCCTGCACACCGCCGTCTCCGGCGCCCAAAACCTCTACAGGTACGGTCCGTATAGGGGCACGTACTCTACGTTCTATGTCAACGGCGTCGGGGAGGTGTACCAGTACGCCTCCACGTCGCAGGCCACTAGGGCCTCCGGCGCCGGGAATTTCGGCGATATCTCGGTGGAGACGTGGGACGGCGCCTCCGAGCGGGCCCTCACCGGCAGCCAGGTGACCGCGCTCGGGCAGCTGCTCGCCTGGATATGGGACACCCACCCGCACGTCCCGCGACGTATCGCCACGCCAGGCGACCTGCGGGGCCTCGCCTGGCACCGGCTCGGCTGCGCCGGGGATTTCGGCAGATTCGACCCGACCGACCGGAAAACCTGGTGCAGGGCGCAGACCGGCGCCCGCTGGTCCACCGCCTACGGGAAAAACTGTCCGTACGACGCGAAAATAGACCAGCTGGACGATATCTACCATGCCGCGCTCGGCGACAGCCGAGACGATCCAGAACCAATCAAACCACCGCTAGGAGACACTATGATTATTGTGTGGCGTGTAGGCGACAATGTCGCCTACCTGGTCACCGGCTGCAGCATGCGCCGGATCAGCTGGGAGGAGTACCAGGCGATCAAGATCGCCAACCCGGACATCCCCGAGCACAGCGCCTACCCGGAGACGGTCCAGACCCTCATGGAGGCCGTCCACGCCCAGGCCAAGTCCCTGCTTGATGACCTGCGGGCGCTGGGGGCGAGCATATGAGTATCCTCCTGACCGTCCCGGCCATCGTCGCCCTCACCAACCTCGCCAAAAGAACCGGGCTGCCCTCTAAACTGGCGCCGCTGGTCTCCGTGCTCGCCGGCGTCGCCGTCGCCTGCGGAGACGCCTACTCCACCGGCTCCGGCTACCTGGACGCCGTCGCCCGCGGGATCATCCTCGGCCTGACCGCCTCCGGCCTCTACGACCTGATGCCCGGCGAACCCAAAGGCAGCACCGTCAACGTCTACGGCAAGGACTCCGTCCGCGGCCGCCACTCGGCCGTCACCGGGACTCCGGAGACGCCGGCGCAGCCCGAGCCGGAATCCGAGGCGGAGGCGCCCGAGACCAAGCCCGATCCCGGCGCCGCCGCGGCCGCCCACGTCGCCCAGCTCCCGGCCCCCGCCCCGGCTCCGACGTCGGGAGGAGGCGGCCAGTAGTGCAGCACGTCGCTCCGATCCTGACCGCCGTCGCCGGCGTCCTGACCGCCGTCGCCGGCCTGGTCCCCGTGTGGAGGCAGCTGCGGGCGATGCGCCGCCGGATGGAGCCTCAGGGCGACGGCCGCTCCCTCGCGGAGGGCCTTGCCCGCGTGGAGGGCCAGGTCCACGCCCTCCGGGACGAGCACGCCGGCACCCTCCGGCGACTCTCACAGGAGATAGGAGTCGTGGACGCCCGCATCTCCCGGCTCGAACACTCCCTAGGAGAGTGAGAGAGACCACAAGAATCTACCCCGGTCTGGCTTGACACCATGCCACGACCGGGGTAGACTATAGGTACAGCAAGGGAGAAAAACTCCCGAGATGGAAAGGAAAACTGAAATGCGAGATAACAGAGGGATCTTCCCCCGGACCTTCACCAGCAACCTGGTCGAATCCAAGCACTGGCTCCGAGCCGAGACCGGAATCCCCCTCCGAGACGCAGAGAGAAGGCTCCGGAAACTCCCCAGATACCAGGGACTCTTCGACACCGAGGACCTGATCGAACTCAGAGACGGAATCCGGAACTCCTAGAGGAAAGGCCCCCCGCCCCGGCGGGGGGCCTCCCCTTTCCCCCCGCGCCCACCCGACCCGTGGCCAGCGTCACACCACGCCGGGTTGACACCATGCCACGGACGGGGTAGACTATAGGTATAGCGAGGGAGAAAAGCTCCCGAGCGAAACCGAAAGGATATGGAAATGAAGATCTACGAAGGCTCCAAGTGGATCGACTGGGAGACCAAGGATGCGGCTTGCTGGCTCGCCGCGAAGACCGGCCTGACCCGGGAGGCCGCCAAGCACGCGATCATCGCCAACCTCGATCCTACCTGGGACGGCGACTACGACGATGCGGCCCTCGAGGATCTTGCCCTGATCATCCTCGAAACCGAAGACTGACAACCCCGTCCCGGCCCCTCCGGGGGCCGGGGCCCCACCCGGAAAGGATACCCCTGGACATGCCTGAATACCATCCCGAGCTCACGCCGGGCGCCTACGATCGGATCGCCCGAGACGTCCGCCACGCAGCCTCCCAGGGCTACGAGGGCACCTGCTACTACGACCGCGAGGGCTACCTGGTCGGCACCCGCGAGGCCGCCGCCTACAGCGTGGACCTGCACCACGGAGGCCGGCACACCGCGATCCGGCACCTGCCCGGCGGCCACGTCGCCACCGTCCGGGGCCTCGCCTGGCCCCGCTGGCCCCGCCCCCAGTACTACCGCACAACCACCGAAAGGACACGATAGTGGAATACTCCGAGAGAATCCTGATCCGGGACTTCGTCCTGGACTACCTGATCGAGGACGGAGGCGTCATCGAAGCCGAAGCCGACCGCATCCAAGAGGAGCTTGAGGCCGACTTGGAGGGGGACTCCGCATGGTGGGATCCCCAAGCTCCGTTCGCGATGATCGATGCCTTCACCGGCGCCCCGATTCCCCAGGGCGGCCCGGATACCCGCCTCCTGAACCTGCTATTCTGCGTCTTCGACCCGATCGCCCACTGCGAGTACACGTGCGACCTGACACTCTGGCATGAACACCTCGTGAAAGAAGAAGCGTGATGTTCAAGATAAACAAACCTTGGGATCGCACGGCCGGAGAGATTTTCGCCGCCCACTGCGTCTCCTACATCCACCACCTGGAACGCGACCTCGGACACCGGCACATCTCCATCGGCGCCGCCGACGGGACACCGATCGCGCTCTACTCCCCGGCGCAGCTGACCGCCGCCGGAGGCGCCCAGCACATGCCCGGCGCCCGGTTCGTCTGCGACCTGCGCTACCTCGCCGAGAACCTGCCCCCCACCGGGGCACCCGAGTTCTTCGACGCCTGCACCGCCATCTACGACCTGACACTCGAAAGGTACATCAAATGACTAAGAAAATCCTCCACGCCGCAGCGCTCCGCGACTGGGACACGCCCGAGATGAAGACCGTCTACTGGTCCGGCGCCTGCTACGCCCTCATAGCGGCCACCAACCTGTACGGCTGCAAAACCAGCGGATCGCGGACAACTTCGCGCGAAAGGCAGGGCTGCTGAAATGACCAAGCCGACTCCGACGCCGGCGATGGTGGCGCTGCTCGGCCTGGCATGGGTCGCGCTCATCGTCGTCGCCGTCACCACCGCCTCCGCCCCGTGGAGGATCGTCCTGACCATCACAGCCGCGGTCTACGGGTACGCTTACGGGTGGACCCTCCGGGACTCCGAGATCGACGGGGGGCGGTGACCATGGCGTCCGAGCACGTAGAGCAGCTGCAGACCTGTGTGCGCGCCCTCAGCGCGATGGGCCTGACCTACGCCGATATCTCCGAGATAGAGGGCGTCTCCCGAGACACCATCAACACGTGGGGCAAGGGCACGTCCCGCGCCCACGGGGCGGCCCCGATCGCGAAGATCGGCAGGACGGCCAGGGTCGTGCACCGGATGACGGTCACCCTCGCCGATATCGGCCGCCGCTACGCCCGTGGCGGAGCCGCGAGGGTGACGGTCCGGAGGGTATGCACCACGCCCGCCTGGGCGCTCCGGCTGACCCTCGCCGCCGGCCAGGGCTGGATTGTCCGGGAGGCGCTGATGCCGCCGGCCGACGGGGAGTACTACCAGGGCCTCCATCCGACGCCGACGATCGAGACCCGCCCTGCAGGCACCTATCCGGGAAGCCTGATAGCCTACCAGCCGAAGCGCGGCGTGTGGCCCGTCGGCGCGGACTTCAAAATGTCCCCTCAGCTGAGGCTCCCGAGCGGATATAGGCACATAGTGGTAGACGTGCCCAACCTGCTCTTGTGGGCGAGGTTCAGCAACAACTTGCCGCCGGGGGACTACCCGTGGCGGCCCGACACCACCGGAGAATGATAGGAGGTGAAACTCATGAGTTGGAGGGATGTTCCGCTGTCACATTGATGACGGCTGGCCCTGCTAGAAGCCGATAGGTGCCAGGGGGCCCCGGACCGCGCAAGTCCGGGGCCCTTCTTCGTTTTGACGCCGCCATCCGGAACGGTGTACACTGTGCATATGGAAATCTATGACCATGGCGTCGCCCAGATGGACGCCTACAGGAAACCGTCCCTCATCGTCTCCCCCGACCAGCTAGTCGCCTACCGGTATATGGCGGCGACGGCGTGGGAGAGACTCCGCCAGGAAGGCCGCTCTAACGGCCTGGTCTGGTTCGACCCGGAATACCGGGTGATCCCCGACGCCCAGCGGCGCCACGGCCCGTACAGCGCCAAGCTGACCACCGTCGCCGCCGGCGTCGTCCACGATAGCTCCTACACCTACAACGGCTGGCGGATAGAACACGTCGCGGACGGCCGTATGCAGGTCTCCGTCCAACTCCCCAAGGGGCCGGGCGCGTTTCCGGCCGTGTGGATATCGGACTTCGACGCCGCCACAGGGCCCTCCGAGAATGATCCCTACCACTGCGAGGCTGTAGACTGGCACAGTCCGCTCAGGAAAGGAATGAGAAAATGAGTAAGACGAAGTCTCCGCGGCGCCATGAGGGCATGAATGCTCGGGCGCCCCTGACGTCTCTGACCCGCTCCCACGCCCAGCGCGGCTGGGGCGGGTTCAACCGGTGCATGACCTACGCGATGCAGGGTCTGGCCGTCTGCCTGCCCTCGAAATCTGCAGAGGGCCGCACCACCGCCTACCAGGTCGCGATGGCCTCCCATATCACCGACCGGTGGGCCAGGGAGGGCCTCAAGCGCCTCGAAAGGGCCGGCTTGATCGCCTGGGAGCGCGGCGGGATCGGCCCCGACGGCCGCCCCCGCCCCTCGTGGATCCGCGTAGACAAAAAAGCGTACTTGGCGTGGATCAATCTCCGCGAGTGGGTCAAACGTAAGAAGGACGCCGCCGTCGCCCGCTACCGGGCCTACAGGGAGCGGGTCTCCAAGATCGAACACGCTCCCCAGCCGACCGAGCAGCCGGAGGCACCCCAGGAAGCATCCGTGGCTCCGGCGACGGCGCCGAGCGCGCCGTTCGTTCCGCCCGCGCAGAAGGTCGCGAGGCCGTGCGACATGGTCTACACGCCCGAGCAGGTCTCCGAGATGAAAGACCGGATCCTCAGCCGGGGCTACGACGCCGACCGAGCATCGCGGATGATGGAGCGGCCCGTCCCCGGCTGGTGCGGCTGGGTGCTGGCCAGCGAGTTCGACGCCGAGTACCCCGATGCCGACTGCCAGGAAATCCGGGATCCCGAAGGGCGCCTCCTAAAACGCTTCGCGCAGTGACAGTCTGACCGTCCGTCCGGGCGTCCGCAGCCGCCCGGCCCCATAGCCGAATTACTGTCATGCAAGCCCCCGCCAGGTGGTAGGGGGCATTAGTCGTGCCCGAGTATAATAGATGGCATGGAATCAACGAAGAAGCACCCACACCCCGTCGTTCTGAGGCCCGATCCGGAGGCCCGGGATGTCGCGCTGCGCATCATCTCCCACCTCCACACGGCCGCCTGGGGCGTCGTGGACCTACGCCGCTCCATAGCCCGCGCCCTACCCCCCGAGGACGAAGGCCTCGCCGGGCAGTGCGAGGCGCTCTTGGACGTGCTGGCGGCGGCCGACGCGGAGGCCAGCCACGCCTACAACCACGGCCTGCTAGGCGCGTGCCCGCAAGGATTCTGGTCTCATCCCATGCGGAACACGAATCCTCACGGAACGCCGTTCCGCATGGACGGGGAGGATGGAGACGGGCCCGAGCATCCCGGCGCCCCCGATAAGCCCCGGCATGACGCCGATACGCTCTTCTGACCATGCGGAATACTAAGACCACTGTCACCATTTCGAGGCGCCGGCACAGTGTTCCGCATGGGCGATCCGGGGGTTTGCCCGGGAGCGCCGGGCCAAACTGGGAGACGCCCATGCGGAACGGAGTGCTAGCCATATCAATCTCCCTAAGGGAGAGAGTCTCCATAAGGGAGACTCTCTCTCCCTTAGATGAACCCTCTACACATTTAGAGAAAAGCGAAAAGGTGGAGGGCGATCGGGCGGGTCCGCCCGCCGCGATGCGGCGGACCCGCCGCCCGCCCCCTTGGGGAGACGGGGCTATCGCCTACTCGTGTGGTCCCGGTTCCCGGACCAGGCCCCAGTTGTGGAGACGGGGGGTATCTCCGGCCGGGGGTATCTCCGGCCGGGGGTATCCGGGTTGCGGGGGTTGCTCGGATGGGGTATGCTCAGAGGCATGAGCGGAGGACAACGCTGGCGAGGCAGGAACCAGAAGCGGCTGCGGCAGATGGTCACCGACGTCTACGGCTGGCGCTGCTCCATCTGCCACACGATGATCGATCCCAACGCGACGCGACTGCGAGACCGACTGAGTATCGACCATGTGCTGCCCGTCAGCCGCGGCGGCACAGACACGATCGAGAACCTGAGACCGGCGCACTACGGCTGCAATGCCGCTCGAGGCGACGGCTCTCGCACCGTCCGGCGCCGACCGACCGAAATCGGAATCGCATTTTTTCCAACGGGGCCCGGCCGGGAG
>QWCF01000377.1_pt1 | contig 17727 bp, 17 predicted proteins | sample 1972521 | NCBI WGS metagenome assembly QWCF01 (sample SAMN09866715, study PRJNA288562) | Human oral metagenome isolate term4_saliva, whole genome shotgun sequencing...
ATGTGAAAAGCTAGGTTGGATAAAAACAAGCGAGCAATTACCGTTCACTAAAATTTCAAATCCTCATATTAGTTTTGATGGAAAATATTATTATTTTTCGGCAGGATTTAAAACTGAAAAAGTAAAACAAAAATTAACTAATACTATATTAGGTATTGATTTAGGTATTAAAAATACAGCTGTATTATCAAATGGAAAAATATATAAAAATATAAATAAGACTAAAACTTGTAAAAATATTAATAAGAAAATTAAAAGGATTGATAGACGAATAACAAGAAGTGTGAAGAATAGTAAGAACCAAGCTAAATTAAAACTTCAAAGAGTATTGTTATATAGACGACTATCTAATATTAGAAAAAACTTTAGACACCAAATGACAACTGAAATCGTAAAAATGAAACCCAAAAGAATTGTTGTTGAAGGTTTAAAAGTTTCTAATATGTTGAAAAATAAATATCTAGCGAAATATATAAGTCCACAAGGATTTTATGAGATAAGGAATATGTTAGAATATAAATGTGAAAAATTTGGAATAGAATTTATTGTAGCTAATACATTTTATCCAAGTAGTAAGGTATGTTCTAATTGTGGGCATAAAAAAGATAAGTTGCATTTATTTGAAAGAACATATTTATGCTCTAATTGTAATTTTAAATGTGATAGAGATTTAAATGCAAGTTATAATTTAGCAAATTATACAATCAAAAAATAGTACAACTATAAAAACATAAAAGATTGTGTTATTATGTACCGTTCGATACACGGGAATTTAAGCCTTTGGAGTATTATGGAACCTCGACTAGTTCGTTTTAGAATGAAAGAGAATACTGTGAATTAGGAATTAAAAAAGTCAATTAAAATCTAACAGTATAGTTAGATTTATGTATAGATTTTTAGTATCGGTTCGTTTATCATCGTTAACATCAAAGTTGAAAGTTTTTTGTATACTTAATAATTCGATTAACGAAGATAATTATTAACAACTATGAATTGGTTATCTTAGAAAATATCAACTACAACATAGATTAAAGTTTTTATTGTTTATAATTTATATATAATTTAGAAATAAAAAAATGGAGGTATTGTGATTGAGAAATATTTTTGTTTTTAAATCACGCAAAAGCAAACAAATGAAAAATAAAATTTTTAAAGCATTAACAGCCGTATTTATAGGATTTCTAATTACTTCACCTCTTAGTTATGTAAAAGCAGAGAGTAGTGTTGTAACTAATAGTCCGAACATAGATATTGCAAATAAAGTACAATCTGAAGGATCAAATTTTAGTAATAGTACATCAACAAATTCTAAAAGTAATGCACAAGCATTGAGTGAATCTGCTCCTGGCGTTGTAGGTAAAATAAAAGAATCTACTAAACAATTAGCAGGCGAGAATAAGGATGTTGCTGTTGGAGCAGGGAATACAGCTACTAAAGCTGGATCACTTTCAGTAAAAGGATTACAACCTGGAAGCACAGAATTTAAGGATTACACAGGTACTGGTATCACTGGTATAGCAGAACGTGTTGATAAATCTATTGATACAATTGGTGGTGGAATTTTAGGCTTAGGTATAAAATTTTTATATTATGCAATTAATGTATTTACAATAGTAGCCTTTATCGGTCTAGTATTTTCATTCTTTGTGAAAAAAATGCAAACTATGAAATATATTATTGCATTAGGTTCATTACTGATTGCATTAGGTGCGATTTCATACTATATCGATATAAATATCTTAGATAATCCTATTGTAAGCTTTGTAAAATGGATATTCTCAGGTAATTAATTATAAAAAAAGCAATATATCATACAGTTTTGATTATATTGCTTTTTTATCGTATTATTATAATAAAATTTCAAAAAGGAGTTGTCGTGATGAAACAATCTGTTATTTTGTTAACTTGCAGATTATATTTAATAAATTTAATAGCCATTGCTATATTTTTTGGTTTAATTACATTAAATATTATATTGGCATTTTTCTCAGAGCTAAATTTCTTCATATTAATATTAGAATTTTTCTTTTTATATACTTTTATATCAAAAATTTCTAAAGTAGAATATATTTTAAAAACAGAAATATGTGGAAGCATTGAACCAATAGATTATAACGAATATTACAACCTTGTTAGAATCAATATTAATGCATCAAAATATGATTTTTTATTAAAGTTTTATTTGAAATACTTATTAAAATATAATTAGAATATAAAATTAAATAAAAAGAAAGAAGGAATAAAAAATGATAAAATCAAATAAAAATAAAAAAGTAACAGATTATATTTATAGTTTAAATTCTCTTATAAATAAAATCGAAAATAATATTGAACTAATAAATAAGGATGATTATACTAAATTGTGGTCGAAAACTCAAGAATTATCTTATGAGGGACAATCAGCCGTATGTCTTATTTTTTCTAACGGAATATTTGATATTATTAATTCTTATGAGGAATTATATGAAGATGTAAATTATCAAGATTATATTTTGATTGATGTTATCTCTCAACCATTTGGATGTTCTGATCTAGAAAAAATTTATCAATGGATGGAATGTCAACTGTATGATACTTTCTTTACTGAATTTTGGAAAAACAACCTTAAAGATAGCTGTCTAAAGAATATCGCAAGTATTATTAATTCATCTAGTATTTTAAATTTAGATGCGTTATGGTATAAGAAAATACCATATTCAATATCAAGCGATGAACAAAAACTCTTTTATTTATTTCATAAAAATCTTGAAGATAAGAATAAACTTATAAATTATATTACTGATCGTTGTTTAGAAAAATATAATGAACATCTAGATATAGAAATTTTTAAAGATGATGTTATCTTCCAAATTTCAAAAGACGATGAGTTTAATGATAAGTATACTTTAAGGGATCTTAAAAAATTATTTTTAGAAATAAAAGAAGAAAAATTATCTTCATATATTTATAGTTTTTGCAATATGTTTTCTGAATATAAAAAAGAGAAAGAACTTAGATTTATGCGTGCAATAAATAAAATAAATGGGTAGGTCCTATCTATAATAGAAGAAAGTAGGAAATAAAATGATCAAAACAAATAAAAATGAAAAAATAATAAAATTAGCTTTCAGTTTGAACTCACTTATAAATAAAATCGAAAATAATATTGAGATTATAGATGAAGTTAGCTATACTAAATTAGTTTCGAAATTTGAGGATATGTTTAAGAAAAAAGAAGATATGTGTAAAAACACAGATACTTATAGATTTTTTTTATCAGGTATTTCTTCATCATTAAATCTTGTATTATCAAATGGTACATTTGATATAATTGATTCTATAGAACAATTATCTGAAGAAAACTTCCGAGATTATATATTAATAAAGAACATATGTCAAAAAGGTAAGCATTCTTGTTCTGATAGCGTTAAAGTCGAAATGAAAAGCCAACTAAACAATCTATTTTTTACTGAAGAAGGTAGATTACATATAAAAGAAGTTTGTAATAATTGTATAAATATAATTATTGATTTGTATGCAGTTAAAAATTTAACAGCTGTAGCTTATAACAAGCAAATACCATATTCAATTGCAAGTAACGAACAAAAAATTTATTATTGGCTTGCTAAGTATATTCCAGATGAACTCATATATTATATAACTGAGTATTATTTAAATAATTATGATGAAACTATTAATATAAAAGAATTTCAAAAAGATTTCGTGAAATTTATTTTTGTTGAGACCATCTGGTATCAGGAAACAGAGGCTATTAATGATGCTTTTTTTAAATTAGAAGATGAAAATTTATTGTCATCTTTATATAGTTTTTGTACTGTTTTTTTGAAGCTAGTTAATCAATATAATATTAAATAATATCTAAAATAAAGTAATTTTTTGAATAAAAGAGATTACTTTATTTCTTTATAATTTTTCATATAATTTTCTATTAAAGTTTTATTTTAAATTTTTATTAGATTATAATTGAAATATAAATTACAAGAAAGAAGGAAATAAAAATGATACAATCAAATAGAAATGAAAAAACAACAGAATTAATGTATGCTTTAAATTCTCTTATACATAAAATTGAAAATAATATTGAGATTATAGATAATAATAGTTATAAAAAAATATTATCTAAATTTGATGATTTATTTGAAAAAAAGATGGATGGTATATCTCTATATGGTGATTCTTCTCGTTTAGCTATATATATAGTTTTTTCAAATGGAGCATTTGATTTAATTTCATCTGAACAACAATTATATGAAGATGAATATTATAAAGATTATATTTTAATTAATAGTCTATGGCCTGAACATAGCTTTAATAAGTTTGATTCTTTTATAAATGAATATTTGCAAATGAAGAAACAATTATATAATATTTTCTTTACTGAAACAGGGAAAAAAACTATTAAAGAAGTCTGTAATGAATGTATAGCTACAATCATTGATTTATATAGTTTATCTAATTTATTCACTTTAGCTTATAAAAAAATACCATATTCAATTGCAAGTAATGAACAAAAATTATATTGTTTGTTTTTTAATTACATTGAAAACGAATTAACCGCAACTATAAGTATGCATTATTTAAAAAAATATAATGAGGATCTAGAAATTGATGAATTTAAAAATGATATTTTATACCAGGTTTCATTAGATGATATGTATTTTGATGCGGTCTTTGAAGTTGATGAATTATTTTCAAAAATAGAAAAGAAACAATGGACACCATATTTGTATAGTTTTTGTAAAATGTTTTTAGAATATATAGAAAAACATTGGTAAACTAATACTTTTCAAAAAATGAGTAGATAATACTACTCGTTTTTTTATTTGAAATATTTTTTAAAAACTATAATTAGAATATAAAATTAAACAAAAAGAAAGAAGGAAATAGAAATGATAAAATCTAATAAAGAATTAATAGAAAAAGAACAAATATTTTTTACTAATATAAATAAAGCTATTGAAAATATAGTAGAGAAAAATATATTAATTGAATCGATTAATAATTGTAAATTTACTAAAGATTTTTCAAAATTATGTATAATTTTATCTAATAACGGCAAACTAAAAATAGTAGACGAAATATATGCGAATAATGATCTTCAAGAATTAGAAGTGGCACTTTTTTATTTTGAAGATGAAAAATTATATTATATTGCAAAAAATAAATCATTGTATGATTTTCTTGATCGAGTTAAAAGAAAGAAATACTTAACAAATGCTGCTTTGGATATGTTGAATATGTTTTTAACAGATCTTTTAAAAGGTGATTTAAAAACAAATATTACATTATACGCTAGAACATTAATTCCAAAAGGAATTAGTACTCGAAATCAACAAATATATAAATTCTTTTATAAAAATAGGAACTCATATATAGAAAAACATATCGTTGTAGTAAGAAAAATGCTTGCTAATAAAATAGAGTTTACAAAAGAAAATCTAAAGAATAATAGTTTGACTCTACGTGACTCTAGATTGCCACAATATAGAGATGAAAAGAATAAATTAAATCAATGGTTACTTAATTTTGAAAAATTATATGATAATGAACTAAAGGATTGTTCTGATGAGGAAATAAAAAAATATTGTATAGAAGTATTAGAATTTTATAATGATAAAGATAAACTCGATGAATTACCAAAACCGCATATTAATTTAATGAGTTAATTAATTTTTGATTAAATACAGTAAATGAGTAGTATATCTGCTCATTTTTTTATTTGAAATATTTTTTTTAAACTATAATTAAGAAAACAATAAAAGAAAGAAGGAATGACAAATATGATTTCAACTGATTATACAAAAGAGAAAAAAGATATAATAAACGCTTTGAATTTAATTTTATATAAAATTGACAAAAACATTGATATTATAAATGATATTAATTTTAATAAATTGCTGATAAAATTTAAAGAAATCTATATTTCATATAATACTACAACTGCATATCTTGTTTTCGCAAATGGATATTTTGATTTGATTGTATCACCATATGAATTAGATGAAAATCCACATTATCAAGAATACATTTTGATAGATGAAATAGAAAACCCAGGATTTTTTAGAGATTATGATGCATTTTATCCAACAATGAAAAAAAGTCTTGAAGATATATTATATTCAAATGTTGGAAAAGAAAAAGTTAAAGAAAGTTGTAGTGACTGTGTAAAAAGAATCTTTTCTTTATATAATATTAAAAATTTAGACTCGTTATCCATACATAAAATTCCATACATTTTTTCAAACGAAGAACAAAAAATTTTTAACACCTTTTCAAAAAGTTTAATACCTTTAGATGTTTTGATTAATGTGTCAAATTATTTTTTCGAAAGTTTTAATCCAAATACTGATATACAGTACTTTCAAGATGAATTATTAGAAGATATGTATTATGAAAATCTTGGTTTCACACCTGAAATTTTACGAGATGATGTATACGAAACCTTTCAAATTATAGAACAAAAAAATTTAATGAAATATATGAATAGCTTTCTAAAAAGTCTTGTATATTACTCTACAGTTAATTAGCTTTCATTGGATGAATTAATTATCCTCTAAAAAGTAAATGAGCAGCATATCTGTCTGCTCATTTTTTTATGTGAGATATTTTTAAAAACTATAATTAAAATATAATAAATACAAGAAAGAAGGAATAATAAATATGATTTTAACTGATTATACCAAACAAAAAAAGGATATAATAAACGCTTTAAATTTGATTTTATATAAAATTGAAAATAACATAGATATTATAGATAATATAAACTTTAACAAATTGTTGATGAAATTTAAAGAAATCTATATTTCATATAATACTCAATCTGCATATCTTGTTTTTGGAAATGGAATTTTTGATTTGATTGTCTCATCATACGAATTAGATGAAAATCCACATTATCAAGAATATATTTTGATAGATAGAATAAACAATTTAGAATGTTTTAGGGATTATGATGAATTTTATCCAACAATGAAAAAAAGTCTTGAAGATATATTATATTCAAATGCTGGGAAGGAAAGAGTTAAAGAAAGTTGTAACGAATGTATACAAAGGATATTTTCTTTATATAATATTCAAAATTTAGACTCATTAACTTTACATAAAATTCCATACATTTTTTCAAGCGAAGAACAAAAAATTTTTAACACCTTTTCAAAAATTTCAATTTCTGAAGAAACTTTGCTTTATGTAGCAATTACATTTCGTAATTTTAATCCTAATATTGATTTAGATGACTTCCAACGAGAATTAATAGAACATATGTATTTTGTAAATTCTGGTTTTGTATCTGAAAAGTTAGAAGATGAAGTATATGAAGCTTTTAAAATTATAGAACAAGAAAATTTAATGAAATATATGAATAGTTTTTTAAAGAGTGTTTATGATTTTTGTGAAGACGAATATTAAACAAAACAAAAATACCAATGAGTATATAAATTCATTGGTATTTTTGTTTACTTATGTCCACTTTTCAAAAGATGTTTCTATTAATTTAATATAACTATTAATATCTAAATCATCTGGAAGTTTACTAGGATATGCTGAATTTATTAAAGATATTGAAGTATCATTAGGTAGATTTAATACTTTATCAACTTTATCAGTCGTCAAATTATAGTTTCCTATCTTATCACCAGTATTAGTAAGTAAAAATCTTTGTGTAGGTTGTGAAATTTTATTATTGATAACTAACTTATGATTTTTAGTAGCTTTCGTCACCCAGACAAATAGATCTACTCTATTAGCTTGAACGGCTAAATTTACTAATTCTTGAATTGAATAATTAGGGTTCTTAATTTTCTCAGCTAATACAACGTCTACTATTCTAGGTTTTGTACCTAATTTATTGATAGATTGTTTTCTATGAGTCAAATCATCACCTGTTGCTTCAATAATAATAGAATCTTGTAGTAACATTCTATTATTGTCATCTTTTGCAATATATTTTGATACTGTTTCTTTTCCAAATTTTAAATTCCAAAATTCCGTCCATTTGTCAATCTCTTTATCAATTAAGTCAATAGAATCTGTAGTAAAGAAAAAACCATCTGTATTAATTGATAATATATCTGTATTACCTATTTCTAGTATACGTTTAGAGATATCATATAATGCAATTTGAAGAATCAAACGGTTTTCAACCATAGCAATAGGATTATATAATTTTGAAAAATTCGAATCTAATAAACCACTAATAATATTTGGAAGTGTTTTTGTAGATTGTACAATAATGTTAACATCGTCTGTTAATTTATTTTTATCATTAGTAGATTCTAAATTGAAATCAAAGCGTTCATTTAATTCTTTTACTAATTGTTGACAATTTGTAACATCTTTATATTTTTCTAAATACCTACGCATTTGTTTCCCTTTAAATTTTCGAGCTAAAAATTCTTTGTATAAAGAGTTTAATTGTTTAGTTCCAAATGAATCTCTAATGTCAATTACTCGACCATAAGCTCCCTCGATATCATAATGAAAAATATTATTTTCTCTTATAATATTCTCAGCTCTTTTGCTATGCCCCCCTCCAAGAGAAGGTCTAAATGATAATTTCTCCGATAAAATTAATTCTGGAAATTGAACTGTAATTGTTTTTAATAAATTTATTTTTGTTGCATCTTTTTTATATTCAGAAAATGCTTGTTCATATTTTTTCTGGAATTCTAAGATAACTCTTCTCCATTCTTCTGGAGCTCTATCTAATGCACAATTACCATTAATAATCCAATCAAATTTTTCCTTTTGCACAATTTGATCGTAGTTTTTTTCTAATAAAATCATTTCACCGATTTTAGAATCCCTACTAGATAATAAGTATTTTTTACCTGGTAGATACGTATTCAAAATATTTTCTTTTATTAAAAGTAATGTTTTTACTTCGTTATTATCAAATATATTTTTTATTAATTCTAATTCATTTTCGGTTGATGATAATATTTCACTTTTTTCTTGTTCATTAAATATATCTGTAATATAATCTTCTATTTTACAAAAATCAATGTTTGTATTATAATAAGCATTTATATCATATAAACTATTTTCTAATTTACAAAAGCTTGATAAATCAATTGTATTGAAGAATGCTTTAATTGGTTTTGCCCATTTAAATGGTGGTAAAGATTCATTTCTGATTTTTTCTTTCATACTATAAATTTCATTTGGAGTTGCTCCCTGAAATATTAATTCCAATAAATAATCATTTATCTTTTTATTATCAAAACCATATACAATTCCTTGTCTTAATAAATTAGAAATAGATTTAAGATAAGTTTTATCTTCTGAGTGTATTAATACATTTTTATTTGTCTCTATATCTTTTACACCTAAAGACCAAAATGTTTTATAACTTTTAATAGTATATATATACTCTTTCTTTTTCATTTTATAATTCCTTCTTTCTTGTATTTATTATATTTTAATTATAAAAATAAAAAGAAAATCACTTCATTTTTTTGAAATGATTTTCTTTTTATTTGTTCAGTTGTATAAATTCCGATTATATCTTTTTATAATTTGAAAAAATCTAATAAATTTATACAATAATTTTTAATTTCTTCATCTGAAAAATTATTTAATGCAATATCATATTCTTTTTCAATATCAATTAGTAATTTTTCTAGTTTATTTTCTGATTGATTGAATTTTGATAATTTTGAATCTGTTATAAATAAACTTCGTTCTTTTAAATTTTTCTTAGAAAATTCAATTTTATCATCTGCAATTTTTTTTACGACAGTAAAATGATGTTCTAAGAAAAGATAATTATTTTCAAAGAAGAATTTATATATTTGTTGATTTCGAGTACTAATGCCTTTTGGAATTATAGTTCTAGCATATAATGTAATATCTGTTTTTGACTCACCCGATAAAATCAATCTTTGTAATTCTTTTAATTTATTCAAAACATCAACTTTTAATCTTTCTTGATTATTTAGTAGACTGGTAAAAGTATCCAATGACTCGTTTCTTGCAATAGAATAAAAAATCTCATCTTCTAAATAACCAATTATAACTTCAAAGTCTTTAATTTTATCATCCTTGTAATTCTCATCTACAATTTTTAGTTTTCCACTCTCATCTAAAAGTATACATAGATCAGAAAATTTACCAGAAAATACGCACTGATCAGTTTCTATTAATATCTGGTTATCCACTATATTTTCAATAACTTTATTTAAATTAGTGAAAAAAGTACCTTCGTTCTCTACTAATTCTTTATTAGACTTTATCATTTTATATACCTTCTTTTTCTATTGTAAAATTAATTCACATCAAATATTTTCGTCTGTATTTTAAAAACATATTGCAGAAACTATAGATATACGGAGCTAAACTTTCTTTTTCTATTTCAGAAAATAATTTGTTAATTTCAAAGTGCGACTCATAATATAGATCATTTAATGAAACTTGGTATAAAATATCATTTTTAAATTTATCAATTTTTAATGATTTATCGTGGTTTTCTAAAAAATAACCTACTATATAATCTGCTAATTCATTATAAGTATATTTACAAAATAAATAAAAAATATATTGTTCTTTACTTGAAATTGAATATGGTATTTTATTATAAGCCAACGCTCGTAAACTATAGATACTATATAAAGAAATTACTGTAGATAGAGACTCATTACAGACATCCATAATTTGTTTTTGTCCTGATTGAGTAAAAAACAGATACTTCAATCTAATCTCAATTTCTAAATAAACTGGCTCAAAATCATTTTGAAAATAACTTTTACAAGATAGGCTATTGATTAAAATATAATCTTGATAATATACATTTGTATATAACTGTTCAATAGATGAAATCACATCAAATATCCCTTTTGAAAAAATTATATATAGAAATGATGAGCTTTCATTTTTACTGATTAAATCTTTAGATTTAATTAATAAGTTATTAAAATTATCATTATCTATAATCTTAATATTATTTTCAATTTTATTTCTAAGTGAGTTTAAGTTATAGGTTAATTCTGTTACTCTTTCATTTTTATTACTTGTTATCATTTTTTATCTTCTCGTTTTTATTTTTCATATTTTTATCTAGTTTAATTTATAATAAATATAAATTTTTATTTCATTAATGAAATTGGAATTTCCCTGTATAATAATCTTTCATTATTTGTATCAGGAAAATTTTCAATTTCGAATTTTAAATTTTCAATCCATTGAGTTAAATTTTTTTTAATATCAATTTTATTCTCTAACAAATAAAGATCAATATTATTTTTGGTTATTTTTTTAACTTTTGGATATATACTATTATATGGATTTTCTTTATAATTAAACATACTAGTTAATCTAAAAAATTCTAGATTATTTTGAAATGTTTCTTCCGTTACATCTAAACTAGTTAACAAATTATTTTTGTAAATATAAAAATCTATATCTACTGGAGAAAAATATAGTTGTTCTAATTGTTGGCTAGTGAATATCTCATCATTTTTTGAAATACTTTCTTTTACTTCTGTTAAATTTTTTAAAAAATTTATAACTTCACATTTCTTCATTTTAATTTCTTCTTTCTTCTTTCTTCTTTTTGTATACGTATATTATACTATATATTTCCAGAAAAAGCAAGGCTTTTAATTATTTTTTTGATGAACCTATATTTGCCTTTTTTAAAAAAAGATGATATAATAAATAATATATAGAAAATATGCTATAATATAATGAAAAAAAGAATATTAATCAAGGTGGTGACAATATAGTGCGAAAAAATGATGCATCGAGAAATGCTCTTAAAGAAAGAAAAAAAATCCTTAACGATATAAATAGAGTTTCTGAACGTGAAAGAAATATAGAAGCATATAACAGACAACAAGAAAGAGCAAATAAGAAAATGTCGGAAGAACAAAAACCTCCAATCTTTTTTAGAAATAGAACAGGGGCATTATTTCGTGGAAATTATTTTTTAATATTATTTGGTGTAATTTTATTGGTTCTTAATACTGTCGGTAGAATTTTTGCTGGAACATATTGGTATATAATACCAAATTTAATTTTCCTAGTTGTATTTATTTCAACTTTAAGTGTGATAGAACCGATTGATTTCTCGAGTGACAATAAAAAATATATATTTCCAAAATTCAATTTACTTTATCAAAATTTACAAAAGCTTAGTACCCCGTTATTAGGGAGATTAGGAACAAGTTTAAAAAATAAACCTGAAGGCTCATTGACTTATTCGTTTCTTCTTACATTAGGAGGAAGTGTTTTAGGACTTCTTTTTTATAATAGTAATTTTAGTATATTAGGGATTCCTTTTTTCTTTATTTTTATAGTAAGAAGTTTTGTTGCTAATGACTTAAAGAGATTAGCTAAAAAAATAAATTTATATAAATACATACTTTTCTTTATCCTAGTGATTAATTCTATTATAAGTATTTTCTGGAAAACACCGTTTGATTATGCATTACTAATTATTATTTCATTTTATAATACAACAAGTATATGGTTTAAAAATACTTATGTATACACATTCGATGAATTAAGTGAGGAAGAAGATTATGAATAATTTTATCCAAAAAAATGATATGCAAGAACTATTCCGAAGAGATAAGAGTTCTGCTGAATATTTTAAAAAACAGAAACAAGAAGAATATGAGATAAATTCTTGGGACGATTATTTTCGAGGACTTTTTGATGGTGTATTAGCATTTCCTACAAATACTCAGGTTGCAGTAAGAAGACATTTGCCATCAAAACACCCTAACAATCCAACAGGTATTGAAATACACATTCCATATATGACGACATTTGATGATAGTAATAATCAACGTTGGTATGCTTATTTATTTGATACACGAGATAATGGTGTGGGATGGCGATTTTTAATGTTTAAACCCGACAGAACTAATTTGTTAAAATATTTCGCTGGAGAATTAGATTTATTAAGTTTATATAAAACTGTAGATCAATTTTATATTGCAGCTCCCCAGGTTTCTAAAGATTTAATTCCTGTAGATGCAAGTGAACTTCCAGAAAATGCAATTCCTGTTGACAATTCTTATTATAATGAGAATATATGGTTTGACCCCGCTGATTTATATTATGGAATGAATGTCGCTCCTGTTGATAAAATCAGAAATTTAGCAAAAGAAGGTAGGTTTTATTAAAAATGAAATTTAGATTTAATAGAAGATTTAATCGAGCAAATTTTAATACAGATAAAGTTTATATTATTGAAGAAAATGAAACTTTAAAAAGGTTGGATGATGTTGTCTACTTTACTAAGGACGATATCATACGAGAGTTAAAAACTAAAGTTTCTGATTCTGTATTGTATGAACTGATGTATAACAGTAAATCTATTCCTGTAGAATTGATTTATAGTGATATGACTTTAAAATTCATTTTTTTAGAAAATGAAGAAATCGATTTATTAAGTATAGAATAAATATGCTATACTATTAATAGCGAAAAAAAACGCTATTATATATTATATAATAAAAAAAAACTTTAAAATATAGGAGAGTACTCTAATATGCAAAAAAACAAAAAAAGAAAACAAATTAATAAAGTAGTAAGTGGTATGCTTGTTGCTACTACAGCGTTGGGTGTAGCTGGACCTTCATTACAAACAGCTATTATAGGAAATGTAGCACACGCAGCAGATCCAGATGTAATAGTAGGACCTAAAGGACCAACTGGTGATAAAGGTGTTACTGGAGATAAAGGACCGAAAGGAGATCGTGGAGATCAAGGGTTACAAGGGGCTCACGGTATTGATGGGAAAACTCCAACTGTAGTAATGGATCCTAAAACAGGACATTGGGTTGTTAATGGAGTTGACACAGGTGTTGCTTTCCGTGGAATTGATGGTAAAGACGGAAAAGATGGTAAAGATGGGAAAATTGTAGAAGGAAAAGTTGTTCATTATTACTTCGATAAAGATGGTAAACAAATTAAAGATCCTGAAATTAAAGATGCCAATGCACAACCAGAAGCTTTACCAGGAAAAGAATTCGAAAGTGGAAAAAATAATGGAAATACACAAGCAAACGTTTATGGTGATAAAAAAGACGAAGGAAAAGCACCAACAACTTCTAATGATACTTCAAAACCAGCAGCAGTAAATCAAGGTGAAAAAGACAAAAATAATACTGATAAAAAAGTTGATGATAAAAAGGTTGTAAAAATCTTTTATGTAGATGAAAATGATAATGTTATTTCAGCTAGTGATATTGGAGAAAAATCTAAAGCTAAAGATATTCCAGGATTTACTTTTGATAAAGAAGTAAAAGTTTCAGATACTGTATACAAATATGTTTACAAGAAAAATCCAGAAAATAAAACAATCAATCAATTTATTGATAAAGATGGAAATAAATTAAAAGCTGATGTAATAGGTGTACCAACTGAATTAGATAAAGCTATTCCTGGATATAAATTAGTAAAAGAACAAGACGTACACCAATTTGTATATGAAAAAGTTGAAACACCAAAAGTATTTTCTCATTATAAAGATGAAAATGGAAATAAAATTGCTGAAGCAGTACAAGGGGATGTTCCATTAAAAATGGCTATTCCTGGATATAAATTCGATAAAGAAGTGAAAAATGCAGATGGTAGTTATGATCTTATTTACAAAAAGGTAGAAACACCAACAGTGGCTGATAATAAACAGGACAAAACATCAGATACTTCAAGTGAAAAACCTTCTGATGCAAATAAACAAAAAGATGATACAAAAAACACAACTAATGGTACAAATGTAGACTCTAACAAAGGTGATGCTAATAAATTAGACAAAGGAACTAATGTTAACGATAAAGATAAACAACCAGATAAAAAAGCAGATGTTAAAAATCTTGATGCTCACAAAGAGTTAGGTCAATTAGTGGATAAAGATGGAAAAATTTTAGCAAACGCTAAGATTACATTTAAAGACGCTAATGGAAAAACAGTTGAATTAATGACTGATGAAAATGGTTTATTTGATGCAACAGAATATCTTAAAGCTGGTGTAACAGATGTAAAAGTATTTGATAAAGATGGAAAAGAAGTCAAAGATTATAAAGTGAAAGCTGTTTCTGAAAACGTTGCTGATTTAGATAATAAAATAAAAGAGGCACAAAAAACTCCGACTGTAGGTTGGGATAAAGGTGCGGCAGATAAAAAAGTTGCAGATAAAAAAGCAGATGTTAAAACAGGGGTTGATGCTCCAGTTAGAAATGGTTTATTAGGATTAGGTTCTATTATTGGTTTAATTGGATCTGTATTCTTATTTAAACGTGGGAAATAATTAAAGATATAAAATAGTCCTTCTTTATAAAGAAGGACTATTTCTGTGAGGTGATATAGTATGGCAAAAAGTTTTCAAATGCCTGAGAATTTAAATATTAATTTTACATTTGCAAACGGTAAATATACCATAAATGATTTGTTATTTAGAGCTGTCGGTTTATTGCCTGGATTACCAGTTGCGGGACTTACTTATACATTAACTGGAAATGGCTTATTAGCTACAGGAGAATGCGTTCTTTTATTTGCAGCAGGATGGTATATAGGTAGTAGAAAAGTATTCAACAAATCGATACCATTATTAACAGCGTTGTATTGGCAAAAGAAAAATGCGAATAGATCAAAATATTTATATAATTATCGCAATATTGAATGCGAAAATGAAACATTGACAGAAGGTGTATAACACTCCTTCTGTTAATGTTTTTTTTTCGGATGAGATTCTTTTTTTTATAAAACTATAAAAAAAAAGCTATTATAGATATAAATATATATTTATAATAAGAGGTATGAAAAAAAATGAAAAATAAAATAAAATTATCTGCAATATTATTAGGGGTTCCTTCCGCTGCGATAGTATCTGGTATTAATTCTGATATATTTATTAATTCTGTAGCGAAAGCAGGTACTATTAATTTAAATGGACATAAGGTTTCTGTAAATATTACGAATCAAAGTCAAGTGGAAACAAGCCCAGGATTTTTTAAAAGACCAAATCAGTCCGCATATGTGTTAGGAGGTGCGGAAATTGAAGATGCAAGGGCTAATCCTGGAAAATATTTTGTAAAAGTAAAAAATGTCGCAAATATTGATGGTAGAGAGGTTGATTTAAAATTAAGTCTGGTTGATATTGCATCAATCACTGATGAAAGAAAATTAGGACATCCTGGTTTAAATATTACTAATGGTACTCAGTATACTCAGGGTGGAAGTGGTAATGATATTAATAATCCTAGTAACAATTTTCGAAAGCTTATGGAAACCTTTAACAGCGAAGAAAACTTTAAAAGGATGTTGGATTATGTTTCTATATATATTGGAGAAGAACCTCGTAGTGGATTAACAAAATCAGATAACAATATAGATATTTATACCACTAGATATAATTTGAAATTTAATATTGATTTTACCTTTTCAGATACAGGTGAAAGTATAGCATCTAACAACAATTTAGGTGGATATACATTTGTTGCAAGTGATGGTATTAATTCTGCTCAAAGTAATTTCGAATTAACTAGAAATAAAGATAGAAAAGATGAACTTTTTGATTTTTTTGATACTTTAAAAAATAAGAGTGTTAGAGATTATGTATCTAGAATTAACAATAATCTTGCATTTACATTTTATGGCAGTTATAGTTGGTGGCAGAGTTTAGATTTTAAAGGAACAAGGTTAGCCTATAATACTGGTGGAACTAGAGGAGATGTGCCTGATTTATCAAGTACCGATTCAGAAGTGATTAAGCCTAAAAAATATACTTTGACAATTAAACATATTGATATCGATAACAATAGTGTTATAAAATCAGATAATATTGAAGAAAAAAATGCAGGGGATCAGTATGCTATAACTCCAGCAAATATAGATAAATATGACTATGTAGAATCAAGTGATTCTCTTACTGGTACTATTAATGAATCAAAAGAAATTACATTAAAATATCGTAAGAAATCAAAAACTATTAATGTGAAATATGTAGATGAAAATGGTAGAGAAATTAAAAATTCAACATCATTAACTAAAAAAATAGATGATGAATATACAATCGACAAGCCTAATATTGATACATACACATTTAAAAACGTTAGAGATAATAAACCTTTAACAGGTCGTATTACTGATAACAATGAGGTTGTGTTGGTATATAGTAAAAACCAAGCAGGGTTAACTGTTAAGCATATTGATATTGATACTAATACATCAATAAAAAATGATGTTGTAGAAGAAAAAAACGTTGGTGATAGATATTCTATAACGCCAGCAAATATTAATAAATATGACTATGTAGAGTCAAGTGCTGCACTTACTGGTACTATTAATGCTCCTAAAGAAATCACATTAAAATATCGTAAAAAATCAAAAACTATAAATGTAAAATATGTAGATGAAAATGGTCGAGAAATTAAAAATCCAACATCATTAACTAAGAAAATAGATGAGGAATATACAATTGATAAACCAAATATTAATACATATACATTCAAAAATGTTAAAGATAATAAACCGTTGACAGGTCGTATTGCTGATAATGATGAAGTTGTATTAGTATATAGTAAAAATCAAGCTGCTTTAACAATTAAGTATATTGATATTGATACTAATAAAGAAATTAAAGAATCTACAAAAGAAAATAAAGAGGTAGATTCAAAATACACAATTACACCACCAACTATTGCTAAATATGATTATGCTGAAATTAGTGGTGGAGAATTAAGTGGAACTATTACTACTCCTAAAGAAATTGTATTAAAA
>QWCF01000924.1_pt1 | contig 17599 bp, 15 predicted proteins | sample 1972521 | NCBI WGS metagenome assembly QWCF01 (sample SAMN09866715, study PRJNA288562) | Human oral metagenome isolate term4_saliva, whole genome shotgun sequencing...
ATATCCATCATATGGATATTCAAGAGATAGTATACTTTGTTTATTATTATCAACTGCAACCGTTTTAACTTTCTTATTAGTTACAGTTTGGTCTTCTGGATATGTATATATCACTTCTATAATAATACCCTTACGCATCAATAAGTTTTGTTTATTAATATGGAGAGTATTCTTAAGAATGGTATACTCAGTAAATGCTAATGGGTCTCCATTTACATACACTTCGATGACATTGTTATTGTTTATATATCCAGCAAATGGGAAATTTAGTTCATACTTAGTTTCACCAGGTGTAGTTACAGTAATAGTTTGTGTTTCTGTATGTAATGCTACTGGTCTAGTATTAGAATATATAAAGTTAGTATTGACCACACGGTCTTTAATAAACTTATCATCACTATCTATATTAGTGATATTAAGTTTATTGTCTGATGTCAACGTGGAGAAGTATCTATCTTTTTGGAGATATACTGATGCAGTATCAGCAAAGTATACACCATGGTCTACATAGTCAATATCTTCTGGAACTTCGGTAATGATAGTATTAGATGTATCTTTGGCTTTAGTTTGAATGGTTTTAAATTTAAACTTGTATTTATCAGAATAGATGAATGCAGCTATAAGCTCTCTATTAGCATTAGTATCACTAATATTCCAATCAATATCATCAGTAAAGATAATCTTAGTAAAGTCATCATTGAATCTATATCGTGTTGGGTCTATAAATGTAGAGCCAACTGACAATCTTAAACCAAAACCTTTTTCAAAGTAAGTATCTTTATCTACAGGGAACTCTATAGGAACTTCTCTTGTTGAGTTATCCACTATAGTGATAAACTTAGACTCAGTCTTAATAGTATAATCATTGATATTAGCAGGAATATCAGGAGTCTTGTTGCTCAAGAAGTCAAACTTAAGTGTAGTCTTACCATCAAGATAATGCTCATTTTCAAATACTATCTTATGCTCGATTACATTATACTCAGATGGTGGTATTAGTAAGTCATCAGCATACAGATGTATATAATTACCCTTATCTAAGAACTCAGTATCATTATTAGGGTATGGTATAGGGATATTATTCTTATCAGTTATAGGCATAGTGCTTGTAGCAGTATCCATAACCTCTTCTGTATCTAAGTAAGTTTTGTATTTATAGTTAAATACATAGTCACCAGTATCAGGATCAGACTTTCTATCTTTAAGAAGATAGTATTTAAAGATTCTAATATCATCAAATCCAAATAATGAGCATATATCAACCATACAAGTTGGTGTAGATTTGAATTTCAATAGCTTATTAAGATTCTTAACCATAGCTATTTGGTATTTTAAAGGAATCTCATCATAGTATGGTACATCATGCCATTCGAAGATATAACGAATACATCTTTCATCTAATACATCTAGTTTAATAATATGCTCTCCTGTTTCAGAGATAAGATCAATCATAGTTTGTAATAGAATGAAGATAGTAATAAAGTTAGTATAGTAATCACTATCAAATCTATAAGCTTCTGCATATACAGTTGCCATAGTATAAGCACGGTTTACTATATAACGATTCTTAAATTTATCAGATAAAACTTGTTGGTCTATACGTGGTAAGTATAATAACTCAAAGTTATCAGCTTTACGTGCAGCATATGCAGTAATACCAGATGCTATATAGTTTAGATAAGCATATGCTGGTCCAATATACCTAGAACGTAGATCATCCATTATACCATTATCTTCTAGTATATTTAATTCAAACTCAGACATTTCATGCATAGGCTTACTAAAGTCTACACCAATATTATCTTTACGTAAGTCGGCATCTACATATAAGAATGGCATACCTAATGGTGGTTTACCCATAATCATACGATAATACTCATTATATTCTACATAGTGATTTACAAAGTATTCAGATGCAAACTTACGACAAGTTTCACGTTTATTTAATGGTATGAGTCGTGGATCTTTCTTAATACCCATCCAATATTCTCTACCTATTTCACAGCGAGATAAGATAAGATCATTATACTCATAGGCATCATATGGAGCTTTACCTTCGATGGATTGAATATATAGGTCAGCATAATACATAGATGCTTCAGATTCTTTAGAATCTGCTAAGTCTTTATCTTTTACTACTGCACCTAATGCTAAGATTTTACTGTAGTATACAGTATTATCTACAAAAGGCTCAGGTGAGATTGCTTTAATAATATGAGAAAGTCTCATTCTTTGTAGTTCCTCCCTTCGGAATGGAATTATTCGATTACTACTATGTACTGACCGTAATAGCCTATTTAGCCCAACATCAAGTTAATCGTACCTATTTGAATAACAACAGGAGTGTTTAGAATATGAGTCAACCATTTCCGGACTTAAGCATTATTACAAGTCCAAATAATCCAGTTATAAAATCTCCTTTTGTACCATACCAATTGGAGTTCTATCAAACTAAATATTCCCTAATGGATATTGATAGATATACAAGTTTTGTAAAGAATGCTGTATCTAGATTTAGAGCATCTAGAGCTTATAAGAATTATAAGTTCTTCTTAATGAATCTAGGTATGGACAGATGTCAAATCAATAATAATATCACTATGGATATGGCTACTATTGAAATGCATCATAATATGCTAACTATCTTTGATATTGCTTTTATCATTACAGAGCATATCATTAATACTACAGGGTATATTACTTCATTTGACTTAGTACAGCATTTACGTAAAGTTCATCATGAGCATAAAGTAATGCTTGTAATGTTAAATTTAACAGCTCACCAACTTTATCATAATACAAATAATTTCTTCATTCATCCAGATATGTGTTTTGGTAACTGGGGAGCTTTCCTAGAAGAGTATAAATACGGTATCACCATTGAGATTGCCAATAAAGTTATACGCTACTTAGATGAGGCTATTAAAGTCGGTTCCACACAAGATAATGGATTGATGGAAGTTCGTGATCATTTAGTGAATTGGAGTCGATACAATGAGTACAACCTTGGAAATCAGTCTTACGGTAATACTAACTATTAGTATTATAGCTTTCTTCTTTACAGTTAGTGTAATCATTAACCGTGTTACATACTTCTATGAACAGCAAATGGCTTTCAAACGTTCTCGAATTAAGATCGATGTACGTGAAGTCGATAATATGATTGATAATATGATTCAAGAGGGTATCAATGAATTCTTAGTCATTAATAACTTAGCATTCAATGATGACAACTATATTAGAGAAGATATAGAAAAGCAAATGCGTAAGTATGTATCTGACTATATTATAGCTAGAACTACTCCAGTATTCTTGGAGAAAGCTCACTATGTATATAGAAAAGAATCTTTTACTAATATAGTAGCTAATAAGATAATCATTGGTGTAACCTTGTATGTAGCAAAAAACAATGCTGAAATGAAGAATAGATAGAAAGAACCCCATATAGACAATGTCTATATGGGGATTCATTCTGCTAATTGCTTTATCGAGGTTTACCATTGAACTGTCATCGCAGACCAATGATACTATAGTGTTATATAAAATTAAATATCTAATCTATAATTCTCATTATAGTTCTGTAGTTCTTCCTCTGACATATAGTTCTTAAGTAGTTTATCTAAAGCAAGGTCACCAACCTTGTCTTCGAATAAACCACGTACGTGATTATGGAATGTATTCAAGAAGAAGTATTTCTTATTCTTTATACATCTAATCATGAATGCTTTATATAAATCCAAGATAGCATTTGTAACACCAGTATGCTTATACGCTCGGAATAAGATACCAGTTAAACTAGAGAAAGCAAGTATATCAGAATAATCTAATTCATCAATAGCAGTAAGTATTACACTAGTGATATTATAGTCATTCTTAATATTGAACCAAGCCTGATTACAAGATTCTAGATAGATTAATATATTAGATGCTTTGTGTTTAACGCAAAGACCTAATACAATACCATCTAGCATATCTAAGTATTGCTTAGCATAGAACTTGTATAGTGCTAAATCATCATCAGCAATAATAGACTCTAAGATGAGGTCTAGAGCGACCCCATCTTTAGTCAAGTCATGAATATATAATATTCTTTCTGCAGCTGAAAGATTTTTTAGTTTAGCTGAATATTCCATTTGATTCTCCCCTTAATGTACTTACTATACTTCTACAACGTCAGTTAATTTAGCAAACTCTTCTGGGAATAGTTCTGCAAATGTACCAGTATCACCAGTATAAGATGCAACTTCTTCCCAAGTCTTAGTTGTGTAGTTATAACGTTTTGTTTTATCTTTAGTAAATAAAGCTAAACGATAACGGCAAGCATTAGCGCTAGTCACTAGAGGATTAGTTTCATCTACTAAGATATGAACGTACTTAGCATTATATTCACCCTTTTCTGGGGTGATGATATGATGTTTACCAGTACGGTCATAATATAAACCACCTTTCCATGCAGATACTGCACAGTTACCATCTAAGATAATTTCCATAGGAGCTTCTGGTACAGCAACTTCATCTGAAGTTACACCAGTAACTTTACCTTCTTTAACTTCTAAACGGAAAGGTACTATTGTAATATCTGTACCTTTGACGGTTTTGATATTACGGTTATAGAAGTATGGTACGTATTTAGTATATTTGCTTGGTTTACCATATACTGTTTCACCAATAATAACTAAGTTTTCAATATCACCTAAAGTTTCATCATGCGCTTTATGTTTAAGATAAACACGATAATCAGACTCTAAGTAATATTGTGCTAAGACATTATCATAAGTTGTATATGTTTTAGTGTCAGCATCATATCCACGATCTGATTCAACTAATAGATGGACATCTGCATTTTGTCTGTCGATAAGATTATTCTTATAGAAATCTACGAGATGATACATTGATGGTGTAGTTACAGGATCAGGAGAGATGTTTAATCTGTAAATATTTCTACCATCACTTGTAGTATTCTCGCTTGCCCCATCATTAACCTCGCTGCCATCGAATGGGAAATCTGTATCACAGTATACTGCTTTAGTAAACATCCAGCTGTATTTCTTATTAGGGATAATCATAGTATTAGTTTTATTATGATATAAACCGCTGCTATCACCTAAAGCATATACATCTTGACCATACTCAGTGTTAGCATATTTCAATGCAGTAGCATCAGTAAGTGTAATAGTATAATCTGTAACTGTTGGGTTATAGTTTTTAAATGTGTTTTGTGATACATCATCACTAAATTTATAATACTTATAATCTTCTTCTGTAGGTGTAAGATAATCAAACCATTGTCGGTACATATAATGGAACTCTTTATCTTTATTTTCAGCCCAAGCTAGATCGCAATAATCGAAGTATTGTGTAAAATCATGGGAGACTACAGATACGCTTAATTTAACTAGTTTGTCAGCTTCTTTAATTAAGAACGCTGTCATTTCTTCTGTAGGTTCTACAGCAATAAGAGTATAATATTGGAAAGATACATCTGCAATAGTAGCATAGTCAGAAATTTTGCTAATATTATTCTTAACGTATTCATTATCAGGATTCAAAGTAGAATTGATAAGATTGAATTTAGATTTCCCTTTAGGTACATAGATTTTGAATGCTGATGTTTTATTACCACCATGAATACCAATTATACCAATAGTATTTTGTCTACCATATTGGCCCATGCCAGCACGGTTACGTAGAATGAGTTCTTCGTCCATGATAATAGTATCAGTAATAACTGCTTTTACATTAGGATTACCAGATACAACAAATTGGTCACATTTGATTACTGCAGCATATGGAGACTTGCCATTGATATAGAAGTCAGATGTATATTCAGGTAAAGATGCTGTTCCTTTACATTCGAAAATATCACTGGTATCTTCTAATTCAGCAGTAGTTAACATAGTTAATTCATCTTCAGTAAGATCTGTTTTCTTTTTCAATACGATACTATCATCATTAAGATTTACTCTAAGATTGTATGTAGGTTCATCATTATACAAATCAGTATACTTAGGCATACGATAACAAGTATTGCATAACTGACCAAAATGACGTTTACCAAAATTAATAGTAATATTACGTTTATCCGAAGGTGTTTGTTCCATAAAGGATTTTGTTGGCCATTGGATAAGATAGTTCTTATCATCTGGTACAGTATATGTAGTCAATCCAGGAATAGCACCAATACTATTATGGTCAATCATTTCAGAAGAAGCAGAATACATAAAACCATTACTGATATTTACAGAGCCACCAGCTAAACCAGTAACCACATCAGCAGCTTTAATCTTTTCTTCTACTTTATTGGAGATTTTCTTTACATCATTAGCTAAACCAGCAGTAGTATTAGCAGCTGCTACCCCTGTTTCAGAGATAGCTGCTTTTACATTTTCAAGATCTTTTTTAATTTCTTTAAACCCATTTTCAATATTTTCTAAAATGAGTTCAGTAGTATTTTTTGATTCAGGCATCTAGAATCCTCCTGTATTAGATATTTTGATAATTATAAGCGGTTACAAAGTTATTATACTTCTCACCAGTTACGATTTCGCTAAATTGTTTTTCATCTGATGTGATACTATCAACAGGTTCCCATGTTTGGTTACTGTAATTGTATCTCTTAGTTTGATCCATATTATAGAAATCAAATCTAGAAGCAATAGCCTCTACGTCTTCAACGATAGGATCAGTCTCTTCGATTAAGAAACGTACATACTTAGCATTCACTTTAGCTGTATTAGGGGTTAAGATGAATTTAGTATTATTACGTAATTTATTAATACCATGAGTGATACTACCAAGTTTACAATTATGCAATTTATAGATCATTGGGCTATCTGGGTTTGGCATATTAGCTTCATCAGCATAACCGATAATCTTACCTAAATTAGTATTTGTAAGCTCTGGTAGTATATTGAATTTACAATTGGTCAATTCAACTTCTCTGATATCTTTACTATACCATACAGGCACACAACTAGTCAAACTATCTACATCTGTAGTACCAGAATCGAATTTCAATTTAGTAATAAGATTCTTATCTTTATTATATAGCTTAACCATATTAGGTTTAGCTAGATAGTTTGCAATATACATATCAGCATTTTCACTATAAACTGGTAAAATTATATGATATTCTTTAGTTGCATCATAATCTCCATCAATGATACCAATAAACTGCATAGGGTTGCTAAATTGATCATTGTTATGGGAAATATTTGTCATATTGAAAGTGAGAGCTTTAATAGCACCACTATCAGTATCCATGCTATAGAAGAAACTATTTAGAGGGCTACTCAAGCTTTTGAAGTCTAATGGTTTTTGCGGTGTCTGCTATTACCTATACCGTAACTATTAGAATCAACTGTTAAAATACCATATGATTTAATAGTTTCAGCAAAATCTAAAATCATGTCTGGTGATATTCTATCTATAGGTTTATCTGTACCAAGATAAATCTCATCAAATAATCTTTGTGTTTGCGTAACACCGCCATATAAATCACCAAAGAAAACACGGTCGATACTTGTTGTAATATTACCAGCAAGCTTTATTAGATCGGGCCAATTTACGCTGTAACTGCGTTTCCATGTACCACTATCATAATCAAAGACCTCAGATTCATCATAAGTTAATATTTGAATATTCTTTCCCATTAAATATTCAGTTTTTCTACGGATACTATTATCCATTTGCTCAGATTTTTTTACATGAATTTTTAATAATGGCTCTGAGCCAAATGCATATATATATTTAGCACCTATATAACCAGAATTATCTGCTAAATATCTCGCACTCTCGAAATCAATATCTAAAGCTGGGGCACAGCTTTAACTCTATCATGAGAGGTTGGGATAAATGTATATGTAGTTAATAATGCACCGCCTTCTCCAATTTCAGTATCATTGATGAAAAGTTTACTGCCACTATATGGTAACGATACCATATCATTACCATGAATGCTTATTATCTTAGCACCAGCTTGTAATGAATGAGAACCATATCTATTGGTAAAGTTATACTTATCTATCATTTCTTGAGACACTGTTCCATCCATATCAAAATCGTTCTCATCTAGATGAAGATGTACTTCAATAGGTATACTATTATTATATGAATTCTTTACTGGAAAATCAGTATTCAGTGCGAATTTGCCAGTATTAATTAAATATGGTAAATTACTTTTTGTGAAGTGTAGACGAAGTAATGGTTCATCCAGATTTTTTATCTTTTCACTTGCATTTGGTTTAGATTTAGCTTCATGAAAAGCATTATATAAATCTCTCATATAATCTGGATTAGGCCATTTATATAGATATTGCTTATTATCTGGAATATAGTAATCGATTTGTAGATTTCTGGTAACAGTATTAACTTTTGTCATTTTATTTACAATACTAGATTCATCAAAGATAAACCCACCTCTAAGAGATAAAGTACCACCAGCTAAACCATCAATCTCCGTAGAGGATTTGATGGTTTCAGTAACTTTAGTTTGGATTTTAGCAATCTCTTCAGATAAATTTTTTGTAGCGCCACTAGATGGAATACCGGCAGCTTCAATAGCATTCTTTGCTTCAGTAATGTCGTTTTGTACATCAGCAAAGGAAGTTGCAAGATCAGCCAATATTCTATTAGTTAAAGTTGTATCTGCCATTATTCTCCTCCACGAAGATCTTTAACCATCTTTTCTAATCTAGATAAAGATGCATTTAATTCCTCTCTGGTAATATAATCACCACTAGGAGCGGCTGTACCAGAGCCACCACTGACTTGAGTCCAACCAGTAGCAGTTTTAGTATAGATTGTATTTGTAGATGTAACCAAACATACAGATCCATTAGGTGCAGTAGCATCTAGATCAGATACGTTAGCTACAGGAGCTTTCCAAGTACTAACTGTAGTTACACTAGCACCAGCAGAACCAGATTCGGATAATTCATTAGCAACGAATAAACCATTAGTACCTAATGTAGCTTTAATAGTGTCATTATACACGAAGTCTAATGCACCACCAGTACCAGGTTTAATAGTCCAGTTTTCACCAATAGTTGCCTTATTAGTAGCCGCATCAAGCTTAGCTAAGAATTTAAGATCAGCTTCAGCTTTAGTATATGTATCATTCCAACGAGTCTTTTCATCTGTAGTTACAAACTTATGAGTTGCATCTTCAGTAATCATAGTAGCTGGATGTGTAGCAGGATGCTCATAATTAGTAGCACCTTCTTGGATACCATCTAATTTAAGCTTATCTTCTTTAGACATCTTACCATCAATGGTATTAGTAGCCAATGGAATATTTACACTAGATATAGTATCCCATGTAGTACCATTATAACGATAGATAGAACCAGTACTAGTTACAGGAACTACCATACCTTTCTTAGGTGTAGTGTATGTAGTTGCAATATCACTATAATTAGCAACACCAGGTTTCCAATCCATAGAAGAAGCTACTGCATCAAGTTTAGCAGTCAATTCTGCATTAGATGGTAAATCACTAAGTTTAGATTTTTCATCTGGAGTCATGAATTTACGATTAGTATCTTCAGTGACAATAGCAGATGGAATTGCTGTTACATTAACTACAGTTTCAGTTTTACCATCAATGATAGATTCAGAAGCAGTGATACCACTGAATTTCATTTTGTATGGTGTAGCTAATGCTGCTGCTTTAGCTGCTGTACCAGTAATATTAATATCCATGCTACTAGGGTTAGCACCAGCAATAACATGACCCTCACGGTCTACTAATACTTGACTAAAACTACCTGCAGTTAGGTCAGTAGAAGTCTTAGGATGTACATATACAGTATCTGTGAATTTAGCATTAGCTGGTACACTAGAACCAACAGTAAACCCACGTACAGTATCAGCATCAATATTACCTAAAGATGATCGATCAATTTGTAAATTAGTTACATTAAGATTGATATTGCCATTAGCATCAGGACCAGCAGCTGCTGCTGTAATTTTACCAGAAGCACTAACTGTTTTTACACTATTAGCAATAGTATTATTTCTCTTAACCCAATCTTTAATACGTTCAATTTCGATATTAACGAATGACGTATTAGCAATTTTAGAAGAAATATCTCCAGCGGCGGCTGTTGGTACAGTCGGAGTACCAATGAAGTTAGGAGAATCTTTTAATGCAATATCACCAGCATTAAGACCAGCAATAGATTCAGCAGACTTAGCTTTAGCTGCAATACCACTAATATTTATATCATAAGTACCAGCTGATAAGTTTGATGGACCAAATTTACCATTAATAGCACTAGCATCAATAGATGTGACATTTAAAGTTACATTATTAGAACCGTCGAATAAAACAGATGGAGCCGTTACCCCACCTGTAAGCGCAAAGGTTACAGTACCTTTAAGTCTGTCAGCAGTCTTAGCTCTCTCTGGAGTAAGACCATATAGAGCATTGTGCACAAATCTAGTAGTAGCAATAGTATCATTCCGAGTATTCAACTCAGGAGTAGGTGCTGTTGGTCTACCAGTAAATGCTGGATCATTAATAGGTGCTTTGGAATTCCAAAACATTTTTTCGATACCAGTTACATGAACCTCATTATCATTCATATGTCGATTCAAACTCTTTTGGAGATTTTTATCAGAGCTATTAATGAGTTCCCTTAAATCTGGGGATAAATCATTATAGGTTATCAGATCGTATTTTTCATTGAAATCTGGCATTATATAGCCTCCTTTCACCAATTTACTACTATGTTTCAACAGTACTATAATCGTTGACTATAGGAGGTTAATAATAACTATGGCAATTAGAAAAGTATTTTTAAATCCTGGCCACGACCCTAAACTTAATGGAAGTGGCTATGCTATCGACCCAGGCGCTGTAGGCTCTCGTACTACAGAAGCCGAAGTTGTTAAAAAAATTGGTGCATTAGTAAGCCAATATCTTCAAGCTGTAGGTTATGAAACTTACATTATGCAAGATGATGACTTAGACGCAGTATGTGAAGCAGCTAACCAATGGGATGCTGATATCTTTGTATCTATTCATTGTAATAGTGCAGAAAATCCAGCAGCTGAGGGTACTGAAACATTTACTCATACTAGTGCAGGTCCTAATTCCTTATCTACTAAATTGGCTATTAATATCGACAATCAATTAGTTAACTCTTTAGACTTATATGATCGTGGTATTAAATCTGCCAACTTCTGGGTATTGCGTAAAACTGATATGCCAGCGGTATTGGTTGAAACAGCATTCATCAATAACCCAAAAGAAGAAGATAAGCTTATTAATCAAGTAGATGAGTTTGCTAAAGCTATTGCTCGTGGCATCTCTGATACTGCGGCTCAAGTATAATCTATATCATGAATACTGCTGCCGATGTAGAAAAAGCTCTCCAAATAGATACCGTACCGTCATTAAATTCAGAAGAAATTCAATATAATGGTAATATAGTAGCCTATCAAGGAGACTATTATATCTTTATCGACGGTAAATGGTCTAAGTTAGGTAAACAAGTATCATCTAATACTAGTAGCCTAACTGAAAATGAAATAGAAGATATGGAGCCTGAAGAAATGGATGATACTGGTAAACTATACTACAATTCTAGAGTATACTTTTACCCTCTAAATATAATTAAGATAGTAACTGTAATATTCTGTGGTATAGCTTTAATGTATTCTTTATTCATTCAATCAGAGACTGTAGCGGCTACACTTGCTGGTGGGTTATTAACCTATTTAAGCCGTGGTAGTTCTGGATCTACTACAAACAATTATCAAAAGAATGATAAGTAAGAAAGATATAAGCCCTAATGGTTATATGCCATTAGGGCCATCTTTTGGCTTACTTGAACATCCCAGTAATTCTAAAATAGGAGGTTAAAACTATGCCAGAGCAAATCAATTATGATTTAGATAGAGACAAGCTTGGCTTAAATGAGCTTAGTCTTAAACTGCGTGATATGGTTACAAAATCATTCAATCATACTAAAGATGATGTAATACATATTACAGCAGAAGAGCGAGCATTATGGAATACTGTAGCAACTATTCCTAATGTAAGCAATAATAACAATGGCTTTATGTCTATAGCTGATAAAGTTAAATTAGATGGAATAGAAGAGCAAGCCAACCATTATGTACACCCTAAGAAACCTAATGCTGTTCCTGGTAACTATATTACAGTAGATATTGATGATGAGGGTCATGTCACTCGTGGATATAATCCTACTAGATTACCTATTACTGTAGATAATGCTGATAGATTAGGCGGGTTAGTACCAGGAGACTTTGCTCCTATAGCTAATCCAATCTTCTTAGGTAAACCACAAGCACCTACACCTGTAATTGATGCTGACAGCACTAAGATGGAAATAGTTAATGTGAAATACCTAGAATCTCATATCTTTCCTTATGTAAGATCTCGTGTAGAACCAACTGGTGATGGAGAAAATCTATTCTGGATCGATTCTACAAACATCTTAAGTTCTTATAGTAAAGAAAAGAAATGGCATTCTGTGTACACAGAAGCTAGTAAGTATATGCTTGCATTAAATGAAAAGATTGATGTAAATACTCAGCCATCTGACTATGCAGCATATCTAAAGTTCTATGGACAAAAGAAATTATCTGCATTAAACTTAGATACAGCTATTACTGGTACTAGAACTGAAGAGTTTGCTACTGTAATGGGTATGAGAGCTGTCGATCAAGATATCTCCCATGAGTTTATCTTTATTGGTAATGACTTATTCATTCGTAGTGGTGCAGATAACTGGGATAGCCTAGTTAAAATCTTTGATAGTAACGATGAAACTGTAGCCAAGACTAAGAAAGCTATGGAATTTGATATAGATAACGGAAGCCTAGTAGTTAATAGTGGTGGTAAGAAATATAAAGTCACCCTAACTGAGGTATAGGAGGTTTATTATGTCATATCATGATAGACAAAGTCTAAATCAAACTATTCCTAGGCATATATCCAAACAGGAACTATCTCCATCATTACGTAATCGTATACAAGATGAGTATGATCATATATACAATCATACTTTACATATTACAGAAGAAGAACGTTATAGATGGAATCAATCAGCTAAACGGGTACTTAAACCAGCTACTGTATATACTGATGGCTTAATGACTAAAGAAGATAAAGCTAAACTAGATAGTATTGAACCAAAAGCTAATAAATACGTACATCCATTCTCTAATGTAACACCTGGTAGTTATCTTGAAGTGACTACTGATGGATTAGGGCATGTAATATATGGCAATAACCCAGCTAGACTTAATATAAGAGCTAGAAATGCTACTAAGTTAGGTAATATAAACCCAGATGAATTTGTATCACCTGATAATGCATTCCTAAAGGGTAATGTATCATTTAGAAAGTATCCTAATGATATAGACCATCTTAATTACCCTATAACTAAGAAAGATCTAGTTGACCAATCATTAACTACAAGCTATTATATTAGTGATGATACTACACCTAATCTAAATAAGATTAGAATTAGTCCGACTACGAATGTAGCATCTTATTATGATGCTGATTCTAATAGTTGGGTTAATATATCTCTACCTAATAGTATTGCTAGACTAGGTCCTGATGGTAAGGTTCCATTAAATCTTATGCCAACACAAGGTCTTCCTATAGGGGCTATTATACCAACACTAAGTGCTAGTATAGATCTTATGAAAGAAGATGGATTCTTACCATTAACTGGTATTGAAGTAGAGAGGAATGAATACTTAGACTTATATAACTTTGCTAAGACATCTAATATACTTGTACCATATTCTGAATATAGTAAGTTTGAACAATTACCATCTATTGGATTCTTCTTTGATAAGGGTAATACTTTTGTATTGCCTAAACTAAACGATTTCTTATGTGCTACTAATAATATTAGTGATACTGGTAGATATACCCCATCATGTACACCTAGACAGACTAGTACGTTTAATACTATGGCTAAGAATGACTTCCTAAAAGAGTTTGACTATAATAATAGAAATGCTGTAAATGAAAGACTATCTTGTTATACTGGTGCATTTAGAATGGTGGACCGTTTAGGTCAGGCAACTAGTGGTGGTGGTTTTGTAAGAGCTAGAAATATTAATAATAATATATTACTTACAAAGTTCAATTCCAATGAAGGAAATGATAATGACTGTACTATAAATGAACCAGCTCATTTTAATACTATATACATGATTAAAGCTAAATACTAAAGAAAGGAGAAGCTATGTCTAAAGAGCAAGATGTAATAAAGTGGTGGCTATCCTATTCTGAAGAAGAAGCTAAACGTCGTAAAGAAGAATGGTTAGATGAGCACAATAAGTCTAGGCTATATAATGAAGTATTAGATAAGCTAACAGAGAAAGAGTTTAATACTGTATTACATAATACCATCAACGATATAAGATTCCATATGACTGATTCTTTTATGCATATATCTAAAGAAGAACGTGATACTTGGAATAAAGTCACATATGAGTCTTTAACTAAGACAGTATCTACGGAATCTGATGGTCTTATGTCTAAAGAAGACAAAAAGAAGTTAGATGATATACATGAAGGTGCTAATAACTATACTCACCCTAAATATAGACCAGTAACGTCTTATAAATTTAAGAAAGTTGATGAGTATGGTCACATCTATGGTTCATCTGAACCAGATGTATTACCAGTGACTGTAGACTCTGTAGATACATTGAACGGTAAACCTATTGAGTATTTTGCTAAGAATAATAATCAAGTATTCAATAATATAACTGTACCAGATGTAGATATCTCTACAGCTAAAGATAATACAGCTATTAATTATAAGACAATGAAGTCTTATGTATTAGATGGTGCTATACAAGTTACTAATAGTAATACAAATCTTGATACAAGAAAGCTTTGGTATAATACTAAAGATAATAAAGCATACTATTATCAAAGTAATATATGGAAACCATTCTCTATACCAGATAAACCTGTAACTTATAATGATAATGGGGTTATAGATAGTTCTTTATTACCATTAGTAGGATATCCTATAGGGTCTGTAGTTACTGTATACGGTAATACTATCCCTCAAGGGTGTTTATTATTAGATGGATCCATTATATCTAAGGCAGACTACCCTAAATTATGGGATAGAGTATCACGATACTATAAGATAATATCTGATAACGAGTATAACTCTTTACCATATGAGCATGCTACTACATACTTCTCACTTGTAGCATCAGATTCTGATAAATTTAGATTACCTAATTTATACAATCTACATTTAAGACCTACGAGTGAAACTAATAAGCAAGGTGCACTACAACCTAACGCTAAACGTGCTAATATATATGGTACATTCCCAGTGACCCCATTTAATGGATATTCATTTCCTGAAGATATCGCACTCTATAATAAATATCCTATCGTTAAATGTGAACAAAGACCGATGACTACGTTTAGTTATGGGTCACCATATTATAATGAATGGGGTTATATGGGCTATGAATATGCTAATAAGAATCGTGAATCATTAGACAATTACTATAAGCCTATAATAAACGAATCTAGCCAAGGTTTCTCTCCTAGATCTGTAACTGTTTTGTATTGTATTAAAGCTAAATAGGAGGTAGCTATGGGTGACTTTAATAATGAACTAGATAAAATTAATAAAACCGAATTAGCTTCTCCATTAGCTAAGCTAATTAATGATGGTTATGCTCATATGTATAACCAAAATATGCATACATCTGAAAATGAACGTGATGTATGGAATAAAGCAGCCAATACTGTATTGTATAAAGCTAATATAGATTTGAATGGGTTACTATCTAAAGAAGATAAAGAGAAACTAAACTCTATAGAGAATGGTGCTAATAACTATACTCACCCTAAATATATACAATCTAATGCTGGTACGTATATATCTACTATATCAGATGATTCTGGACATGTAATATACGGTAGTAATCCAACGTTCTTAGATTGTACGGTAGAGAATGCAACTAAGCTTAAAGATACAATCTTTGGTGAATTTGTACGTGCATCCAATCAAGTATTTGGTGATAATGTAACAATAAATCCTAATAGTGATGTATATGATGGAACACCTGTTACATTTAAAAACTTTAATGATTATAGATTAGATAAAGCATTCAATAAATCTATAGCTATATCTACAGATGATGATTCATTATTTGCTCAAGACGGTACATCTAAGTCTATACATTATGGGTTAAATAATGATATCGTAATATATAAACGTACTACATCATCATTAACAAGCTATTCACTAGTTAATTCAGCCAATACTATAAAACTAGTAAATGGTAAAATACCAACTAGATACATTCAAGATGATGGTGTGCCTATTGGGACTATACTATTCTGGTTAGGCTCTAATATACCTGATGGGTATTTGCCTATGAATGGTATGGCTGTACAAAAATCATTAGTACCAGAGCTTATTGAATATGCTAATAATAATGGCTTATTAGAGAACTGGAATAATATGATGGAAAATAAGTACTACAATGCTAAGTTTGTACTAAAAGATGATAAGTTATATATGCCGACTTTTAATAGAGCCATTACCGTATCAGTAAATAATAATAGAACGCTATCTGGTAACGTTTCTGAATGGATTACTAAGTATATTCGTGGTACATTCCAAGTAGCATCTGGTGCTATACAGTGGAATCCTGGTCCTAATGAGTTTAATTCTAAACAGGATACTGGTGAGATTCACGTAAAGAATGATGATGGCAATGATAAATTCTTGATTCCAGATCCATCTACAGATATAGGTCAAACATATTTAACTATGTATGACAGTGGTGCTGTAGTATCAGCTGGTGATGATATGGCACCAGCTATGATGACTGTAAATTATATTATCAAAGCATCATCTACAGGACTAAAACTAAATTACGTTAAACAACTAAGTTACGATTACTATAATATAGATAATGGTAACCAAGTTAGATTTAGCGATGTATTAGACCATATCAAGTGTAATAATCATAGACCTATTGTTGATGTGACTATAAGTAATAGAGGTATAGCTTTTAGTAACTCAGCAGAGATTAATGGAGTCTATGATAAATTACGTTATGAACGTTTAAATCCATATAGACAGTTGATTATTCGAGGTTTGGGCAAATCAATCTACTATCCATATAGCATAGATTTAAACGAAAATAACTTAATTACTATTGCAGAAAACAAGGTTCCTAATAGTACATTTACTATTCAGGTGTCAAAGGCCGATCCATATGATAAAATGGAAAAGTTTGACAGTTTAAAAACTAGACTTGCTAGTTATGGAGTAACGCTAGTAAAAGTATAATTTTTAATCAACCGGAGGGTTAGTGTTTATGAACTATTTAATCAATCAAGTGAAAGCTCACTTGAAGATTATTATTGCTTTTATCGTGATTATCTTAATTTCTTTACTGACTATATTGTATTTTAAGCATGAAGCTAATGTAGAAGCTAATCGTTATAGAGAGATTCTTGATAATTGTAGAATTGCTCGGGTATTGGTATGGTTGGAGTAGATTACATATGCCACTAGCAAGATTAGAATAAATTCTATAGCACCTATATCTT
>QWCF01001555.1_pt1 | contig 17550 bp, 17 predicted proteins | sample 1972521 | NCBI WGS metagenome assembly QWCF01 (sample SAMN09866715, study PRJNA288562) | Human oral metagenome isolate term4_saliva, whole genome shotgun sequencing...
GAGCAGTTTCAGTTCCGCGCCTTGCGGTTTGCCTGTCGCCGCCATCTCGCTGTTGGTGAAGAAGCTGTTGCTGCGGCGGTATGCGCCGTAGAAAATGCGGGCGTTGACGCTTTCAAAGTCGAAGCTCTCGACCATTGCCTGCCGCACGAGGATGTTGTTGAACGGGACGCGGCGCATATTCATAACGAAGCCCTGCATGCCGGCATTACTTTGTTGCACCCATTCGTATTTGCCCAAGCCGCGTTTGGCGAGCATTTCGCCGGGATAAGCCCGCGCCCAGTTTCGGGCGATGTTTTCATAAACGAAGTCGTATTGTCCGGCTTTGAGTCCTTCGAGGCGGACGCTGTTGTCTTTGAAATATTTGAAACGGACGGTGTCGAAGTTATATCTGCCTTTGCGGGTCGGGAGGTTTTGCGCCCAGTAGTTTTTATCGCGCGCGTATTCGCTCATGCGTCCGATGTCTGCTTTGACGAAGCGGTAGGGGCCGGAGCCGATGGGCATTTTGTTCGCGCCTTTTTCCAGCCCTTCGGGATAGCTTTTATGAGAAAAGACAGGCAGTTGCCCCAAGACCATGTGTAATTCGGCGTTGCGCTGTTTGAAGCGGAAAACGACTGTCCTGTCATCGGGCGTTTCGACTTTGGCAACATCGCTCCAGTAGATGCGGTAGGAGGGATTGGCGGCTTTGTCTTGGATAAGCAGGCGGAAGGAGGCGGCGACGTCTTTGGCAAGCACGGGATCGCCGTTGTGGAATTTAGCCTTCGGGTTGAGTTTGAATGTTGCCGACAGCCCGTCTTCGGCAAGTGAAAAGTCTTCCGCCAGCAGCCCGTACATGGAGAAAGGTTCGTCCCAACTGTTGTCCGTAAGCTTATCCACGGTCAGCATGAGGACGCCGACTTCTTTGTCGCCTTTGAGGGTGAACGGGTTGAACGTATCGAAGCCGCCCTGTATCGGCAGGGAAAACACGCCGCCTTTTGGCGCGTCGGGATTGACGTATTCGTAGGCGCGAAAGTTGGCGGGATATTTCGGCTCCTGCCCCAAACCCAAACCGTATGCGGCAAAAGCGGTGGCAGAGGAGAAGGAAAGTAGCAGCAGGACGAGCTTTTTCATAAGGTTTCAAACCGAGCGGGACGATGAAGCCCGATTATAGCAAAAGGTCGTCTGAAAACCGTTTTCAGACGACCTTTTATCCGTTTCAAAAATACTCAAGACTGCTGCCGGTTTTTCGCCTGCGCGTCAAACTCCGCCAGCGTCATGTTCAAAGTCTGCAAACACGGCGTCATCACCGCATCGACGGCTTGGTTCACATGATCCCTTCCCAAAGGCGACGGGCGGTAAACAAAGAGCTTGAAGAGTTCGCTCAACTCAATCGAATCCGCCCCCGTTTTTAACACCCAGCCCTGACGGCCGTTGTAGATATAACCGTGTCGCGCCAGCTTTTCCAGAAGCTCGCCCAATTCATCGTAGCCCATATTGATATGTCGTCTGAACTCCTGAACAGGCAAGGCTTTGCCCTCTTTTTGCGCCGCATCCAAAAGCAGCAGGATTTTCAACACATCGTCAAACCGCCCGCGTGAATCGAATCCCCTGCGGAACGCATCGCCCTGCCAATAGGACAGTGACGAAGTCAGCACCGCGCCGCCCAACACCAGCGTCCACAGCAAATTCAGCCACACCAAGAAAAACGGTACGGCGGCAAAAGCCCCGTAAATCGAGCGGTAGCCGTCGAAATTGCCCATATACCAAGCAAACAGGAAACGCGCCGTCTCCAAGCAAAACGCCGTGACCAAAGCCCCGATAAACGCATGACGCCCGGGCACGAAGCGGTTGGGCACAAAACGGTACAGCCCCCACAGCAAAAGCGTGGCAAAAAACAGCGTCCCCAAGGTTTGCAGTACCCCCACCACCCATTGCGGCGCAAACGAAGCCAGCGCAGAATCCTGCACCGAGCCGACCATAAAAGAAATCCCCACGCCCAAAGACAGCGGTCCAAACGTCAGCAACGCCCAATACACCAAAAACTGCATCATCCAAGGCCGCTGCGTATTGACCCGCCAAATCCGGTTAAACGTATTGTCAATCGTCCGAATCAGCATCAGCGACGTCACCACCAGCATCACACTGCCGATCGCCGTCAACTTTCCCGCCTGATCGCGAAACGCATTGATATAATCAAACACCATGTCCGCACCCTGCGGCACAATAGTCTGATTGACGAACGCAACAAAAGAGTCCGACCAACGGTCGAACACAGGGAAAATCGAAGCGACCGCCACCATCACCGTCAACACCGGCACCAAAGCCAGAAGCGTCGTAAACGTCATACTTGCCGCCGCCTGCGGCACGCGCTCCTCATCAAAACGCCGGACCACAAACCACGCAAAAGCAAACGCCTTACTGTCCGACAAACCTTGCCACCATTTCAAAAACGGCATAATCTTTCCCGAAAAAATAACCAATTAAAAATAAAAAAACAGAAAACGCCGCAGCACACACCACGTCGTCTGAAAACACAGCTTCAACAGCCAAACACCGATTTTCAACCAACCCCATTGTAACGGAATACCCAAATGAACCCAAATCCCCTCAAAATCCTCGTCCTCTACTACTCCCAAAACGGCAGCACCCTCAACCTCGCCCGCCAAATCGCACGCGGCATCGAAAGCGTCGCAGGCTGCGAAGCCGTATTGCGCACCGTCCCCAAAGTCTCCACCGTCTGCGAAGCCGTCGAAAAAGACATCCCCGACAGCGGCGCACCCTACGCCACCGCCGAAGACCTCAAAACCTGTGCAGCCCTCGCCCTAGGCAGCCCCACCCGCTTCGGCAACATGGCAGCCGCCATGAAATACTTCATCGACGGCACTATCCCCCAATGGCTCGGCGCAGAACTCGCCGGCAAACCCGCCACCGTCTTTACCAGCACCTCCTCCCAACACGGCGGACAAGAAACCACCCTCCTCACCATGATGCTCCCCCTCCTGCACCAGGGCATGATCATCAGCGGCATCCCCTACACCGAATCCGCCCTCAGCAGCACCCGAAGCGGCGGCACCCCCTACGGTGCGTCCCACGTCGCCGGACACGACAGCAAACCTGCCCTGACCGCCGAAGAAAACGACATCGCCTTCGCACAAGGCAAACGGCTGGCAGAACTCGCCGTCAAGTTGGCTTAAGGCGGATAGCTTAGCAATCCAATCTGCCAAAAGCCAAAAGGTCGTCTGAAAACCTGATTTCCAAGTTTTCAGACGACCTTTTTATTATTCTCAAATCCCGTCATCCCAGTTTTTTAGCCATGATTAAACTGCCCCACGCGCAAAAATGTTGCGGTTTGCTCGGCGGTAATGTGTTTGAACAGCATACCGCTGTGGCTGACGGGCAAGATAACGTGGTCGCGCATATTCGGGCAGCGGGTTTCGCTGACCATAACCGTGCCGTCGTGTTCGCCGTGCAAGCCCAATACGCGCCCCAGCCCGAGCGGCTTGTTGCCGGCGATGCTGCCTAGCTCGATATGTTCGGGCAAATCGGGCGTGCCGCCGTCGAGCGCATCGCAATACGCGCCGCCGAGTACGGGGGTTTTCAATCCGAGCCGGAACACCCTTTGCGCAGCCCGGCTGCCTTGGTGGGGCGTGCCGAAGGTAACGATGCGTCCGGTGATTTTCTCGGGGTGGGCGGCGGCAAAGTGGCGCAACACCAGCCCGCCCAGACTGTGTCCAGCGAAATGCAGAGGCTCGCCCGTCTCGTGTTTTTCAACAAACTCCGCCAATGCCTGCGTATGCTGCGGCATGGTGTGCCAGACGCTGTAATAACCAAACAGGGCAACGTCAAAGCCTTGTTTCTCCAACATATCCGCTAAAGGTTTCATCACCCAAGAGTGCATGTGCAGTCCGTGCAATAAGATGATTTTCGACATGAGGACCTCCTGTATTTTACCGTAAGCATTATGCCATAAGTAAGTCATGCCGTATTGCAGGTGCGTTTTGTCTTTTGAAAACAGGCTTAAGGTCCGGTTAAAATCTGTTGCCGTATTTTCAGACGACCTTGGTTTGAGCGAATCAGGTTTAAAAGTCCGTCCCAAAGAAAAAAGGTCGTCTGAAAACCTGATTTCCAAGTTTTCAGACGACCTTCAGTTCAAACAATACTTATTCGTCGGCTTTATAACCTTTGACAGCGAAGAAGACGATGTAGAGATAGCACACGGCTGATACGACAAAAGAGGACATCAGGCTGTAAGTATCGACCGCCCAACCTTGTACGACCGGAACAATCGCACCGCCGACGATGGCAGTACAAAGTACGCCAGAAGCGGCATTGGTGAATTTACCAAGGTTTTTGGTCGCCAGCGAGAAGATGGTCGGGAACATGATGGAGTTGAAGAAGCCGATGGCAAGCAGCGCCCACATAGCGACGTCGGCATTGCCTTTACCGGTCATCATGGCGATGATGAGCAGGACAACGGCGATAGTGGCGTTGAAGGCAAGATAGCGGTTGGGCGCGATTTTCGCCATAACTGCCGAGCCGAGGAAGCGTCCGACCATGGCACCGCCCCAGTAGAACGACAGGTATTGCGCGGCAGAAGCGTGATCCAATCCTTTCAGGAAGCCCAAGACGTTAACCATCAGCGAGCCGATGGATACTTCCGCGCCGACATAGCAGAAAATACCTGCCGCACCGAGAACAAGGTGTTTGTATTGCCACACGCTGCTTTTGCCGTCATGGTTGTGTTCGCTTTCTGCTTCGGCGATTTTACGCGCGTCAGGTAGGCGGATCATTTTCACGAAGACTGCAAGGATAATCAACAGACCTGCCAAACCCAAGTAAGGGATTTGAACGGAGGAAATCTTTTCGGCTTTGCTGACGGTCTGCGTCGCATCTGCCAGAATCAGGAACGCGCCAATTTGCGGGGCGATGGTCGTACCCAATGAGTTGAATGCCTGCACCAAAGTCAGCGTAGCGGATTCTTTGCCCGGTTTCGCCAACAGAGTTACATACGGGTTACCCGCAACCTGCAACAGGGTTACACCCGAAGCAAGAATGAAGAGCGCGCCCAAGAAAGTCGGGTAAGAGTGGCTGCCCGCAGCAGGATAAAACAGCAAGCATCCGACGGCGGTCAGCAAGAAGCCGCCGATTACGCCATTTTTATAGCCGATTTTACCGACGAGATGCCCCATCGGAATCGACATGATGGCATAGGCGGTAAAGAAGCAGAACTGAATCAGCATCGCCTGAACATAAGTCAGATCGAAAATTTCTTTCAGATGCGGAATCAAGATGTCGTTCATGCAGGTAATGAAACCCATCATGAAGAAGAGCGTGGTCAGGACGACCAGCGCGGAATTATGGTTTTGTTGTGATGGCGTAGACATGATTTGCCTTTCGATTTAGATTTATTGGAATTGACCGTACAAACAGTTAATATCCGTTAATAACGGGCTGAATCATACTGGCTTTTGCCATTCTTGCAAACACTGAAAACACGCCGACTACATCGAGTTTCAGCAAGATTCTGTCCGATAAAGCATTTTATAGACAGAATCCGTCCAAATTTTACAAAAAACCCGCCCACAAACGACTTAGAATCTTATTTCAGACGACCTTTGACCTGACGCAAACTTCTCCGCCATGCCCCTCATTTACGCCTATCTCGGACTCGCCGCCTCCGCCTTTACCTCCGCCACCATCCTACCGGGCACATCCGAAGCCGCCTTCGCCGCGTTTATCTACAACTATCCCGAACAGGCATACGGCGCGTGGTTGTGCGCCGGACTGGCAAACGGCTTGGGCAGCATGGTTTCCTATTGGATGGGGCGGCTGATTCCGTCTAAGAAAAGGTCGTCTGAAAAGACCCTGCGCCTGCTCCAACGCTGGGGCACCCTGCCCCTTTTGTTTGCCTGGCTGCCCGTTATCGGCGACGCGCTGCCCATTGCCGCAGGCTGGCTCAGGCTCAACCCCTACACTTCCGCCCTCATGCTCCTGACCGGAAAAATCCTGCGCTACGGCATCATCCTTGCCGGTATCAAAGGCATGATGTAGCCCGTCGCCACAAAACCTGCCGCATTCATTTTCAGACGACCTGAAACAGCGTAAAATCCAAAAGGAAATATCCCGTCCCTTCATTTTTGCAAAGCGAGAAATCATGTTCTTCAATCACATCGAAGCCGCCCCCGCAGACCCCATCTTAGGCTTGGGCGAAGCATTCAAAGCCGAAACCCGTCCCGAAAAAGTCAACCTCGGCATCGGCGTTTATAAAGACGCATCCGGTGCGACCCCCATCGTCAAAGCCGTCAAAGAAGCCGAAAAACGCCTGCTTGAGAGCGAAACCACCAAAAACTACCTCACCATCGACGGCGTTGCCGACTACAACGAGCAAACCCAAATCCTCCTCTTTGGCGCAGACCACGAAATCGTCGCCAGCCGCCGCGCCAAAACCGCCCAAAGCCTCGGCGGCACAGGCGCATTGCGTATTGCCGCCGAGTTCGCCAAACGCCAGTTGAACGCACAAACCGTCTGGATTTCCAACCCCACATGGCCCAACCACAACGCCATCTTCAAAGCCGTCGGCATTCAAGACAAGCCCTACCGTTACTACGACGCCGCCAAACACGGCTTAGACTGGGACGGCATGATTGAAGACCTCGGCCAAGCGCAAAAAGGCGACGTCGTCCTCTTGCACGGCTGCTGCCACAACCCCACCGGCATCGACCCCACGCCCGAACAATGGGAAACCCTCGCCAAACTTTCTGCCGAAAAAGGCTGGCTGCCCCTGTTTGACTTCGCCTACCAAGGCTTCGGCAACGGCCTCGAAGAAGACGCATACGGCTTGCGCACCTTCTTGAAATACAACAAAGAATTGCTCATCGCCAGCTCCTATTCCAAAAACTTCGGCATGTACAACGAACGCGTCGGCGCATTCACCTTAGTCGCAGAAGACGAAGCCACCGCCGCCCGCGCCCACAGCCAAGTCAAAACCATCATCCGCACCCTCTACTCCAACCCCGCCTCCCACGGCGCGAACACCATCGCCCTCGTGTTGAAAGACGCGGATTTGAAAGCACAATGGATTGCCGAACTCGACGAAATGCGCGGCCGCATCAAAGCCATGCGCCAAAAATTCGTCGAACTGCTCAAAGCCAAAGGTGCAAATCAAGACTTCGACTTCATCATCGAACAAAACGGCATGTTCTCCTTCAGCGGCCTCACGCCCGAACAAGTCGACCGCCTGAAAAACGAGTTCGCCATCTACGCCGTGCGCTCCGGAATTTAAATCAGGACAAGGCGACGAAGACGCAGACAGTACAGATAGTACGGCAAGGCAAGGCAACGCCGTACTGGTTTAAAGTTAATCCACTATAACAAACAAACCCGTATCAAAACTCTAACGGGTAGGCTGTAACAACCTCAAAACATACCGGCAAATAAAAAGCCCGGACATTTGTCCAGGCTTTTTAAATTTGGTGGGTCGTGAGCGATTCGAACGCTCGACCAACGGATTAAAAGTCCGCTGCTCTACCGACTGAGCTAACGACCCGATAAGCTGCAAATTATAGAAGGCGAGACTTTTCGTGTCAAGCAATTTTCTCAAAACAACAAGATTAAATCTTTAAATATTTGATTTTCCGATTATTCGCTTTTGCATAATCTTCAGCACCACAAGGTCGTCTGAAACCGTTCGAAAGGCTTTCAGACGACCTCTGCCCGTTATTCCACTACAATTTTTGGGAAGCGGCTGCTGAAATCTTTGCCTTTGTCTGCAATGGTCAGGGCGATTTGGAAGGCTGCGTCGGTGTAGATTTTGGCAATGGCGGGATGGTCGTCAAACAACTGTTTCGCCGCGCCGCCATCCATTGCTTCACGCACGGGCAGGCTTAACGGAAGCTGTCCGAGCAGCGGGACATTCAGACGACCTGCCAAGTTTTTGCCGCCTTCAGAACCGAAAATAGCTTCGGTATGGCCGCAATTGGAGCAGATATGTACCGACATGTTTTCGAGTACGCCGAAAATCGGGATGTTGACTTTGTTGAACATATCGACCGCCTTGCGTGCGTCAATCAGGGCGATGTCTTGCGGCGTGGTAACGACGACCGAGCCGGTTACGGGGATTTTCTGCGACAGGGTGAGCTGGATGTCACCTGTACCCGGCGGCAGGTCGATGAAGAGATAGTCCACTTCGTCCCACTCGCTTTGGAACATCAACTGCTGCAAGGCTTGGCTTACCATCGGGCCTCGCCAAACGACGGCTTGGTCGGTATCGACCAAAAAGCCGATGGACATCACTTGGATGCCGCTGTCGGCTTCGACGGGAATTAGTTTTTGTTTTTTTTGGTCGGGTTTGCGGTCTTGCACGCCCAACATAGTCGGCTGGCTGGGGCCGTAGAGATCGGCATCCAACACGCCCACGCGCGCGCCCATGCGTGCCATGGCGGTAGCGAGATTGGCAGTGGTAGTGGATTTGCCGACACCGCCTTTGCCGGATGCAACGGCGATAATGTTTTTGACGCCTTTGATAGTGGCGACACCGGGCTGTACTTTGTGCGTTGTGATTTCAGTGTCAATGCTGAGATGGATATGCGCGTCGCCTGTGATGCCGATGACGGCTTCTTGCAGGCTGTTGGCGATGTCGGCAGCGATATGACCGACGGGGAATCCGAATTTCAGTCCGATATAAAGGCCGTCGGAACGTTCTTCCAACAGCTTGACGGCTTTTTCGCTGCCGAGCGTGCGCTCGGTGCCGGGGATTTTTACTGCTTCGATTGCGGCGGAAATGGCGGGAATATTCATGTTGTTCTCTCTGATGCGGTGGCGTTTGAAACAAAACGAATGATACCGTATTGCCTTGTTCGGACGCAAAATATTGCGGGCTTGGCGTTTCAGACGACTTCTCGCATGAAACGCCAAGCCCGCGGGGAAATGCGTATAATGACCGCCTGACAAAATTTGTAAGCATCAAAATAAGATTATGGATATTTCCGATTTCGATTTCACCCTGCCCGACCGATTAATTGCCCAGCATCCGCCCGAAGTGCGCGGCAGCAGCCACCTTTTGGTCGCACTACCCGATATGCCGCTGCAAGACCGGGCGTTTGGCGATTTGCCTAATTATATTGAGGCGGGCGACGTTTTGGTGTTCAACAACACCAAAGTCATGAAAGCGCGGCTGTTCGGGCAAAAAGAGAGTGGCGGCAAAATCGAAGCTTTGATAGAGCGCGTTTTGGACAACCACACCGCGCTGGCGCATATCCGTTCGTCCAAATCGCCCAAGCCCGGCACGAAGCTGATTTTCGAAGGCGATATTTGTGCCGTCATGGTTGAGCGTGCGGACGAACTGTTCTGCCTGCGTTTTGAAGGCGAACAAACCGTTTACGAACTTTTGGAGCAAAACGGCCATTTGCCGCTGCCGCCCTATATCGAACGCGCTGCCGACGCGAATGACGACAAGCGTTATCAAACCATCTATGCCAAACATCAGGGCGCGGTCGCGGCGCCGACGGCAGGTTTGCATTTTACAGACGAGCTTTTAGGTCGTCTGAAAGCCAAAGGCGTGGAAACGGCGGAAGTCACCCTGCACGTCGGCGCAGGAACGTTCCAGCCCGTGCGTGTGGACAAAATCGAAGAACACAAGATGCACAGCGAATGGTTTGACGTACTGCCCGAAACCGTCGCCGCCATCGAAGCCGCCCATGCGCGTGGAAACAAAGTTTGGGCAGTCGGCACCACTTCCATGCGCGCCCTCGAATCCGCCGCGCGCGAGACAGGTCGTCTGAAAGCAGGACAGGGCGATACCGATATTTTCATCACGCCGGGCTACCGCTTCCGCGTCATCGACCGCCTGATTACCAATTTCCACCTGCCCAAATCCACGCTCCTGATGCTCGTCAGCGCGTTTTCGGGTATGGAACACATCCGCGCAGTGTACCGCCATGCGGTCGAACATGAATACCGTTTTTTCAGCTACGGGGATGCGATGGTTTTGGGGCGGAGCGAAACGGACATCGCAGATTAAAAGATACTGCCCATCCTGCCGCCTTTCCCGCTCTGAAAATCGGCTTTTGAATTCAGCAATGGTTTTTAAACGCCTATTTCGTAAAATTTCCTATGAATTTCCCGCCCGCGCGGGAATGACGGCAGGAATCTTACTATTTTCGGTTCGCCATCAGTCTCCCGGTTCAATATGAAACCGGCTTTAATTCATGAAGTTGAACTTCAATTATTTGCATCTTCCTTTTCTTGATTGGTTTTCCTGAAAATTCGTCTAACAAAAACATAGGGAAGAAATATTGAAAGAAAATTCAAAGTCCCCTGAATAAAATTCAAATTCCAACTGTATTTATTGATATAGCCGAGAAGGAACATATCGGATAAAAAATATAGAAATTGATAACAAGCTATGACCAATATTACGAAAAATATAAACTGCTTCCAGTTGTTCATAGAATACCTCACACCTTTTCCAAAAGGTCCAATGCTGCCAACAATAAATCCATTCCCTTGCTGCTTCATGTTTTTCCTGATTGAAGCCTGCCGGTAGGTTTTTCAATAACAAAGATTCATTCTTGCCGATGCGTTCTAAAGCTTTTTCAGACTCATCCGTACTTATTCCCCATCAAAGACGCTTTACATTCAGCCGCAGCTTGATGTCGTCTGAAAACGCGGTTACGTTGGAGTTGATGATGAAAGGTCGTCTGAAATTTTTCAGACGACCTTTTCGCATCCGCACCTCAAACGTGATGGATAACCAGTTTCTTGCCCTGATAATCCAATACGTCCACATCCATATCAAACAAATCTTTAATATTTTCAGCGGTAAAAATGTCGTTCGGCGTGCCGGTCATGGCGACTTGCCCGTTTTTCATGGCGATGACGTGATCGGCGTAGGCGGCGGCTTGGTTGATGTCGTGCAGGACGACGACGGTAGTGCGCTTGTGTTCGCGGGTCAGCCGTTGGAGCAGCTGCATGAGGGCGCGGGCGTGGTACATATCGAGGTTGTTGAGCGGTTCGTCCAAGAGGACGTAATCGGTGCTTTGGCAGAAGACCATGGCAATCATGGCGCGTTGGCGTTGTCCGCCGGAGAGTTCGGTCAGGTAGCGGTTGGCGAAGCTGTCCAGTTTGAACTCGGAAAGTGCGTTTTCGACGATGGCGAGGTCTTCAGGGGTCGGTCTGCCTTGGTGGTAGGGATAACGCCCGAACATGAGCAGGTCGCGAACTGTGATTCGGCTCATGACGCTGTTTTCTTGGGTCAGGATGGAGAGCGTTTTTGCCAGCTCGGCGGTAGGCGTGCTCGAAACATCTTTGCCGGCGTAGCTGATGCTGCCCTGCTCCAGCGGGCGGAGACGCGCCATGAAGGAGAGGAGCGTGGATTTGCCTGCGCCGTTGGGACCGATGAGCGCGGTAATGCCGCCTTCGGGGATGTCTAGGCTGACGTTGTTGAGGATGGGGTTGCCGCCGATGTGGAAGCTGACGTTGCGGATGGTAATCATGATGGGTTTGATGTGTGGATTTATTTTTCAGACGACCTCTGAACACCAGAGGTCGTCTGAAAAGGATAGGCTTCAGATTTCACGAACGATGACGAATTGGGGATTATCTGCCAAATCAATCAAGAAGGCTTTAACACGCGCCTGCCAGAGTTCGCCGAAGCGTTTGAGTTCTTCTGCGGTGGCGGTGCCGCTGACGGCTTTGGGCATGATGTCGCGCATTTCGGGGGCGAAGGGCTGCATGGCGGCGTTGAGGCTGACGGCGACGGTTTTGCCGTTGTCTTTACGGCACAGGGTCAGCGTGCCGTCGATGTCGGCATCGAAACTCAACAGGTTACGGCGGGCGAAGCGTCCTTGCGGGCCGACGCCGCCGAAGCCGGTTTCTGGAGCGGCGCCAGTTAAGAGTTGGACGACGGATGCGGTAACGCCGACCGTGCCTTCGTCGCGCGCGCCCTGCATGGAGGCTTCGATTCCGCCGCGCTGCGGCAGGTCGCTGCCGTAAAGTGCTTTCAAGCCTTTAAGCGTCATGAGATACGCGCCTGCGACGGTGGGACAGGAGTGTCCGCACAGGCGGACGGCATCGGCGTAGCGATACTGCATGATGCCCTCCTCTGCCGCGCCGAGAAATTCGGCGAGCGCGTCTTGGACGGTCAGCGTCGGGGCTTGCTCGAAAAATTCGGGGAAATGTTCTTGAGTCATACGGTATCCTTTTACTTTAAAGAGGTCGTCTGAATCTGTTTTCAGACGACCTTTGTGCTTATTTCAACAGGGTGCGTTTATCGTTGATAAACATTTCGGCAATTTTACTTGAACCGAACGGGTTGAGGTGGTTGGTATCGAAGTACACCGGCAGCCCGTCTATGAGTTTGTCCGCGGGGATGTACTGCATAAAGTCCACCCACTGCACGCCGTGGTGCTGCTTCACGATTTTTTCGACTTCGTCTTCCGACTTGGCGGAATCGCGGACCTCTTCTTTTTTATCCTCTGAAACATAATGGATGTCGATGCCGAGATTTTGTCTCAGGTAATAACGCCGCAACGGCAGCTGTCCGTCCATAGGCGTATCCGCCAAAACGTACACTTGCTTGCCCGCCTTCACCAAATCCTCCAACATGTTGTTGAACCGTTCCAAAAATTCCGGTTTGGCAGTATGGAGGAACCAGCGTTGCGAAATGATGATGACAGGATAGTCTTTGGTTTTTTGTTCGATAAACCTGTTATACGGATTGCAGCGGTCGGCTCGACGGTCGCTATCGGGCAGGGTAAATCCGAACGCGGTGGCGCAGCTGTTGGACGTAATGACGTCCGCCGACCAGCCTTCTTTTTTGCCGACAATGTCGAGAAACGGGCTTAAATGGGCGGCATGTGAGTCGCCGATGACCAAAACTTCAGGCTTTTTGTTTGCCGTACCGACGGCACAGTCGGTTTTGGTCAGCGTGTCCGCGCAGATTTTGCTTTCATCAACCTTGTACAAAGTGGTTTCAAACGCGGCGGGTTTGGCGGTCATCAGGTAGGCTGTCGCGGGAATCAGCAGCGCGAAATAAGCCGCCATGCTCCATTTGAATTTCACCGTCGTAAAATTCTTTACCTTCCGCGCCGGTGTTTCCACAAAATAATAAGACAACACCGACAACAACAGCATGATGATCACAGCCAGCGCCGATGCGGCAAGCGGAAGCTGTGCGTCCATATAGATGTAGCGCATGAGCGCCAAGACTACCCAGTGCCACAAATACAGCGAATACGAAATCAACCCGATAAACACCACAGGTTTGAAGCTCAACAATTTGGACGTATTGAAGCCTTCCTGCATCTGCAATGATTTGCCCGAATAAATCAAACCGCCGACCGCCAGACAGCAAAGCAGCCGTTCGATGTTTCCCGCACCGGGCAGGACGCCGTAGGGCAGCACCAGCGTGGCGGCGATGACCGCCATCATCAGCCATCCGAACAGCGGCGTACTGGCTTTGTCGTTTTGTTCGGCGGGCGGAATAAAGGCAAACAGCGAACCGACCAACAGCTCATAAGCACGTACGTGCGGCAGGAAATACGCTTCCATGCCCAAGGTCGGCAACAGCGCGGAAAACAGGCTGATGACTATCAGCAAAAGGATAAACGTCCGCACATTGCGCCGTTTGCTGATACGGAAAAACAAAATCAGCAACGCGGGGAAGATAAAGTAAAACTGTTCTTCCAACGACAGCGACCAAATGTGCTGCAACGGCTTTTCCGTCGCATCCGCATCAAAATAAAAGAAAATGGCGGCAACGACCGTCGTGCAAAGCAATACGCAGGCAAAAACGGGCAAGATACGTTTGGCGCGGCGTTTGTAAAACTCGAGAAACGAAAAGCTGCCGTCGCGAATCTCGCGGCTGATAATGGTCGTAATCAAATAGCCCGACAACACGAAAAACATATCCACGCCCAAAAAACCACCCGGCAGCCATTGGGGATCGATATGAAATACGATGACGGATAAAACGGCCAATGCCCGTATCCCGTCCAAATCAGGACGGTATTTCAACACTTTACTCATAACTCATACCTAATAGTAATCAAAGTGATGTTTACTATGAGTATAAACTCGATATTTAGTTTCACACCCCCTATTAAATTTAAAGGGTATACAAAATCAAAATACAGTCTAGAAATGATGAATTAAATGATGACTTACCGCCTGAATTCAGGCTCAAAAAATTTTCAGACGACCTATCGCTTGCGTTTCAACACCAAATACAAAAACACCAGCCCGCCGGCAAATTCAACCACCACGCTCAACACCGCCTTCATACCGAGCAGGTGTTCGAACACGGTTTGCCCGCCGACCAGCAGGATGCCGCCGACACACACCGTCATCGGCAGCCGCACACTATGGCGCACACTCGGGGCGAAATGGTTGGCAAGCGCGGCAGCCAGCAGGCCGAAGAAACTGACCGGCCCGACCACCGCCGTCGCCGTCGCCACGAGCGCGGCAATCCAAAGCAGCAGCCACAAGGTATTGCGCGTGTAGTTTATGCCCAAGTTAATCGTTTGGTCGCGCCCCAAAAGATGAACGTCCAGACGGTGCCGTTCGCGCCAGACCGCCACCACACTCGCCAGCAGAATCAGCGCGCCTACGCCCAAAAGCTCGCTGTGAACCGTATTGAAGTTTGCAAACATGTTCGCCTGCGCCGCCGTAAATTCCTCCGGATCAATCATGCGCGTCAGCAGCGAAGAGAGGCTGCGGAACAAAATCCCGAAAATTACACCGATTAAAATCATGCGCGACAAATCGCGCCCGCCCTGCCGGATGAGCGTGTAAAACAAAAGCAGCGAACCGCCCATCATCATCACCAGTTCAAAGCCGAACTTACCCGTCAGCGGCAGCGACGTATAGCCCACCCCGCCCAAGGCAAACAGCAAAAGCGTTTGCAAAAACACATAAAGCGAATCGAAGCCCAAAATCGAAGGCGTAAGAATCGGATTGTTCGTCAACGTTTGGAAAAGCTGGGTCGAAACCCCGACCGCGTACGCCACCAACAGCAAAGCCGCCAGCTTGGTCAACCGCAGTTGCAACACAAAATCCCAATCACCTTGTATGTTCAAAGTCAGGAACAAGGTGCAACAAACCAGCAGCAAGACGAACGCCGCCCACAGCGGACGGGCAGAACCCTGCATAAACGCAACCTTGTTTGAGCGAAGCGCGCTACGCTTGTTTTCAGACGACATGGGCAGGCTTCCTCAACAAAATCCACAAGAACAACACCGTACCCAACACACCGAACACGGTTGAGACCGGAATCTCAAACGGGAACACAATCACGCGCCCCAAAATATCGCACAAAAGCACCAACGACGCGCCGAGCAAAGCCACCGCAGGCAGACTTTGGCGCAGCTTGTCGCCCATCAGGCGGCTGATGATGTTCGGCACGACCAGCCCGATAAACGGAATATTGCCGACCGTTACCAACACCAGCGACGTAATCAGCGCGACAATCACCAAACCTACCCACAACACCGCCGTCCGGTTCAGACCCAAATTCACGCTCACCGTTTCGCCCAAGCCCAAAATCGTCAGCTGATCGGCAATCAAATACGCCGCCAACGCCAAGCCGCCCGTCAGCCACAGCAATTCGTAACGCCCCAACAGCACGCCCGAAAAATCGCCCTGCTGCCACACGCTCAACATCTGCATCATCTCAAACTCATACGCGATAAACGTCGTCACCGCCTCGATAACGCCGCCGAAAATAATCCCCACCAGCGGCACCATCAACTGCGCCGTCGGCGGCAAACGGCGTATCAGCATCATAAACACCAACATCCCCGCCAACGCCGCCGCAGCCGCCACCGACATCTTCGCCGTCAGCCCCGCAGCCGGAAGCACCAGCGTCATCACCAACACGCCCAACGCCGCGCTCTGGCTCGCCCCCACCATAGACGGCTCGACAAAACGGTTGCGCATCAAAATCTGCATAATCATCCCCGCCACCGCCATCGACGCTCCCGTCAGCACAATCGCAAACGTGCGCGGCAGGCGGCTGACCAACATCAGTTCCGTGCTGTCAGACAAAGTCCAGCGAAACACATCCGCCCAGCGGAAATCGCCGACGCCCACCGACAGGCTGACGACAAACAGCACCACCAGCACAAAGCAGTTGATTAAATTTAAAGATAAAGGTTTGACGTACATAAGGGGAAAATGTGAAATATTTAAAACATGGTAATAGCCATATTCGGCAATGTAATGCATCTTCCCCTCTTTCAACATGAGGGGACACTTTGAATTTCGGCGTCTTTTAAAACAATCTCATCCTAAATACCCCATCCTTTCAGGATATGGCAAGGGACAAAATTGCGGTTATGGCAATCAAGGTCGTCTGAAAATAAATCAGGCAACACTTTAATAAAATTCTGACACAAACCGAAAATCGTGCTAACGATAACATTTACCACAAAAAGAGACAATATTTATTCGAATAATAACCATTCTTGATAAAACCAAAGTTTACCGGCATAGAATCCCATTAATAGGAATCTCCGTTTCCGCACAAATCTACTGTATCTTTCCAAATCCCATTTGCTATAAAATTCCCCGATACAACCCCTTTCAGACGACCTCATCATGAACGACCACCAACTGCTCCGTTACAGCCGCCACATCCTTCTCGACGAAATCAGTATCGAAGGACAGGAAAAAATTCTTGCCGCCCGCGTCCTCGTCGTCGGCTGTGGTGGGCTGGGCGCGGCAGCACTCCCGTATCTTGCCGCATCAGGCGTTGGCAAACTCATCATCGCCGACCACGACACTATAGACGATACCAACCTCCAACGCCAAACCACCTTCACCGAAGCCGATATCGGACAAGCCAAAGCGCAAGTGATGGCAGGTCGTCTGAAAGCCGTCAACAGCGCGTGCGACATTACCGCACTGACCGAAAAACTGGACGAAACCCGCCTGACCGAGCTCATGTATACCGCCGACATCGTTCTCGACTGCACTGACAACTACCCCACCCGCCAAGCCATCAACCGCGCCGCCGTCGCCACCCGTACCCCGCTGGTTTCCGGCGCTGCCGTGCGTTTTGAAGGACAAATCGCCGTGTACCGTCCCGATTTGCCTGACAGCCCTTGCTACGCCTGCCTGTTTGACGGAGATACCGCCGATGACGGCGCCTGCGCCCTGTTCGGCGTATTTTCTCCGTTGGTCGGCATCATCGGCGCGACCCAAGCCGCAGAAGCCCTTAAAATCCTCACCGGCGCGGGCGAACCGGCACACGGCAAACTGAAAACTTACAACGCACTGACCGGCAAATGGCAAGAATTCCTCTTCACGCACAATCGTGACTGTAATGTGTGTGCCAAACCCGAATCAGACGAGCCGTACAGATGATTGCTTGAATACTTAACTTAGGTTCCATGGTCAGTTTAAACAAACATTAAAACATTATCAGCCACCATTTCCCGCCGACTCATCATCACTGCCACACTGTAAAGGTCGAAAGGTCGGCGGATTCGCATTTGAAGTGCAACTTTCCATAACAGAAAAAGGCCAGTATGCGGTAGCATACGGCCTTTCCTACAAGAAAGATTGCCATGAGCTACA
>QWCF01000385.1_pt1 | contig 17501 bp, 25 predicted proteins | sample 1972521 | NCBI WGS metagenome assembly QWCF01 (sample SAMN09866715, study PRJNA288562) | Human oral metagenome isolate term4_saliva, whole genome shotgun sequencing...
CGTAGCGGGCACCCTGAGCCCGGGCCGGTTCGAGAGGCCGCCAGGCCGATCGACACCCCGGCCCGAGGCGAACCGCCCCGCACAGCCCTCCCCTGCCAAGATGGCGTATGCCCGCCATACTCCCGCCGGCCCCCCAGGGCCGGGCGCCAGGAGTATGGCGGCATGCGCTTTCCTTGGCAGGGCCTGCACGTGCTCGAGGCGAGTGCTCCGAGCGCAGGTGTATGCCGTCGCTGCGCACTCATCGCCCAGGTGCCCGCGCCGCGGAGCGCAGCGGAGCGCTGGCACCGTCGCGATGAGGGTGCACCGCGGCATGCGCCGCAGCGAGGACGCTCGCGCGCAGCCGCGGCCCAGCTCCGCTGGGACGGGGGCAAGCACGGTGCGGACCGCCTCCCACGCCGTCGGCCTACCCCGCCTTCTTGTGTGAGCACGGCCACGCCTATCCAATAGGGTGGGTACGGGTGCGGGTGCGGTCCACGGCTTGCCTAATTCCGTCCCGGTTTTCTCCGACCGTTGGTATTGCAACGAAAAGTCCGTTATGACGGCATACACTCCCCGACTTTTCCGCGACATTCCTCGGCAGGTCTCTCGTCGCCCGACCATCGACCTCTCCGACATCTCCTCAGCCTGTTCCCTGATGTCGGCGCGACGCGGCGGCAGCGGTACGTAGACGTCCCCGGTCCGATCGGTACAGGTTCGCCCCTGGGGCGGCCGCCCCCTCCACCTCTCCCACCGAGCCGGTCCGTAGACGCCCTCGGCGCCGTCGCCGATGCCGGTCCTGACCTGTAGCGGTTCCCAGAGTTCTCCCAGGTTTCTCAGGTTCCTCCCAGGTTTCTCCACCTCAGTACCTTCAGGTATGTGAATGCCGTCACTCAAATTAATTTCTCAAAGTGACGTATGATGGCGGGCAAGAGATCTGGGTCACATGTAACTTATCATACACTTGCCGTGGGTAGATGTATGCAGGGCATACACGTTTTGCGTTGGAATCTAGCCGTTTTTCTGAAGTTAAAAGTAAAGTTATATGCTCCCCCTCCCCGTAGGGGAGGGGGAGCTATACATATACAGGGCGGCTGTGGCTGGCGTCACACTACGTTCCCAGGATTCTCCCAGGTTCCCCGGCCGGGCCGATTTGCCTCCGACCTCGTATGCGTGCATACTTCTACCCATGAGCAACCGCTACTCCCTCAGCCGGACCGACAGCCCTCGGACCACCTACCGCGTCATCGACCACTCACTGGACGACGAGCCGGCCCTGCACCCGGCCACCCTGCCCAGCGGCTCCCCGCACCCGCTGGCCGGCCAGCCCCTCAGCGTCGTCACCTCCCCGTCCCCGGCTCACTACCGCGTCGAGGGCGAGGGCCGCGCCCGGACCTGGGCCGAGCTGGGCGGCTACGCCGTGGCCGTCATCGGGCGGGTCCCCGCGTGGGCCGTGGCCCCCGCCTCGACCGTCCTGCGCGAGGACCCTGGCGCGTTCGACGGCATCCCCGACGAGCTGGTCCACTCTCCCGCCGGCGGCCTGTCGGTGCGCTCCTGGTTCGCCACTCTCACCGACGGCACGCACCAGCTGCCCCGCTGGCAGGACCGCTACGCGGCCGCCGCAGCGCACGCCCCCTCGGCCCGCCTCGCCATGGAGCGCCTTCAGGCGGCGCTGTAAGCCCCTCTGACGGCCTAACACCTACGCCCCGGTACCCACACCTAGGTACCGGGGCGTTAGTCCGTCTACGGGGCTTACACGGCCTCTAACCCTGCCCGCCCGTCGCGAGGCCCTCCTGCGGGGGGACGCCCTAATAGGCCGTGTAAGCCTCTCTGACGGCCTAACGGACTCTCCCCCGTATGCCCAGGCCTACCTGGCCTAAAAGTCCGTCAGAGAGGCTCCGGATACCGCTCACGGGTATGAAACGGCCCCGCCCACCGGAGAGGTGGGCGGGGCTGGCGACAGCGTCCGAGTCAGGCGCGGGAGGGGCCCTCCTCACCGACCCAGCCGCCGCGGCCGGGGACGCGTCCAGGCATGTCGGCGGGGCCGGTCTCGTCCCACTCGCTGTCGAGCAGGACCTCGGGGCCGTCGGTGGCCGGCCGCAGGGCGTCCCCTCCCCGGGTGCGGGACACGACGCTCCCGCCCTCGGACATGCAGCGGGGTGACTTGGGGGAGGTGGCGCAGACCCTCGAGTCGGCGCCACGGCCGATGGACGGGTCGAGCAGGTCGGCCGAGCCCTCCCCGGCCGCCTCGGCGGGCGTCTCGACCTGGGAGGCGGGGTCCGGGACGGGCCCCTCAGCGGGGCGGTGCGGGTAGGCGCCGGCGGCGAAGGCGGCCAGGGCGATGACGAAGGTGGTGACGATCAGGGCTAGGGTGGCGGCGATGGCGATGATCTGGGCGGAGGGGGTGGGGCGGTTCGTGCTCATGGCTCAAGTGTATGAATGCATACGCCCCGCCTGCAAGCCGCAAGCGGGGCGTATCTAGTGGCGTGAGTCACTACTCCTGGGAGAGGATCGCGCCGACGGCCATGACTGCGTGGCCGATGGTCGGCATCCGGTGAGTCTCCTCGCCGTAGGTGAAGGTGATGCCTCCATCGAGGGGAGCGATCACCCCGCCCTCCCCGCCGGGGAGCTCGATCACGTATACGAGACCGGCCCGACGCACCGAGCACCGGGCGTCGAATGCGGTCACGCGGTCCTTCACGGAAGCCCGTCCGTTGTGGGCGACGGCCTCCATGAGCGTGTCCGAGATGACGACAGGGTCCACGCCGTCGTACCCGAACCGACGGTTCGGCTGCCCCTCACGCGGGACGTACCAGTAGTCCTCAGTGAGCTGGACGCTGTTCGGGCCGACGGCCACGTACTCGCCGCTGCCAGTGCTCGTCACGTTGAGGCGGCTGTACGGCCACTGGCGGTCGATCTGGGCCGCAACCTGCCCGGCCATGGTGGTCTTGGTGCTCATGGTTTCTCCTGTAGGTGGTGGTGGACTAGAAAACGTTGGCCTTGCGGAGGACCTTGCAGACCTCGCCGGCGTCCCGGCCGTGCACGCGAAGGGCTCCGTTGTCGGGATCGAGCTCGACGGTAGCGGCGGTGCGAGTCCCCCACGCACGGGGATCGCGCAGGACGATGTTCGGGCCGCACTCCTCGACGGGGCGGCCGGCGGCCTCGAGGGCCCGCTGCGCGGCCTGCATCCGCTCAGCACCGCACTCCAGGCGGACGACGAGGGGGAGGACGTAGGTCAGGGTGGGGTGCTCCTCAGGGTCCTCCGAGCAGTCCGTACGGACGGGGCCTACGGCTGAGTACAGCCTCGGCTCCAGGTCGCCGTGAGTGAGGCGGGCCGAGTACTCCCGGACTGTGCCGTCCGCCGTCAGGTGAGCGGTCACCTCGACGCGCCCGTTCTCGCCGTCGCGCACGGTGACGGAGTGGTCGCCGTAGCGGGCGTAGGAGGCCCGCGGCTTCGGCAGCCGGCGCCCAGGGCCGAGGACGTCGCGCAGGACGTCCAGCAGCTCGGCGGCGATTCTGGACATCTTCCCGGCGTAGGTCTCGGTGCCGCTATTCGTGTTGCTCATGTCACGTTCCTTTTGTGAGTAGGGTGGTCGGCTACGTACAAGATAAGACTAGCGCCGCCCCTAAGGACGGCGCCAGCCCATCTATCCCCACATTTCAGTGATCCCCGTCACTCACCTCCCCGACTCAGCTGGGCGATCTGCCGGTCAAGGTACTGACGGGCCTTGCGCAGGTCCTCCAGTCGCTTCTCCTCGCCGCCCTTGCGTCCCTGCCGCAGCAGGTACTTGCCGCAGTTCCACAGCAGCGGGTCGGACGGGAAGGCGGCGTCGAGCACGTCCCACGACTCGACGTTGGCGGCATCGCTCAGGCCGAGCGCAGCCAGAGACTGTCCGAGCCAGGTGTAGTGCTCGGGCGACTCAACAGCCTCTCCCGGAGCGGTCCTGGCCTCGAGGTGGGCGTCATCAGCAGGCGGCTCGTAGTCCCAGATGTTGAGGTAACGGCGGCTAGGTGAGCCGTACTTGGAGAATCCCTTCTCCCGGTAGGAGGGCGCCAAGCTCTCCGGGACGTACAGAGTCACATCCCCGTAGCCGTAGGGGTCCTGGGACGGGTCGTCCAGCTCGAGTGGCTGGGTGGATGCGGACCAGTAGAGCCTGCGGGACCTGGCCGGCATGTTTGACGACTGATTCAGGGCCTCCACGTACTCGTCCGGGAGGGTGAGATGAACGCGGGGGGCCAGTCCGTCGAGAACCTCAAGCCAGGCGCCTTCGCCGAGATACAGGTCTACGTCCGAATCCAGGTCCGGCAGGGTCTCATTGCTGATGACGAAGGCCCCGTCCTCTAGGAGGACGCTACCCCCGCCCTCGCTGGAAGTCTTCCTGTAGGCGGCTACGAGGGCTGCAGTGTCTCGAGCCAGGCAGCCAAACGATCCGTACTTGCTCATGGCGTCTCCTGTCGGTCGGGTGAAGTGCTCTGGTCGGGGAGGTGGCTCTCGCGGATGCGCTCCCCGAGCGCGAAGATCGGCAGCCCTACGGCTAGGGCGACGGCGGCGGCAGTGACTGAGGCGATCATGCGGCCACCTCGTCCCGGGCGCTCATCCACGTCGTCACGGCCTCCAGGGCGGAGGCGCCGAACGTGGCGGGGATCGTCATGCCGGTCGGGTAGATGCCCCAGCAGCGCTGACCGCAGCGCTTCAGCTGGGCGACTGCCTGCCCGTTCTCGTAGACGAGGCACGTCCGGGCCTCGTGCAGGGTGTCCGCGTCGAGCGGCTTGATTCGCGCCTGAGGGTGCCGGAAGACGCGGGTCCAGGTTGTCTTGGTCGGTGAGGTCTGGGTGCTCATGGCTCCTCGCTAGGTGGTAGGTGATGCGGGCTTGCCCTAAGCGTATGCCGTCATACGTAGCAGGGCAAGCCCGCAGCGGTCAGATCAGTGTGATAGGCGTCCCATCCTCCTTACCGATCTTCGGCGGCTTGCGCTTCCACTCCCCGAGGACGCGGTCCACGGTCTGACGGGTCATGCCGGAGACCTGGCTCAGGACCGACTTCGACACGCCGCGCGAGTACGCGGCCAGGACCTCCTGCTGGAGGGCGGCCCGAGCGAGCTTCGCGTCACGGCGGGCCTTCCGGTCGAGCCGGGCGGCCTCCTCGAGCAGGTCATCGGCCGGAGGCTCCGGCTCCAGGTCGTCGGTCTGGGAGGTGGGGAGCCGCTGCTCCAAGGTGTAGGCGCGTTCCTGAGAGTCCTCCAGGGCCTTGGCCTGCTGGACGGCGAGCGAGAGGAGTCTCCGCAGGTCCTCGGCCATCGCGCGCTCGGCGTCGATCCCGAAGGATCCTCGGTAGCCCTTGCCACCGTTCCAGTCCTCCAAGCGCTTCGGCAGGTCGGTAACGTCGTTGATGGATGCCACAAGTGTCTCCTATAGGAACTTGGTGAATGAGTACTGATCGGCGGGAACTACGTCCCACCGGGATCGCCGCGGACGCTGGTAGTTCTCGACCGTCATCCTGACCTTCTTCAGGACCTCGCGCATGTCGGTCAGGCCTCGGGCTAAGCTGGGCGTCCGCCCATCTCGGAGTATCCGGAGATCTAGGTGGTCGTGAAGTCTCTCCAGGCGGATCGAGAGTCCCCTGTATCGGAGGACTACTGACCGCATCCCGACCGCCTTGGGATGAGTGGATACCTCGCGCCGCAGGCTGAGACCGTTCCAAAATGCGAGAGACGCGAGCTCGACGGCGGCTGAGTAACTGATCTTCAGGTGCCGGGAGACCAATATCCCCGTCACTCCGGGGAGCACGTTCAGCATCACGCCTCCCAACCATCGGAGTACCCCTCCGGCAGTTCAATTTCGAACGTCTCCTCCAAGGCGCGCCGGATGTAGGGGCCGGGACGGTCAGGGTTCGGCTCATCCATGACGATCTTCTCGACGGTCCCGACCGTCTGTCCTCCGGCGTAGGCGACGTCGAGCCGGTAGGGGTCGGGAAGATGGCCTACTCTCACATCCACTTCACTCACCGTCTTCCAGGTAGCGGGTAGCCCAGGCCAGGGCCAGGGCTACGACCTGAATCACCTCGGACTCCAGGTCCGAGTTGTGGCCGGTCTCGGCGCCGTTGTCATAGGTCAGACACGCCGCAACCTCGCCGATCTCCTCGACGAGGGCGAACAGGCGGGTGGCGTCGGTGTGCCCATCGCACTCCAACGTCATGCCGGGGTGCTTCCGGGTGGCGCTGATGTACTCCTCCAGGGCGAGGGCCAGTACGTCAAGGTCCGGACTCAGCAGGTTCGACGCCGCTCGAGCGATCTTCCACAGCATCTCCCGGACCACGGCCTTCGGCAGGACCTGGACGCTGTTCAGCTGGGACGCGTAGTGGAGCATCCAGGAGAGCTCCTTGCTGGGACTAACCTCATCCGGAGGGATCGTCCAGCCGTGGTGCTTCTTGAAGCCCTCCTTCCACACCTCGATCATGAGGTTTCGGGTGACGGTCTCGGCTGGGATTGGGACGGCGGCCTTCTCCAGCAGGTCGTCAATCTCGGACAACTTCCCGGAGGTGTACGCCCAGAGGTAGGCGTCCTGGAGCGCGCTCTCCAGCTCCGCGACGCGCCTCTGCGACGCCCGGAACATGGCGTCCGGGCAATTGTTATGCGGTGACTTCATCGTGTCTCCTAACGCAGTTGGGGTGGACGTATGAAATCATACGTCCACCCCTCAGGAGATGCAAGCCGTCAGAACCGTGGGACGGTGCCCGCCAGTGAGATACCGCTCACAGCGCGCCGGATCGTCCCTCTCGGCACGAACAGGGAGGCCTGGCCGGCGTCCCGCAGCCCGAGCAGGCCCATGCTCAGGGCGTCCACCTGGTCGTCGTGCCGGCCCGAAGGGAATGCCCGCATCTCGGAGATGAGCTCGTTCACCCAGCCGTTGCCCGGGTCCGACGGGTGAGGCAGGTAGACGTTGCCGGACTCGATCTCTGGCGTCACCGCCCGGGCCCTGACCTCCTTGGACGAGCGGGGCTTGATCGGCTTGATGCCCGCGACCTTCTTACGCAGCACGTCGATGGCGGCCGTACCGTTGGCCGCGTCCTCGACGAGGCGCTGGTGGACGAACGATCCGCCGGGGCTGGCCTTGTCGTCCAGGTCGCCGGCGTTGCACCAGCGCAGCATCTTCTCCAGGGTCTGCGTGAACGACCACTGCCCGCGCTGCTGCGCGATCAGGAAGCGGTCAGGACCCTGCCGACACCAGCGCTGGCCGACGGCGTAGTCCGACGTCGAGCTGCCCTTGAAGGTCAGGTCCCACGAGTCGAGCCACTGCCCACGCTCCAGGCGCTCACGCGGCAGGAGGATCACGGAGTCGTCCCCGTCCTTGACCTTGGAGGGGTCGGTCGTCCAGAACCGCAGCCAGCCGAGGTTGAAGATCGAGCCGTCGGCCGGGGTCGGGTGCTGCTGGTACAGCGCCTCCCACATGTACGAGCCGACCGAGCGCTTCAGGGAGTCCCAGCGCTCCAGCGCCTCCTCGCGAGTCTCCTCGACGAGGGGGCTGTAGAGCGGGTCTCCTGGCTCGCGCCCGAGGGGGTCGTCCTCCTCGGCGATGGCGGGGAAGATCACGTTCTCCCACTTGGCGGCGTCCGGGTTCTTGGCCGGGTTCAGGAGGCGGCCGATGAAGTCGTCCTCGTGCCAGCGGGTTGCGATGGCGATGCACAAGAACGGAGGCTCCAGGCGGGTGACGGCGTTGGCCTGCCACCAGTCCCAGATCGCCTCACGCTTCGACTCGCTGTGCGCGTCAGCGAAGTCCTTCACGACGTCGTCCATAAGCATGACCTTGAAGCCGAGACCGGTGATCGACTGGCCGGGGGCCGAGCGAGAGACGATTCCGCCTCCGCGTGTCGTCTGCCACTCGCTCACTGCGCCCGCGTCACTGGCGATCTTGATTCCCCACTTCTCGCCGTCCTCCTCGACGAAGCGGCGGACCTGGCGGCCCCACGCCGTGGCGAGCTGGGGCGAGTGGGAGATGAGGCCGATCTTCCAGTCCGGGTGCTGGCGCAGTAGCCAGATCGGCAGGTTGATCGAGGTCAGTGTGGACTTTCCCATGCGCGGCGGCATGGAGATGGTCATGTACCGGTTCTCACCGTTCTCGACGGCGCGCACGGCCTCGGCCAGGCGGTCGGAGAGGTACTGAATGTGGGGGCGGCCGGCGTAGGCCTCGTCGAGCTGCTGCGCGCTCTCCAGCGGGTCGGCCGCCTGCCTGTAGGTCGGGTCGTGCGGGTAGGGCGCTCCGGCGTGAGGCTTCCCGTCGCACGATGGACGGTCGCACTTCGGCTGGTGCTCCAGCCATGCCTGGCGCTTGATGAGGGCCTCCAGCTCCTCCTCCAGCTGGGCCGGAGTCATCTCCCACGGCTCCAGCGGCTTCTTCACCTTAGGCATAATCAACTCCTATCGCTGAGGTGGAATCTCATATGGATACAGAATACCGCCACCCCTCATCCCAAAGGGTGGCGGTATCTCTGCCCCAGTGTCCCGGGCCAACTCTACTGCTCGGCGTCGATCACCTCAACTTCAGCCGGGCCCACGTCGATGAGGCCCTGCTCACGTTTGCGGCGCTCGACCTCTGCGACCAGCTGCTCGATGCGAGACGTCGTGGCCGAAGCCGTCATCTCGGCCAGGTTCGAGGAGACCTCGATCTGCACCTTGGCCGAGTCGGCCCCGGCACCTGCAGCCTCTCGCTCGATGCGCGCCGCGACGTCCATCATCTGGACAATCCCGTTCGCGCTCATGCGGGCGATCCGGTCCTCGGTGAGGCTGTCGAGCCACATCTCGGCCTTCTCCAGCGCCTTTCGGCCGAGGGCCCGGTGACGGTCCCCCATGGCGATCCGGTAGCGGACGAGCTCGTTCGCCTCGTTCTCGGCCATGTGCTTGTCCCACGCCTCGACCCGCTCCCGCCACGACCACCGAGCCGAGTAGTGGTTTCCGTTTGGTGCGTCCCGCACCCGGCGCCGCTCCATGTCCCGGTAGGCCTTGAACGAGGCGTACGCCGCCTCGGTCTCACCGTCCTGGCGCTTCCAGATCGGTCGGGTGTAGTCCAGCGGGGCCGGCTTTCGAGGTGCCGGCGGCTTCGAGGTAGTCACAGCCCCTCCAAAGGGGAGGTCCAGTCCTGGGACGGTGCCAGGGACCGGTTCACGAGGGCCCGGGCCAGGTCCTGGGCGAAGGTCTCGGCGAACTCCCGGCTCCAGCCCTGCTCGCTGACCATGCGCGTGCGGATGCCGGCGCAGGCCGCAGTGATCGAGAGGATGGTGTCTCCGGCGACCATTAGGGCGTCTCCGGCATCGGTCAGCCCGCTATCGGGCTGCTCGGGGATGTCGTCGATCACTGCTCGTGCGGCGTTACTCATGGGCAAGGTCCTCCATCTCCTGGCGCTTCATCTGATCGACCATGATGCGGTAGATGCGGGCCACGGTCTTCGCGTGCCAGCACGACGCCCAGCGCGAGTTCTGGCCGTGCTTGCAGGTACATGTGAACCTGGGATATCCGTGGTCCGACTTCAGCACCACGTGGTGGAACCGCTTACCGTCGGTCCGCCGGGTCTCCCCAGTGTTCCTGGCCGAGTAGGACCGCACCCACCAGACCCTGGGGTTCAACTCGTCCTGGTAGGCGGCACCGGTCCTCCACGTCTCTCGGGCCGCCTTCAGCTGGGCAGGTGTCATGTCCTCCCACTCCAGCTGACGCACGAAGTCGAACTCGGTCACCGTCAGCCTAGCCCTCGCCACTGAGATCACCTCCTGCCCCGGTCACCGGGTACATGCTCGACAGTGTTGAGCCGGTCAGCGCCTCGCGCACCGCCCACTCCGCCTCGTCAGCGTCCAGGACCGTGCAGGCGGCGCCACCGGCGGCGCGGATACGGCGAATCTGGCGGACCTGCTCGACCGACGTGCGGGCCAGAGCGTGGCCGCGCGACTCGCCGGGCTTCTGGTGCTTGACCTCCAGGAAGATCAGGCGCCCCTCGATGCAGATGAGCAGGTCGGGGATGCCTGCCTCCATGTAGACCGAGCCGTGCATCTTCCAGGTGACCGACTCCGGCCAGACCTGGGCGATGCGGCGCCGGATGGCGTCTACGACGCCGCTCTCCTTGCTAGCCATGTCACTCCTTTCTGTCTAAGGGGACGGCCCCGCCGTAGCGGGGCCGTCTCACGATTCGGACCTCAGAGGTCCAGGTCGTCGATGTCCAGCGAGTCCACGTCGAGCTCGACGGCGTCCTCGACCGTAGCGTCGAGCTCAGGCTTCTCCGGCCCGACAGGGGCGTCATCCTCCTCGACCTCGTCAGCCATCGGATCGTCCTCGGGCTCGGCCTTGGCCGGCTTGGTGGCCCGAAGGTACTCGCGCACCTCGCTCTTCACGAGGCCGTTGTAGGGCTCGCCGTCCTCCACGAGGATGTCGACGGGGCGACCGATGAGGCTACGCGGGTTCAGGGCGATCTTCTTTTTGGCGATCTTGACGCCGAGGGCCTGAAGGAAGGCCGCGCTGCGGAACATCGCCTTCTCCGTCTGCGGGAGGCGGTCGATGATCTGCTGGCCGGCGTGCGGGCCCTCGATGATCTCCAGGTAGACGACGAACATCGCGTTGCCGGCCTTGGAGGTCGTCTCCTCGAAGTCGGAGACCTCGGCGTGGTAGGTGCCGGGAGCGACGTGGGCGGTGGAGGTGTCCTTGTAGTTGGTGAAGTCGAAGGTCAGGGCCATGAGATTTTCTCCTGTGTGGTTGGGTTACTGGGTGTCAGTTGTCGGACTTATCCGACTTGGCGGCAGGCTTGCGCTCTGGGACTCCGCCCACGCCGAGGAAGCGTGAGAGCTTCTCCAGCGTCACGGGGTGGTCGCGTCCAAGGACGGACGGGACCTTCCCGCGAAGGTTGTAGGGGATACGGGCCTTGGTCCCGTACTCCGGATCGGTGCCGAAGCGCACGATGTGCTTCAGCGAGGGGCCGTCGTCTCGGCCGGTGTTGTCGAGGTCCTCCTCGACGTCGGCGTAGATGATGTAGTTCGGCGTGGCGCGGATGATCGACTGGGCGCCGCGCTGGACGTCCGGAGAGCGGCGCACTCCGCCGTTGATCTCGTCCTCGACCATCTTGACCTGGGCGGTCATGACGACGTGCATCGGCTCCTTGCGGTTGCCGTCTGCGAGGCCGTACCAGAACACAGCCGTGTCGGTCATGATGTCGAGGGCCTGGCCCCAGGTGCGCTGGTCGGCGGGGGCGGTGCCCTGCTTGATCTCGCGGACCGCGGTCTCCGAGAAGCCGGTGAGATAGCGCATCGTCATCTTCTGGAGGGCGGTGAGGCTGTCGATGATGACCGCCTTGTAGCCGTGCCCGCCCTTGTCCAGGCTCCAGAAGATGTCGTCCAGGGCAGTGACGCTCTCCGGACGGACCACGTCGATGTTCTTGGCGTAGGGGGCGTTCTTGAAGGACTGCGTCCCCTTCTCACCCGGCAGGTCGATGAACAGGGTCTTGCCCATCGTGGCGACCGTGGAGGCGAGCGAGCTCTTGCCTGAACCGGGTGCCCCGAGGATCAGCCACCGGCCGTAGTCGGCCGCCTCCTCCTCAACGTCAACAATGTTGACGCCGGCGAAACTGGTCATTGAATTTCCTTCCGCTGTTTGGGTGGTGACTTAACTGTAGGTGTATGACGGCGGGCATTGCAAGCCCGGGCGGCTACCGGCCGCTGTGAGATGGGTCACGGTAGCGGAGACCGTACTCCTCCGGCGCGTACTCTCCGCCCGGCCCGCCGACCATCTGCGCCCGGCACAGATCGGCGAACTCGCAGAACTGGCAGGCCGCCTTCCCGAAGTTGCGCGGCGCCTCGCCTCGCCGGTCGGCACGGACGCGCGTCCTAGAAATGTCCGAGCAGGTGTCGGCCGCGGCCTGTAGGTGCGAGCGCACGAGGTAGGGGCTCACCGGGGTGAGGTGTCTGGCGAACCACTGCGAGACGACTTGCGGAGAGGCCAAGCGCTCGATCTCCGACTCCTCGGCCGTGTAGGTCCCCGCGGCGCTCCCGTCCTTCTTCATCCCCTCGAAGGGGACGCCGTCGGCGCACCACTCCAGGTACGTCCTCAGGTCGTAGTCCTTGACCGACGCGGAGAGCTTGCCGGCCTTCGTGATCTTGGGTGTCTTGGGCGCCTTGGACCGCACTCGGTCGAAGGCGACGGCCCGCGGGGCCGGCAATCCCCACTCGGCGCAGTCCGGGGACAGGCCCCAGGCGTAGAGCTGGACCTGACTGTCCATCATTTCGTCCAGGCTCGTGACCTGTCCGAGCGTGCCAGATGTCTTGCAGTCGCGGACCACGACGATGCCGCGCTTGCGGTCCTGGTAGACCTCGTCGGCGTATCCCCACAAGGTGACCCCGGTGCCGGGAATCTCGCGCTCCCAGCGCTGCTCGACGGAGAGGACGGACTCGTTCTCCGACTCCTCAGCCCAGCGCTCACGCCACCCGGCGTAGACGTGGGAGAGGCGCTGCGGGAGAGGCTGGCCGAGCCAGTCGAGCCAGGTCTCCCGAGCAGTCTCACCAAGCCGGTCCCAGTAGTCCTGGGAGGCCGCGATGATCTCGTCGGGTGAGACGGTGCCGGTAAAGGTCGGGCCGGTATCCGTGGTCTGAATCTCCCCGAGCCCGGCCTTCAGCGTGCCTTCGGCTCGGCCCTTGGCCAGCCGGTCCGCGGCGCGGACGGCGTGGAACCATGACCCGAAGTCGAGGGCCGGAGGGATCTCCGATCGGGAGCGACGCAGCCCGTCTATGTAGCGGTACTTCCACGCCTGGGGGCAGCGGCGGTGCAGGGTGAGCGAGGAGTAGGTGGCCTTCTCGGCCGTGATGACGTCCTCCTCAGGACGTTGGGTGGGGCTCATGGTGATTGCTACTTCCTATCGGCGTAGATATGATTCATAAGGGTCTTCTCTAGATCCGTGCGGTCCTGGTAGGCCCGGAACACTAGGTCGTCCGCGGTGTTCGGCGCAAGCGCGTACCAGAACGTGGTCGCGCTCTTCTGGCCTAGGCGGTTGAGGCGGTCGCGGGCCTGAACGATGTCGTCGCGCTGCCAAGGCAGCGAGGCGAAGATCGCGTTTCGGGCCGTCACGAGCTCGTTCACGGCGACCGACAGCGTCTTGATCTGGGCGACTATAACGAGCCGGGCCGGATCGTCGGACCCGAAACGCTGACGCATGGCCAGCCGATCCTCCGGCTTCGTGGAGCCGTCGATCCGCAGGACCGTGGTCCGCTTATCGGAGATCTCCTCCTCCAGCGCGGCGAGCTCGCGGGTGAAGGTCCCGAAGACGACGATGCGCTTCTCGTCCTCCAGCGTGTCGTTGATGAGGGAGGCGATGGTCTTCGCCTTGGACCGGCCGATCTCACGCACCTGACCCTCGTCGTCCGGGAGGTGGCCGGCCGTGATCTGCCGGAGGCGAGTCATGCGGACCAGGCGGCTGGCCGCGGTGGAGGCGTCCCCGCCGAGACCGGCCTCACGAACGTCGTCCTCCTCGCGGAACTCGACCTGTAGCTTGGTCCGCATGTCCTCGTATGCCTTGAGCTCCTTCGGGCTCAGCGCGACGGGGAGGACCGTATCGACGGCGTCGGGCAGGTCCAGGCACTCCTCCTTGATGGCGACCGATGAGCGCTCGCCCATGATCTCCTCCAGGCGGTCCAGGTTCTTAAAACCGACGACCTCGTGCCCCATGTACCCGCCCATCTCGGCGTAGTCCTCCTTGAAGTGCTTGAACGTCGCCACGCGGCGCGTCCCGTCAGGCTGCACCCGGCCGAAGGCTTTGGGGTCGAGGAACCGCCACTGCCCGTAGACGTCGAGCGGGGAGTGCGGGATCACCGTCCCCGTCAGACCAATTCGGCGCTCAACCCGGGAGCCGATCCGTCCCGCCAGGCGAGACGCATTGGACGAGACTGACTTGATCTTGTGCATCTCATCGATCACGACGAGGTCCGGGTCGAAGTCGGTGACGGCACTCAGTACGACGTCGGCCATCGTCCTGGACCCGACCTGCCGGCGCTGCGAGAGAGTGTCCAGGTTGATCGCCTCGATCACGAGGCGCGGCTTGGAGTCTCCCAGGACGTCAGGGCCGGCCTTGGCCGCCACCTTCCGGCCTAGATCGACGCCATCTCGCCGGGCGGCCAGCGCCCAGGACCGGTTCGCGTGCAGGGATCGGACGCTGTCACCGGCGCCGCGTCCTCGACCGCCGGTCGGTTTGGCTATCTCCTTGCCGCCGCGGGAGCGTAGGGCCTCGACGCGCTGCATGACCGAGCCACCCAGGGCCTCAGCCCACACGTTGACCTGCGGGCTGACCCACTTCGGAGCCTGGAGCGCCCACTGGTCAACGGCGGCGAGGGGGCCGATCACGAGGACGCGAGCCTCCCTCCTGGGAGAGGACAGTGCCAGCAGGGAGCAGTAGTCCAGCGTGACTGCGGTCTTCCCAGTTCCGGGCTCCATGAGGAGGGCTCCGACTCCGTTGCAGGCGATGAGCTTCGCCAGGCCCCGCTTCTGGTGGGCGAAGCGGGGCGGTCCTCCGAACTCGAACTTAGACACGGCTCTCCCCCGAGTACTCACTCAGCAGGCTGGCCACGTCCACGGGCTCCCAGGAGAGGATCAGGTCTCTCTCGGGGTAGAGCCTCCAGTTGGAGGATACCCCCGGCTGACTCTCTGGATCGGCGGGGGCGTAGTAGGACTCCCCGTCTGAGCCGTACCTGAGGGAGAAGATGCCGAAGACCTTCCCGTCAGGATCGTTCCCCGCCCCGCGCCGACTGGCCCGCTTGACGTAGATGAGGCCGCAGCACGGCCACGGGACGTCCAGCAGGACGCCGTCCCGGAACTGGAGGCCGGAGACAACGGGGGCCGTGACCACGAGGCTGCCGTCGTCTTCGGCCAGGATCTCTGTCTCGGGATGCGTGGGGGCGGTCGGGCCCGCAATCTCCAGCTCCAAGGCCCCGGTCCCTCCGACCTCCCCAGTCACCATCCACCAGTAGGAGGCGTGCAGGACGTAGTCCTCGTCGGGAATGACATCCTCCAGGCGCTTCAGGCCGATCCTCTTGCCGAGAGACTCGACCAGCTCGTAGTCGCTCTCGTAGTCGTGGTGGGCGCTCATCGGGTCTCTCCCAGGTTCAGGGCCGCAGCCTTCTCGGCCTCAGCCAGGATGTACGCCTGCCGCTTCTCCTCAGGGATGCGCAGCAGGTCCTTGCGACGGTCGTGGATGTCGGTCAGGTAGCGGAGGTACTCGCCGACGAGCTCGGCCTTGGTCCTCTCGCGGCCGACGCGGCGGGAGGGGACGTACGAGATAGGCTTCTTGCCCTTGACGGCCAGGATGTCACCGTCCTTGACGTCCCCGGTCGGGGACTCCTTGACGCGGCGCATGATCTCCTCAGCGCTAACGATTCCGTTGCGAGTCACTTCGACCTCCTTCTATAGGTCTTGATGATGGATGCGATAGCTCTCAGGATCACGGTCACGGGGCAGCGTCCTCCGGGATCGAGACGAGGGCGCCCTCGTGGATCGAGATGGCCAGGACGCGCCCGTCGCGGATACCGGCCTTGATCGACTTGACGCCGTAGCGAATGATCTGAGAGAACTCGAAGATCATCCAGGCGCCCCACACGATGTCGAGGAGGCCGTCGGCCGAGGTCAGGGTGTGCAGGACCATGACGAAGATTGTGGCGCCCAGCGCCCAGTAGGCGTGGTTCAGGGCGCGGTTGGCGTAGACGGCGTTGGGGGAGGTCAGGGAGTAGGTTCCGGGCTTGGGGCTCATGGTTCTTCCTTATGGGTGGTGCTGATTGATAGGTGTCAGTGATGGGCAGGTATCGATCTCAGGCTGCGGTCCCGCAGTCGCAGTACTGCTCGGGCTTCTCGCAGGAGGGGCAGTACCGGTCCCCGGTCCATGGGTCCTCCAGGACGCCGGTCAGGCTGTACTCCCGGTAGGCGCGGGCGATGGCCTTCTCGTCGGTCACGTACATCTCGTTGCGGTACGCCTCCCACTGGGCCCAGCGCTTCCGCTGCGCTCGCATGGAGCCTTTGCGTGCCATTTCAGTTCTCCTTTCCGCCGCAGCGGTCGTTCCTTCGATGGCTCAAGACTACGCGGCACGTATGACGGGATGCAAGCTCCGGTAAAGGTCTACCCCAGTGACTTGAGTCACTGGGGTAGTTTCCGTTGAGATTGGGCAGATTCTCGGCTCAGTAGCCGCGGTAGTGGGCCCGAATGGCCTGCACGGCCCGCTTCTCCCCGTCCACGTAAACATTTGCGGACGTCTGCCAAAGGTGCCAGCCGCGCTCATGCAGCATGGCGATGGCGTCAAGGATTTCCTCGAACCTCTTCAAGCCGAATGACGCGACGGTGATGTCCGGGACGTCGTTCTGACGTAGCAGGGTCTCGACGGCCTTCCAGTCGTTCAGGCATCGCACACGGTATCCGCGGTCGAACACCGGATGGGCCGAGCCACCATCCTCCCAGGCCCTCTCGAACGCCTCCTCGGGCGTCAGTAGTGGCAGCTTGTCGAAGTCACGCATCGTCCTCACTCTCCTTGTCGTCCAGGTCCCTCTCCTCCGGCCCATCCTCGCCGATCGCGACCAGTGTGTACTGCCGGCCGCCACGCCCGCCCTCGGCCATGACCCAGCCGCGGGAGATCAGCCGGTCAAGGGCCTCCTTGGTCCGCTCCCTGGGGAGGTCCGGGTCCACGATGGCGAACAGGTCCCGAGAGCCCAGCCGGAGGCCTACCTCCCCGCGGAACGCTCCGATGACCGTATCCTCATCGTCCTGCCGCTGGGCGATCTTCTCCAGCATCTTGGACATGTCGGTGAAGTCGAGCTCGACCCGCCGCTCGACGTCGTTCACGTCCTCACCGCCGGCGTTCAGGGTGCCGCCACCTCCTGAGGGGGTGCGGCGCGGGGGCGTGATTACGAGGGACGAGCGGCCCTCGGTCCGGCTGTCGAGCGTGACCACGCCGGCCACCTGCGCCTTGCCGCGCCCCCCGGTCTTCTGGGAGTGGGCACGGACCTGTCCGGGCCGGTCCTTCAGCACGACCAATTCCATCTCACCGACGTCGCCGGGCATGGGTTGCTTGATCGGCCACACCTGGAGCAGAGTGCCCTGCACCATGGCGACCTTGTGCTGCGAGCCGATGGGCATGGAGCCCTTCTCGGCGTTCTTGGCCTGGTGGTCGATGATGATGACGGTCGAGCGCCCGTTGCGCGTCAGGCGCTTCAGCCACGACGTGATGACGTCCGTGGAGACGGCGTCGTTCGCGTCCAGGCCGTGCAGGCCGTAGAGGGCGGTCATACCGTCGGCCACGATGATGTCCGGGTCGAGAGACTGAAGCGCCATGTCGAACTGGTCCTGAGCGAACTCCCCGGACTTGGTCGGCTGATCCTTGCCCCACTTGTTGCGCTGCATGTCGGCCAGCGGGCCCTCCGGGCGGATGTAGGAGAACTGGGCCCGAAGGTCGTCGTCCACGGCGCCGAGCAGGCGTAGGCGGTTGAGCGTCTGAACCGGCTCATCCTCGAAGTCGAGGTAGAGGGCCCGGC
>QWCF01000741.1_pt1 | contig 17459 bp, 9 predicted proteins | sample 1972521 | NCBI WGS metagenome assembly QWCF01 (sample SAMN09866715, study PRJNA288562) | Human oral metagenome isolate term4_saliva, whole genome shotgun sequencing...
CACTGGTGCTGCATCTGCTACTGCTTTGTCATATGCTGCTTTTTTAGCTGCTTCTGCATTGTAGTATGCTGGTGTTGCTTTTGTTGCTGTTGCATCTGCATTTGCTGCATTTGTTAATGCTTCTTTGTCAGCTTTTAACTCTTGTCTTTTTTGTAAAGTAGTACCTAATAATTCTTTATATTTATCAGTTGTTGTTAAATCGGCTGCCTCTACAAGTGTTTTCATTTTTGCCAACTCAGCACCATAAGCTGCTATAGAGTCTGTAGTCATTCCTTTTTCGTCTTCAATAACTGTTTCTTTCAATTTAGCATAAATTTTAGTTAAAAGATCTTTTGCTATAACATTTGTATTTTGTGAAATATTGAAATCCACCCCTGTTAATGGCAAAGCATATTGTGCAAATCTTGAGTGATAATCCATTCCTAAATATCTATCATTTGCCGCACTAATCCTTACCTTATACTCTGTAGTTCCTTCTGGCAACTCTATTTCTTTACTAGTAAATCTTCCTCCTGTAGCATAAGGTTTGTAATTATCTTTAGATAATGTCTCTAATGCTGCTGCTTTGTCTGCTTCTGTAGTCCCAGCTACATTTACACTCTGCCCTGCTCTACTTGTTTTTGCTGCTATAACAGTTTTCTCATCATCAATAGTACCTTTTTTCGGGTCAAATTCTGCCGTATATACATTCTTCTCTACACCATTAATCACACTAAAGACTTCTACTTTATAATTAGCAACCGTAACACCCGAGCGACCTTCTACTATTCCACTAAATCCTGTTTTAAAATCTACTGTTACTTTTCCAGGTGTTTTTGTATCATAGACTTTAAATGTTTTCTCTACACCTTTATACCCTTTAACCCCTATCGCGACAAGATCACCTTTTACGTCATCTTGCGGTTCTTTATAAGGTTGATCTTCATATGATTCCTTGTTTCGTGTAGCTTGCGTCCTAACTTCTGATAGGAATAACATATACTTACTATTTCTATCAATAGACTGTTCACCTATCCAAGCCGTTCTACTCCCCCCTACAGTATTAATTGTCTCTATAGGAAAGACTCCTTTATCTGTTGTTCTTGCAACAACAAATTTCCCAGCACTTCCATCAGCTTGATTTACAGCTTTCCAACCACCAAATTCAGTAACTTCTTTTACTTTCCCTGCTTCAACTCCAGTTGTTGCACCTACTCCATCCATATTATTAATTTTTGTATTATTTTGGATAGCGCTTGGTAATTGTTCTAGTTTTTCTTTTAATTCATCTAGTCCTGCATTTGCTTGTGGCGCTGTGTATACTTGATTCGCCGCCTCATCACTTGTAGTATCCGTTGTTGTTGAGTTAGGCTCTGCAGCACGTTTTTTACGTGATTTTGATTTGTTACTTTCTGTTGTTGCAGCAGTTACTTCTGCAGGTTTTGCTGTTTCCGCTGTTGTGTTAGATGTCTCTTGAGCTTTTGATGTTGTTTGCTCTTTTTTTTCTGCAACATTTGCTTCTGTTGCTAATTTTTCATTTATTTTTTCAATTGCTTTTGCCGCTGTTGATGGTGTTTTAGGAGCAACTGTTGTTACGGCAGGTGGCGTGCTAATTGGAACAGTAGCCTCTGTTTGTCCGTTTGTCACATTAGCATCTGTAGTTGTATTAGTTTCTGAAGCAACTGCAGTACCTCCTTGCCCTAAAACCATAAATAAAGCTGATACAGCAACACTCGCTGCACCAAAACTAACTTTACGTATAGAAAAACGAGTTACTTTTTCACGAGTCGAATTTTCTATATTGTTCTTTAATGATTTATTCTTCATGATATATTATCTCCTTCCATTAAATTAATTATATATGATCATCATTATTACAGAGTTAACTAATATAAATTTTAAATTCATATGTAGTTCTTTTTATAATAACTATATTCTATCATTTTTTAACCATATATTCAACAAATTGGAAACTTTATCTAAATTATATATATTTTTTTATAACCAAATAATTATATTTTTATATATTAGAAATATTATCTAGCTCTATTTTTTAATAACATATTTTTTATTTAGTTATGTCAGACGGCTACCACTTTAAAAATCACTGATGTTTCTCAGTATATTATTGATTCACTTGATTTAAATATGTATTTTCTTCTATAAACAAATTATATCTTTTCTATATATCGATATCATTCTAACTATAGTTGTTTTTTTACTATTTATTGATATAACAAATATAATTTTTTCTTGTTATTAACTTCTAACATCATTCCTCCTATGCTATAAATTTTTTTATGGTATTTGTTAAACTATAAATTAACATCCTCCTCTATGATAGGGTTGACTCAAAATCCCTAAAACTCAACAAAGTTCATATAATAATTCATAAACTACTGAAAAAATTGACTCGACAAAATCTTGCTTCTTTAAGAAATCACAATTTTGTTGAGCCACTCCTTATTTTTTGAACTTTTCTAAATAAAAAAGACTGTTGACTCATACATAATCTGCATTTGCCAACAGCCCAACTACACCAATTCATTAATAAAGTAGTATTTCTTATATAAAATGTGATATTTAATTAAAAAAATTATTTTACTATCTTTTTTCCAAAACTTAATGATGCGATTAATAGTAACGCACCTAATACTGCACCGATTACTAAGGCTAATAAGTACATAAGTGGATTACTTACAGCACTTGCCAGAACAGCGAAGATTCCTCCGTGTGGCGCTTTCGATACAATTCCAAAAGTCATACTTAAAGCTCCAGCAATACCACTTGAGATGAATAACGGTGGAATAACACGCGCTGGGTTACTTGCTGCAAATGGGATAGCGCCTTCTGTAATGAATGATAATCCCATTACGTAGTTTACTAATGCCCCACTACGTTGAGCTTTTGGCCAGATGTTTTTGTTGATTGTTGCTGAGATTGCTATTGCTAACGGAGGTACCATACCACCAATCATAACCGCAGCCATCACATCACTTCCTGCTGAACCTGCAGATGTTAATAGAGCTGTACCTGTTACATAAGCAGCTTTATTAATTGGACCACCCATATCAATAGCCATCATCGCAGCTACCACAAATCCAAGGATGAATTTACCGCTTCCGTTAAGACTTTCGATAAAGTGTTTTAACCCTTCCATAACACTTGCCATAGGCGCATTAATTAGGAAAATCATTAATAATCCCATAATTAGTGACCCTAAGATAGGGAATAGGAAGATCGGTTTAATACCATCTAATGAACGTGGCATCCAGCTGAAGGCAATTTTTAATACTTGAATAATTCCACCAGCTAAGAACCCGGCTACTAACGCTCCTAAGAATCCTGAAGGAGTATACGCTAATAAATCACTTTTCAGACCTAAAATACTTGGATCTGCTAAAATACCACCAATCATACCAACGATGAATCCAGGACGGTCAGAAATAGAACGACCGATGAAACCAGCCAGGATTGGTAACATCATACTAAATGAAATTTTACCGAAGTAGAATAACACTTCTGCAACTTTGTTATAAGATGAATCTTCTGGATCAAATGATTTAATACCCCAGATGAATGATAATGCGATAAGAATACCACCAGCTACTACGAATGGCAACATGTTACTTACACCTTCCATTAGGTGTTTGTAAGCACGACGTCCGATATTTTCATTTGCTGAAGATTCTTCTGATGAGTCTACTGCTCCATCATGTTTATAGATAGGAGCTTTTCCATCTAAGATTGTTTGGATTAGTTCTTCTGGTTTGTTAATTCCATCTGCAACTTTTGTCATAATTGTTGGACGCCCATCAAAACGTGCAACTTCTACTTTTTTATCAGCGGCAACTATAATTCCTGCTGCTCTTTCGATATCTTCTTTTGTAAGTTTGTTTTCTACACCGATTTGACCGTTTGTTTCTACTTTAACATCTAGCCCCATCGCTTTAGCTGTTTCTTTGATTTTCTCTGCAGCCATAAATGTGTGGGCAATACCTGTTGGGCAAGCTGTTACAGCGATGATATATGATTTTTCTCCACTTGAAGCTGCTGGTTTTTCTTCTTTTTTTGGAGCTTCTGTTTTCGCTACGAAGTCTGCAAATACTCTTTCTACATCTTCTTTTGTTGTAGCAGCATCTAATCCTGCTTTTACATCTGCATCCATAAGTGCTTGTGATAATGATGCTAGAGCTTTAAGGTGCTCATCTGCTCCTCCATCTGGCGCACAAATCATGAAGATGTGTTTTGCAGGTTGTCCGTCAAAACTTTCCCACTCAACACCTTCGTCACTTTTCACATAAACGATCATCGCTTTATCGAAGTCTGCACTTTTCGCATGAGGGATAGCTACGTTTTCTCCTACTCCTGTAGTTGATTGAACTTCACGAGCTAGCAATGCATTTAAAAAGTTTTCTTTACTAGCGATAATATTTTTTTCTACTAACATGCTTGTTAGTTTATCCAGAGCTTCTTTTTTATCAGCAGGGCTGAATCCAAATTGAACTAAGTCATAATTTAGAACATCTGTTAATTTCATTTCTTTCTCCTTTGTTAATTATATATTTCCGAGGAAATACTTTACCTTATTTTTCTGTGAATAATTTATTTTAATTTAGGTCCTTTAAGTCAGCCCCCGGAATCACCTATCTAAGTTTTATTTTTCGGTTTCTATTTTGGGAATCTATTTTTTACCTCCACCGTCAACCTATCCAAGTTCTATTTTAATTTTTTAACTTCGATTTGCAGTAGTAATTCTTCAATTAGCTTTTTACTTCCTACACCTACTGAGAATGATGTTGCACCACCCGCAGCTGATGCATAGCGCAGGGCTTCTTGGTAGTCTTTTGTTTCGTTGTACTTCACAACGAACATCGCAAGCATACTGTCTCCTGCCGCAACAGTCGATACTATCTTACCTTTAGCTACGTTTACTTCGAATACTTCTTTATCTTCAGTTAGTAGTAAAGCTCCGTCTGCTCCACGTGAAACAAGAACGTTTTTCGCACCACGTTCTTGTAATTTTTCAGCATATTGTAAGATTTGTTCGATATCATTTAGAGTTACTCCAAACATTTCACCTAGTTCGAATTCATTCGGTTTAACTACAAACGGTTTGTATTGAAGTGTGTCCAACACTAACTCTTTATTACTGTCAACTACTAATGTAGCCCCAGACTCTGACACTCTCTTTGCTATAGCTTTGAAGTCTTCTACACCCATTCCCGCGATAACATTACCTGATAAGAATACCACATCTTCTTTCGTCAATACTTCTAATTTAGTAAAGAAGTCGCTCACGTTATCTAGGTTTACACTACTACTTTGACCGTTAATTTCAGTCTCAGTTTCTGTAGTTAACTTCATGTTGATTCTAGTCGCCCCACGTGTCTCTACAAAGTCGTGTTTCACACCTAGGTTATCTAGTTCTGATTTTATAAAATACCCTGTGAATCCAGCAACAAACCCCCACGCCTTACTATCAACACCAACGTTGTTTAGTAAAATAGAAATGTTAATACCTTTTCCACCTACTACATACTTCGCTTCTTGGGTTCTATTTAGCTTTCCAAGTGCAAAATTTTCTGCCGTTGTCAGCATATCAACAGCTGGATTTAAAGTAATTGTATAATACACTATTAGCCCTCCTTTATACTTTTTACTTCTATTATATTTTTAAATTTCTTATATTGTTCTGGAACTTCATAAGATACGATGGTTACATCATCTAATTCGGCGAATTTTTGGAATTTTCTATGCCCGAATTTCGATTTATCAGCAAGAATGTACTTCCTCTTACCGTTTTTTAGCGCCGTTGCTTTGATAAACGCTTCATTTTCTTCAGCTGTCGTTACACCAAAAGTCTCATCTATCCCATTACAACCTACAAAACACATATCAAAGCTGTATTTCTTCAATTGTTCGATAGCGACCGAACCGATGACAGCTTGTGTAGAATGTTTTATCGTTCCACCTAATATTATTGTATGAATTTTGTTATTAATAAGTTTCGGTAAATGATATGTTGAATTCGTCACAACAGTTATCCTTCTATCACGAAGATATTCTATCATTTCATATGTCGATGTCCCCGCATCAAGATAAATCGTCTGTCCTGATTGTAAAATATTATCGCAAATATACTTCGCGACCTCTCTTTTTTCCTGTAGAAAGTCTGCACGTTTTGCTTCGACACTTTCTTCACTACCTCGAGCTACTGAACGTTTCATCGCTCCACCGTGTGTTCTATATAATAAATTTTTATCTTCTAGATTTGTAAGATCTCGTCTTATCGTAGCTTCTGAAACATTACAATGCTCCATCAACTCCTTTAGATTCAACGAACCTCTCTCATCTAATAAATCTAAAATTTTATTCCATCTTTCATTCAACATTTTCTTCTCTCCTAACTCCCATGATTATTATATCTAATATAATATAGCTATTCAATCAAAGGAAGTTAGTTAGATTACCAAAAAACTCGTTGCAAAGTTTATTTTCGCAAAACTGGTGAGCATTTTCTATCATCTGTTATATTTGATGATATCAAAAAGAAATGATTATATACTTTTTAGCACTTATTCTGAGAGATTCTCAAATCTTCTTCTATTCATTTTTACTACTCATAAGTATTATACTTTAAAGTAGTAAAATTACTCATAAAATTTATCCAATGTAACTACAACTATATCTTCTTCTGCAGAAATATCATTATTTTTTACAAACAGATATTTATAAGTAGTATATTTATTAAAGATTTCTGCTCTTTGAGACAGTAAGTCTATAGTTTTTGACAATTTAAAAGATTCACGCCACTTACATTCACCTACTATCATTTTCTTATCAAGAATAGAATCTACTACAACGTCTACTTCTTGAACATTTCCTTTTTTATCTTTACCCCACCAACGTCCAAAAGTTTTCGCAACAAATGGTAGTTCTTTTTTCATGTTCATCCTGCGTAAATACTGCCTTGAAATTTCTTCAAAAATAGGTCCTATAAAGTTAGGTAAATCATTTAACGTTACTTCTGCATAGATTTCCCCATATCCTCGCTCTATCTCTCCTCTTACAGAAAATACGTAACGATACCAAAACGCTAAGAAATTTTCAGTAATAATATAACGACTAGTTTTCCCTTTTAAGGAATTAGCTCCAAAAGGAATTACTCTTTCTATATAATTTAAATCTTGTAAAACTAATAGATACTTAGAAACTATATTACTTTCAAGTTTTGTATAACTAACGATTTCTCCTAACGTATTCGAACCACTAGCTATCGCCTGTAACACTGCATTATAATTCGCTGGTTCTCTGAATTCTTGTTTCATAAGAAGAACACCTTCATTATTCAAGTATCCATTAATACTGAAATACAACTCTTTTATATTTTCTTCAAATGATAATTTTTCGTCTATTAAAGATAGATAATAGGGAGTTCCACCGACACAAGCATAGTATTTAACCTTATCTTCATTACTAACATTTGGACAGAATTTTGCAGAATCATAGTAATCTAATGGATTAACCTTAAGTTGCCCTGTTCGTCGACCAAATAAAGGACTTTTCTCTCCTAAAACCTGATTTCCCATAAAACTCATAGATGAACCACACAGAATTAGAAAAATATTAGTGTCCTTCAACTCATGATCTATTACGTGTTGCAATATCGAATTTAGAGATTTATTCGCTGTTGCTGCATATGGGTATTCATCAATAATCAATACCAACTTATCATTTCCAAACTGCTCTTTTATCAAACTAAAGAAATTACTCCAATTTTCTACATTCGGGAAGTTTGTTATTCCCATTTTTTCACCTAGGATTCTAGAAAACTTCTGGAGATTCAATAGATCATTCACTTCTTCAGCAGGTAAATATAATGAATTTTTATCTTTTACGAATTCAGTTAGTAAATATGTCTTTCCTATACGACGCCTTCCATAGACAACCGCCATCTGAAACCCCTCTTTATTGTACATTTGTTCTAAAGAATTCAACTCTTTTTCTCTTCCTAGAAACATAAATTCACCTTCTTTTTTCTTTAAATTTTCCTCTTAAGCATCTTTTTACTACTCATAAGTATTATACTTTAAAGTAGTAAAGTTATCAAATAAGAAAAACAAGAATTCATATAAAAAAAGGAGTGACTCAAAAATCGTAATTTCTTAAGAAACAAGATTTTATCGAGTCACCCACGCACAGTTTGTTGATATCTAAAAAGCTTTTATAAAGCGAATTTAGATATCAATAAACTACTGCGTCTATGCGTTTTTATATAACTTTCTATTTAGAACTTTCAGAACCGTTCCTTTTACCACTTTATCTAATTTCAGAAGGACAATATATTAATTCTACAATTTTAATAAATTGTATTTAGTTAATTAATAGTCTCCTCTTTCCTCTATTAAAGCAGTATATTTTCTTAACGTTTTTTGGTGTGTAAATAATGTGTAAAATGCAATAGGGATGTTTATTAATAATTTTACTAGTTCCATCGCAAGATACGTTAATAAGAATGTTATTACTGTATCTGAAATACTTTTTCTAGAACTCATTTTATAACCCCTTGTCCACGTTCTTTTTACAGATCCTGTTGTGTGATTCATTCCACTAGCAATAGAAGCACTCGCTGATACTGAGAAGTATCTAGCGAATAACTGCGATCCTGGCCCACCTTTATATCTTTGATAATCCGCAAACCAGCAGTACGTAAAGTTTGAAGCTAATATGTAAAGTGTTATTATCACTTTCTCAAAATCACTAAAAGTTCCAAATACAACAAATATCAATAACGACCAGATTAAATATCCTGATAGATAAAACTTAATTCCCATTTTAGGAGTTTTAATTTTATCTTCTTTCTGTTGTGCTTGCCCTGACTGTGGCGGTGCTACTACGTCACCTGGTCTTTGCGGTGGTGCTACCACATCGTCTCTTTTCGGTGGTGCTACCACGTCGTCTCTTTTCGGTGGTGTTACTACATCATCTTTTTTGAGTGGTGCTACCACATCGTCTCTTTTCGGTGGTGTTACTACATCATCTTTTTTGAGTGGTGCTACCACATCGTCTCTTTTCGGTGGCATTACTACATCATCTTTTTTCGGTGGTGCTACCACGTCGTCTCTTTTCGGCGGCATTACTACATCATCTTTTTTCGGTGGTGCTATCGCATCGTCTCTCTTCGGCGGTACTACCACGTCGTCTCTCTTCGGCGGCACTACCACATCGTCTTTATTAACCATCCATTCTCTCCTTTACTTTTTCTATATCTTCATTTGTAATTTCATCAAGGTTATCTCCACCTTCACGCGCTATACGAGTCGACATATTTGCAATGATTTTTTCGTTTATATTTCTTACCCAACGACCATTACTCCCATCATTATTTTTATATAGATCTTTAATTACTTCTCCATAATATTCACGATCTAGTTCGTAACCATATTTATCTAGTCCTAGAAGACCTATTTCCACTACTTCTTCTTCTGTATAATCTTCGAAATCAAATGTATTCGGAATTCTACTACGTAGTCCAGAATTCATATTTAAGAACTCTCCCATTTCTTTCGTATATCCTGCAAAGATTATTACGATGTCATCTCTATGATCTTCCATAAACTTAAGAATCTCATCTAACGCCTCTTGTCCAAAGTCATTACCACTTCCGCTATTTAGCGCATATGCTTCATCTATGAATAATACTCCTCCTAACGCACTTTCTAAGACTTTTCGTGTTTTAGGTGCTGTTTGACCTATATATCCTGCTACTAAGTCTGTTCTACTTACTTCTACAAGTTTATTCTCAGCTATCACACCTTTTTGATACAGCACTTTTCCTACTAAGCGTGCCACAGTAGTTTTCCCTGTTCCTGGATTCCCTAAGAATAGAGAATGTAATGAGAATGATGAAGTCGATTTTCCTTGTTCAGCACGTTTTTTATTGATTTCAGCAAGAGCAATAAATTCTTCAACCTGCACTTTAACTTTCTTAATTCCAATAAGTTTGTTAAGCTCTTCCATCGCATCTTTTTTAGTTCCATCATCTTCATATTTCCCGATGTTTTTAACAGCCTTAATATCAATATTTTTAATTGTTATAACATCATCTTCATCATTTTCCACTACTCGATTCGCTACTGATTTTAAGATACTTTCATTTACATTTCTAATCCATCTAGCATTACTCTTATCTAATGATGCTTTGTACGCATTCTTAACATAACTGTTATAATAAGCTTGATCTTCTAATACATAACTCTTACTTTCTAGATATTTATTACCAATTTGAACAATTTCATCTGGTGAATAATCTTCGAAATCAAATGTATTTGGCACACGAGATTTTAACCCTGGATTTGATTTTAAAAATTGATTCATTTCTTTTGTATAGCCTGCGAAGATTATCATTATTTCGTCACGGTGATCTTCCATAAATGCTAATATTGTATTAATCGCTTCAATACCAAAATTCACACTACCTTTTTTATCTAAAGTATAAGCCTCATCTATAAATAACACTCCACCCAGCGCTTTATTTAATAACTTCTTAGTTTCTAATGCTGTACCTCCAACATTAGATGAAATTAAGTCAGATTCTTTCGCTTCTACAAAGACGCATTTCCCATCTCTTCCTGGCAAAACTCCTTTTTCAAATAAAATTTTACCCATTAAACGCGCAACAGTAGTTTTCCCCGTCCCTGGATTACCTACGAATACTGCATGCAAGGCTTGTTTTTCCGGAGTATGTCCTTGGGCTATTCTCTTATTATTAAAGTCAACTATACGTAACATCTTAGATATTTCTTCCTTAACTCTTTTAAGTCCAATAAGATTATCAAGTTGTTGTATTGTAGGAACACTTTCTTTAACTTTTTCTGTTTGCTGATTGTTCTCTATCGCTACAGTTTCCTCTTTTATTAGATTATTTAAATCAACAACTTTACTTGTATCATCTACTTCAAATTTTAAGTCTTTTTTTTCTATATTTTTTGTACTCAATATCCTCATTCGCATTAAGGAATTTTCAGCCGTACGCACATTAGGGTTAGATAACTTATTTAAAACTACTTCTTCTGCGTTTAAGACAGAATTATTATCAATAAATATCTCTACTTTTTTTAAACTCTCACCTTTAACATCTAACTTACCATTAGAAATACATAAACTAAAGTCTCTTATGAAAAGCGACTCTAATATCGTAGTATCATATAATTTTACACGACTATTAAATACAGTTACATTCGTTATTAAATTATTTTCTAGTTCTAAAACTGAATTATCTTTTATAAAAACCGTACTAGGATATTGCGGTTGTCGAATTTCAGAATTCTTTACTACAAAACTACTCTCACTTCCCCAAACAATAGGATAACGCTTTTCTACATCTGCTAGGCTTCCCTCTATGTATGTATCAATTATCTCTACTTTTGATTTTTTTGCATTTATCCCATTGCCTATATGATTAACAATTCTACTGTTCATTATGCTAACTTCTGAGTTATTACAAGTTATATTAGCTAAATTAGTACTATTTTTAATATTTAATGTACCACTATTTTCAACAGTTATAACTCTTGATTTCCCCTCTAAAGTTAATGTTAGATTATCTATTTCAACAAGACCACCATTACTCCAAACTAATCCATAATCATTATCACTTACTGTTGATCCTATGAGAGAACCCGATAAGGTTAATTTACCACCTTTTTGTATAACTATAGCAGTTCCTTCTTTAATAGAATATAGACATATATCCTCTATTACTACATCAACATTTTCCGCTATTATAATTAGTCCGTAGAACGAACTATATAGCATTCGTCCACCATTTTCATCAACTTCAACATACCCACAGATAGTTATATTTTTATCAATCCTCCAGTAATCACGGGATAAATCAAAGCTAAAACCTTTTTCAAACTCGATAATATCACCATCTGCAACGGCATCATATGCATCCGCTAAATTCCATGTGTCAGAACCATTACCTACTATATATCTTCCCATTCGAACTTTTCCTTTCATTTATTATCTATGTTATTTTGTATAATCTACTAATTATTTTAACAAACTAAAATTAGTTTATTCCAGCATATAAAAGTTAACTATTTAAATTTTTTCTAACTCTAAATATTCACTACTTGAAATTTCAATATTATTAAAATATTATACATTATTTACATTAAAGAATTATTTTAGTTCATAAATAGTTTTTTCTTAAATTAATTTTTTAATAATAAAATAATAGTTATCCCTTCTATTTTAACAAAAAAGCCTGAATTATTCAACATAAACTTATACAAAATATAAATATATTGGTTACAAACATAAAAATTATCGATAATGAAAATAGCTTTTATATATACTTTTTCATTCTATATTCTAATAAAAATATGATTAATTATAGAAAAATATTTAGTAATTTTACATTAAAACAATTTTATCCTCTCCTAAAATTTTACCTATACTCTATAAAACAATTTAGACCCTCTTTAAAATTACTTATATTAATTACGATAAAAAAATCCCTAAAGGTAAATGCCATATTTTTATAGCAAATATTCCTTTAGAGACATTTTTGTTAATTTCATTTTTCAACTTCAAAAGCATTCTTACATTCTTTATATTTCTGTACCTTTCAATACTTCTTTTGCTTTTTTTACGATATCTTCTATTATATTCTTAACCGGACGAATTTCAGTCACTAAGCCTGCTATTTGTCCTGCCATAACAGATCCATTTTCTACATCACCATCATAAACGGCGCGTCTTAATGAACCAAGAGTTAACTCTTCTAACTCCATAAGAGTTGAGGATTGTTCTTCTAGTTCATGATATCTTTTTGTGAGTTCATTTTTAATACCACGCACAGGCGCTCCAAATTTTTCTCCAGTTAAGGTAGTAGATGTATCAACCGCTTCTAATATCATATTTTTATATGCATCTGTCACCGGACATTCTTCTGAAGCCAAGAATACAGTCCCCATCTGAACTCCACTCGCTCCTAAGCAATACGCTGCAGCCATTCCGCGTCCATCGGCGATACCGCCAGCTGCAACAACTGGGATTTTCACCGCACTTGTTACTTGTGGTAATAGTGCCATAGTAGTGCTAGTTCCAACGTGTCCTCCAGCTTCCATCCCTTCTACAACAACAGCGTCACATCCTAATTCTTCCATTTTCACCGCAGCTTTCACAGAAGGAATAACCGGAATAACTTTTATCCCCGCTTCTTTTAAGCGTGGCATGAATTTTCTAGGTGTTCCCGCCCCTGTTGTGACAATTTTGACACCTTCTTCAATAACAACATCAATTATCTCATCGATATTCGGCATCATAAGCATTAGATTAACTGCAAAAGGTTTGTCAGTCAATTCTTTGCACTGTTGGATCTCTTTACGTAGTTCTTCAGGGCTCACTCCCCCTGATGCTAGTATTCCTAACGCTCCAGCATTAGAAACTGCCGAAACAAGTTCATGTCTCGCTATTTGAGCCATTGCCCCTTGAAAAATTGGATATTTAATCCCTAAAAGGTTAGTAATTATCATAACTATTCTCCTTTATCGATTTTTTATTTTTTATTACGTCCCAGCTACACTTCTTAAAAAGTACGCTTAGTCGTCTTATTAGAAAATAAATTTAGCAACTACGTAGCAAACTATCATCAAGATTACAGATGATAAGAAGCACGCTGTGAATACTCGCACACCACGTTCTTTAATAACTTTAAAGTTAACACTCATACCAAGAGCTGCCATCGCCATACCTAAGAAGATATACGCTGCATCAACGAAATAAGGCGCTAGCGGTTTTAAGAAAGTAACATAACTTCCCAAAATACTCATAAAGATAAAACCTAGAATAAAGTATGGCATTGGAACTTTACCTTTCGTTTCATCTTGAGTTTTTTTATTAACTACAATCAGCACACCTGCCACAACAATAAGCATAAGAACACGTGACAACTTAGTAAGAATCGCAGCATCAAGAGCTACTTGACCACCTGCACCTCCTGCCGCAACTGCATGAGCTATTTCATGAAGACTTCCTCCTGTAAATACTCCATAGTTATACGCATCGAGACCTAAATAAGGTTGTAAGGTTACTTCTATCAAGGTAAATACTGTACCTAAGATTGCAACTACCGCAACAGCAAGGACACTATTGTCAGTTTTTGCTCGAAGTTGACCACTTACCCCCATAACAGCCGCAGCACCACAGATACCACAACCACATGAAGAAAGCAAGGCAAGTTCATGATCTACTTTAAACGCACGACACATAAAGTACGTTAAAGTTACCATGAATAATACAATAAAGAAGGCAACGATTAATGTTTTCTTCCCTTCGGCTAAAAGTCTATCCAACGCCAACTTAAATCCTAATAAAATTATCCCAAGGCGCAAGAACTTATTACTTATAAACGGAATATCCGCCTTAACCTGTTCTTTCAACCCTTTCGACATTTGTAACGCCATACCAATAACAAGCGCAATTACCAAATGTCCAAAAAGTTTTAACGCTGGTACTTGTGCTAGATACCTCGCAACTAACGAAATAACTAACATTATTCCTAATGTATAATAAAAATTAACACTCTTAAATCTTTCCATAAAAGATTTCCCCTTTTATAATATTTGTTAAAAAAGTACATATAGTTTAATTATACTACTTCCAATACTTCTCTTCAAGGAATCACAAGAATTAATAACATTCATCAATAGTTTTTCGAATAAAAATTTCAATAAATTTATAAAATTCTCTAACAACAAAGAAAGGGAGTGACTCAAAAATCGAGATTTCGAAAAAATCGATTTTGTCGAGTCACCCCCACACAGTTTATTAGATATCTAAAAAGCTTTTATAAAGCGTATTTAGATATCAATAAACCACTGCGTCTATGAATCCTCATATACACTTTGTTAAAATTTAGGACTTTTAGGTCTTCCCCTTTTATAATCCTATTATCCTAATAGTACAAACAAGTAGTGAGCTATAATCCCCGCTGCAATTCCCCCAATAGTATGAGAAAGAATTGCTTTCGAAGATAATTTTCTAACTCCAAGTGCATCCATCATACCGATGTGTGTACTCAAGTACCCACTCCAGCACATTCCCATCGCTGTAAATACTGCGATATCATTTGGTCCGATAAGACCGCTTCTTAAAAATTCTGGCACTAAAGAAATCGCTCCTCCTACAGCTCCTAACGCTGTGATTGGAAAGGCAATTGCTTCTGCTGAATGGAATCCAAATAATGGTTCAAGTATAAATTTTAATTTTTCTCCTAACCATGGTAGGAATCCAACTCCTTCATAAGCAGCTCCTGTGTATCCACCCGCAGGCATTTTAAATGTTAACATCATTACGAAAGTACAAACTATAAGTACCCCTGGAATAATTGCCATACCCATTTCTACACCTACTTTACCACCTTCCAAAATTGTATCTAGCGTACGTTGGAACAAATTCCCATCACGTACTATTCTAACTTTTTCTAGTGATTGACCATCTACTTCAGCATCTACAACTGGATCTTCTGCTTCATCTCCGTAGTATTTCTTAGTTTGTCTTAACATTAGACGCACACTTATTATACTACCTAAAATAGCTCCGACATTACCGATAATAGCCGCTTTAACAAATCCTTCTCCTTGTCCCATCATAAACATCGTTACGATAAGACCCATACCGAAGGCTGTTCCTAAGTTACATAACGCTGGAACTTGGTATTTTTTGAAGAAAGCTATAAAACGTTTATCTTTTGAAAATGGGATAATAGCTGGGTTATCTGATAAGTACGTCGCTACTGCTCCGGTTACACTCGCTCCAGGCATTCCCCAAAGTGGTTTCATTAGTGGTGCGAATATTTTGTTAATTAACGCTATCGCCCCAAACTCTGATAATAGAGCACTCATCGCTCCAGCAATAACAGCCATCGCCATGATGAAAAATACTGTATTCAATAATAAATCGTGAGCCGTTGCCATCATCGTTTTAAACATAAGAGGTGTACCCATTTTTCTCGCCATAAGTCCAAATATAGAGAAAAATATCACTAGAAAAACAAATGTTTCTAAACTTACGGCTTTCTTAACAACCACATTTTCCTTTTTTTTCTTCTTGGTTATTTCTTCACCCATAAAAAATCTTCCTTTCTTTAAATTATTTGTTCTAAATATTTTATTTTCAACTTCAATCTCTTCAAACTGTAATAATACAATTTAATCTATATATTATACCATAAAGGTTTAACCATCGCAACTATTTCATAATTTAGTAATTAATTAAACCACTTCTTAGGCAATTCAACAATCAAACATCTAAATTCTGCTTTTATTCCTTTCAATCAGTAGCACCTTCGTCCTATTGTCTTTACTCCTTCAAACCTCAATTTTTTCTACTCTTTCTCATTTTATATTATTCACGCTAAATCTAAAATAATCACTCTTAGTAAAAATTAATTTTTTATAATTTTTCCAATTTATTCTATCAAAATTATCATTTATAACATAGATTATATAATTTTGATATTTTTTATATATTTAACTTTTCAATTTAATAAAAAATTTTTCATCATTACCCTTACTTTCAAATAAAAAATTATTAAACTTTAAAGACTTTACATAATATCTATTAATTGCAATACCTCGCCCTTTTTGATAGAATATAATAGCAACAAAAAAACATAATAAGGAGATAGAAATTTTTCATGCGAACACAAAATAAAAATAATAAAATTTTAAAGTTTTCTATTAGAAAATTATCTTTTGGTGCGGCACCTGTTGTTATCGGTGCTTTATTCTTTGGAAGTTACGTACCAAGCGAAGCGCTTGCCAATGAAAGTAATTCAAGCGTTAAATACACTTATCTAGCTGAAAACGAGCTTACAGAATCGGAAAAAAGTTTAATTAAACGAAGTATTCCTAGCGAAGTAAAAAATAACGAAACATACTACATGGTTTATAAAAAGGAAGCTCAAACTCCTACTAAGCCTGCGACAGTGTTAAAAGAATTACCTAATACTGGGCAAAGTTCACTACCTGTGGCTGGTCTTGGAATCGGTACTGCAGTATTGGTAGTTCTTTTAATGTCAAAAAAACATAGAAATAAAGTTCTTAGTGTTGTGTTAATTGGCGCTATGGGGCAAAGTATTGTTGTTCCTTATGAATCATTTGCATTCGAAAATAAAGAATTAGTACGCTATAACACACAAACAACTGTTGCTAATTCTAGTGAACTTGCGAATGGTGTAATCAATATTGATGGATATCGTTACGTTGGGTATTTCACACGTAGTGATTTCGGTGTATTACCTCAACCAATCGAAGTTAACCCAAATAAACCAGAAGTTCCAAAGCCTGTAGCAGTTAAAGGATCTCAAGAACCTGGTAAAGAAGGACAAGCCTTAACTCAACCTGCACTTCCTGATGCTCAAGTAGCAGTTAACGGAACTCAAGAACCTGGTAAAGAAGGAC
>QWCF01001193.1_pt1 | contig 17226 bp, 10 predicted proteins | sample 1972521 | NCBI WGS metagenome assembly QWCF01 (sample SAMN09866715, study PRJNA288562) | Human oral metagenome isolate term4_saliva, whole genome shotgun sequencing...
ATCGTAAAAGCCACAAAACCAACTATCATCATACGGAAAAGTTTTACCCAATGATATTTGATAAAACCAAAGACTGGAAGACTTGGTTGTGTCTGCAGCATAGTTGTTGGCACTGTTGGCGTTTGCTTTTCGTACTTCATCGTCAAGCCGTATGCTGATAAGAAAAGGAATACAGGTACTCCATAATGCCCAAAGAACGAAAGGATATGGAAGAAGAACAATTCGTTCCACGACCCCTGTAACACTTGATAAAGTTTGTCTACATTACGTTGGAAATACTGGTATTCGTTCTCCTTTACCACTGGTCGCAACCAATGGCAGTAATTATGTAGGAAGATTCCGATAATGGCAAGCCCTCTCAACGCATCACACTCTACCCGTGTAAGCAATACTTCTCGGCGTTCTTTCCTATGTTCTGGTGCGGAGTGTTCTGTATATGTATTCTTTTCCTTATTCAACATCCTAACTTTAATGATTGATTTTGTCCTTTTTAAGCGTTTCTTTATACTGCTCAAATTCTTCTCTCTTCGTCCAGCAGCCACCTTGGAAGCTGTCTCCTATTTTGATATAGACTTCTGCTTCGGTAAGAGATGCTTCTCTGAAGGACGAGTAAGCTTATCGTAATCCGTTGTATTCTTTAATATTCTCGGTCTCATCTCATTGTATTGTGGACTAAGGATATTATATTCGGGATGATAGTCTTTCGTATGGATACCAGCTAAGTAAAGTAACAGATGCGGTAATGCATCCGTCATATAACGACGATGCTTAGCTGCAATGATTTCTTGGAAAATATCAGGGTGCTTCACAGCATACTTATGTGTACAGAAAATCCAGAAAGGTATTTCAAACTCATAGCGTGCTAAGTCATAATCAATAGCTGCTGAATGTTTACGACAAATGAAGCCTCTATTACCCTCAAAGCATTCTTCTCCGTGGTCAGGCATATAGATAATGATTGCCTCTTGATTCTCAAAACGACTAATGATAGCATCCACGATGGAGTCATTATATAGGATGGCATTATCGTAATCAGCCAAGATACTACGCTGTTTACCATCGAGGTCAGAACGCTTTTCCGCATAGTCATCAGCCGTGAAATGATGACGGTCGCTCGGATAACGCTGTTTATAAGTGACATGCTGTCCGAGTAGATGGAAGATAATAAGGTTATGCTTCGTATTATGTTGCTTTTGATTCTTATCGTAGTCATCGAGTAATCCTCGATCAAATCGGTATAATTGGGAGTTACGAGAGTCGAACATTGCCGATGAAAGCTCTGGGTGATTTAAGAAGAAACCACCGCTGAAATCATATACAGCTTGCTTCGCTTTCGGTAGGAACTGATTGGTTATAAAAGTAACATGATAGCCTGCCTTACGGAACAGTGAAGGGAAGAGCGGATAATCACACCACTCCCCTTTTTCTCCAACAACGTGTAGAGAGAAAACGTTCTTGAACACAAAGCTGGTTAAGTTCCATGGTGCTACGACATCACTGAACGGTACGAGTAATCCCGACTTCTCTCGTCTAATCTGGCGAGGGGTCGTCGGCATGAAATAACCATATTGTTGTGAATGATGCTTACCATAGCTTTCGCCGATGATAAGGACGATATTTGGCGATTTAAACGAACAGCTATCCACACTCATCTTGTCCTTTGCCTCGATGAGACGGTCGATTTGTTGCGATGCTAACTCATTTGAGAAGATACTGAACACAAGTCGATAGACAGGCAGATAGAACTGTGCACAATCGCTGGTTGTCAGTTCGTGCTCTACAGAACCAATAGTATCTAAGGAGAACATCTCAGCCATCTCTTTCTTATTATGCGCTGACGAGTATGCCGACCAACAGAACAATACAATGCAAAGAGCCCCTAAGACAGGTTGCAGCCGAGCAAATACTCGATACATAACATCCATTTTATCGCTAACAGCAATAGGGAGTTTGATTTTCTGTCCTACTACTACAAGAATCTGCAGAAGCATAATCAGTAGTAATAGTCCGACACTCGAGAAGAGGATATCGGTGGTCATGTAACTACTAAAAAACTCACCCGCCTCACGGCCATCAGTCTCACCTACAAGAAGGAGCATGGAGGGGTTTAATGTAGACTGGAACTTCACCCAACAAAAAAGGTCTGTGATACTTGTTGCGTATGCAATAACATACAATAAAGCACGTATCCATCGACGTACTTTCAAAGGAATAAGTGAAAGGAGAAGGCAGATTATATACAAGTCGAAAAACAACTCTAACCAAAGATTACTATAGACAGTAGCATCAGGATTATTGGTAGGCAATTCCTCATACGACACCACAATGCCGATAAGATACATAAAGAAGAAAAAAGAGGCATTGCCCTTTATCGGCTGATACGCCTTGTTTAATAGATTGACAACTTGCTTAATAACTTTCATTCTCTCAACTATATTTACTTGCAAAGTTAACATTATTTTTAGGAGTAGTCAACTTTTACTTGCGTATTTAACATTGTTCTCATAGCATAACAGCTTTTTCACCTTATAATATATGATAAACTCTTCCTCCTTATCATTAGACTTATATACGAGAATAAACAGTATGTTAAGAGGTAAAAAAACATGGCAATAAGATTTATTAGGAGTAATTATTTTTTTATTTCACACGTAATCATTAACTTTACCGCCTAAATAAACTCACAAAATCATGGATGATGTATTTTTAGTCTTTCTTGGTCTCGCTTTATTAGCAGCCCCTTTTCTGCTGTTTTTTGTACTTATGTCTAAGATAAATGACATAAATTACACACTTAACAGCATCAGTTTTGAAATCTCCACACTGAAATCCATAATGGAAAAGATGCAGCGTGAAAAGGAGAGCAAACCTAATACTCCAATAGAGACAAAGCAAGAAGAAATCGCTACACAGCCAAAGGAGCAGCCAGAAGAAGCTCCGAAGGAAGAGACAAGACCTACTATTGTTCAAAACACGAACTGGTGGGAGGAAGAGATAAAGAATGAAATAGAGACCAAGGAAAAGACAGAAGAACCAGTAATCACACATGATAGTGAGCAATTAGAGGAACAGGAGACACCAGAGACTGTGGAAATTCCTGTTGTAAACAATGAGAATGTAAGACCTTCTACTGTGGAAATCCCTGTCAAAGACACGAAAGAAGATACCTCTGAAACCAGGGAAGAAAACCCAGAAACTACTGAAGAGCCAGTAGAAGAACCGAAGGAAGAACCAGCCATGGCCATGGAAGAAAATTCTTCTATGCTTGAAGAAGAACCACAAACTGAAGAATATACCATAAGAGAAAGCAATTTTGAGAAATATATCGGTGAGAATCTCTTCGGCAAGATTGGTATTCTCATCTTTATCATTGGTATTGGCTTCTTCGTTAAATACGCCATCGACCAGAACTGGATCAACGAGACAGCACGTACACTGATGGGTTATGCCGTTGGAGTAGGTATGTTAGTACTGGCAGAAAGACTGCATAAACGCTATCACGCATTTAGTTCTTTGTTGGCAGGTGGTGCCTTTGGTATATTCTATCTTATCACGGCAATCGCCTTCCACTACTATGCTCTATTCTCTCATACGACCGCCTTCGTTATCTTATGTGCGACAACATTATTCATGTCAGCCGTCTCCATACTATATGATAGGGTTGAGTTGGCTGTTACGGCACTCGTAGGAGGATTTATAGCACCATTCATTATCAGCACAAACGCAAGTAGTATTATCTCCTTACAGATCTATATTAGTATTCTGAACGTGGGTATGTTCTGTCTTACAATGTATAAACGATGGGCAATACTACCTATCATATCCTTCTGTTTCACCTATTGTATTTTATGGGGAACACAAGCGATAACATACATCTCAAGCAATGAGACAAACACTATCTACCCTACTCTATTTGCTTTTGCTACATTATTCTATTTCATCTTCTTGCTGCCCGTGGTTTATATCCTGCGTACACAGTGTGAAGGAAAGACAAGGACAGGATTGTTATCTATCGTTACGATTAACAGCTTCCTCTATTTGCTCTATGGCAATTATATCTTACAACAATATGAATCTACCAACGATGCTACGGCTTACTTGGCTTTCTTCATTGCAGCAGTCAACCTTGCTATCTATCTGTACGTACGCTTCCGCGTAGAAGGACAGGACACGCTGCGCAATTTAATGTTAGGACTTGGCATTACATTTGCGTCTATCGCCATCCCACTCTACTTCAGTACAGCTAACATAGCCATGGTATGGGCAGCTGAGGCAGTACTCCTTCTGTGGCTCTTCACCAAAGAAAAGAACCTATTATACGAATGGGGCGCAACGATACTTTTGCTCTTAACACTCGTTGTATTGGCATGCTATAGAGAGAGTGATGTGTTTATACACGATGCTGGTCGTAGTTTGTTCTTCAATGGAAGTTTCTTCGTGACCATGTTCGTAAGTGTCGCCTTCTTTGTGACAGCCATCATCCTACAATGCAATAAAGAGTTATTTAAGGAGAACAATCGTATCCTTAGCTATACTCCTTGTAATGTGATAGCATGGGCGTTAGGATTTAGTATCTTATACCTTGCCTTCTGGGATAATTTCCACCTGCACCTTGTATACCCAGCGTCCGACTATGCGTCCTTACTCACAGCGAATGTACTAATCTTAGTAGGTGCACTCATCCTGCGTAAACGATTTGAGATAACTAAATATCCTGTTGCCTACGAAATAAGTATCTATATCACAGGAGTTATCTTTGCGATAACTGTATGGAACTCTGCAGTACCAGACCAACTAACTTACAGATGGTTGATAACGCTCGTAACGATTGCTTATATGATTTATAGTATGCGTGGTGTGCAATTGGCAACATCAAAAAGAGGAAACCTATACACTGAGTACGCTATCATCTCAACGCTGGTATGGCTCACAACGACAAGACTCTTGCTCGTCACATTTGGCGAGACTGGCTTTAGCACAGCCTTCTCACTGTCATTAGGTATTGCAGCCTTCATCTTGATGTGTATCGGTATGCGTTACCATAGTAAGGAAATTCGTATTGTTAGCTTGGCAGAATTCGGTATTGTCATTGGCAAACTCATTCTCAATGACGTATGGGCAATGCCTTCTCTTGGTAAGATTATTGTCTTCATCAGCCTTGGAGCCCTTCTCCTTATCCTCTCATTCCTCTATCAAAAACTTAAAGATGCTCTATTCAATGAGGAGGAACAAGAACAGGAATAAGCCTCAGCATCAGACATTAACATAACAACAATCGCCCTCATCTGTCCAAACTCCATTTCTGCCTTGGACTGATGGGGGCGATTGCTTTGGTATAGTATTCGTGTTTCTTACCTATTATATTAGGAGAGATAACTTCTTAATAATTCAATCCAAACATCCAAAGAGGTATGATATTACCTGTACCAATCTCGATATCGTCTTTTACTACATATCCCTTCTTAGCTTCAACAATCTGTTTCTGCCCCTTACTCTTTCCTCCGACTTCAAAGGTTACACCATTAATCTCAAAGTCTGAGATACGAGAAACTATAATATCATTATGTACTCTCAACTGATTATAGAAGAAGGTCTCTCTTATATTCCCAATATTAGCTTCACTACCTGCTAAGATATAAGCTAAATTTGGATTATCGAGATAAACCTTATCGACCTTACCTAATCCTCTTATGCCACCAGTAGCATCTCGTAGTTGACTAATAATTCCAGCCTTCTCCATATACAAGAAGTAATCAGGAAGCACATTCCTGCTCACTCCCACCATGGTTGCCAACGAATCCATGACAGGCTTAAAAGGTACGCTACGTGAAATTATAGCAAGTAACTTCTTTAGCTTACGACTTGTTGAAAGCGTCATATTTGCAAACTGTGGTATATCAACCTCCATCGTTAGATTGACACTTTGGTTTAATAACATCATAAACTCAACGTCATCTCCAAATGGATAATACCCATGACGCAAATACTCTTTAAACAAAGGTAGTGGATGTTCCAGTCCTTTGGGGAGTTCCACACGATGTTGAAGAATATCTTCTAAACTATAAGCTGGGACGACAATGCCCTTAAACATCTCCAAATACTCTCTGAAAGAAAGCCCCTGTAAATGATAAACAGGAGCGCGACGGCTAAGGTCTGCCTCTCCTTGTATTATATCAAGAACCGACGAACCAATAAAAGCAACTTTCAAATCAACGTGGGTATCATATATCTGCTTTAGTTCTTGTGCCCAACCTGAGTACTTGTGAATCTCATCAATAAAGAGATATTCTCCTCCTTCTCTGCAGAATTCATCTGCCAAATCAACAAGTGTATGAGATGAAAAATAGACATAATCAGCTGAAACATAAAGCATATTCTGCTCTGACTGATGCTCCTTTATATATTGTAGAAACATCGTTGTCTTACCGACACCACGTGGACCAACCAGTCCTAACATCTGTCTTCCCCAGTCTAAACGATTATATAGATAACGATGAAATGTGGTAGAGGTGTACTCTATCCTTTCCCGCATAAATTGTATTAAACTAATATCCATAACTCTTCTTTTTGCTACAAAAATACGAAAAATGCACTGACCACAGTGCAAAATCACCAATAAATTGCACTACGAACAGTGCAATATGTGTTAAATAATGCACTACCCACAGTGCGTATTACAACAATTCCTGCACTATCCGCAGTGCAATTGAAATAATACATAGCATAAAAGAACGCTTATGAGTATTACACTCTGGTGAGTCTTTCCCATATATTGATTAGTTATTAACCTCTTATTATCATCATTATAATAACCTTGATGCTCCTTTCTTACCCTCTTCAACCCATGTGCGAGTACTCCGCACATGTCGTGCTGAAGGATTGCACCAATGGTGCTTGGCGTCCGCACCATTGGTGCGGAGTGCTAAACACATTACAAAAGCTTACCGAAATATATTCAACCTATTGATAGAAACAAGCCATATTACCAAAATGAACTTAGAAATATGGAGTAATAGAAGTTTCACATACAAGAGAATACTATTACAGTAACAGATAGTCACAACGCATGAAGCTGTCCTTTTAGAAGTTTAAAGACATAGAAAATTACCGACGAAGCATGTTAAAAGAATAAAAAAAACACATCGCTAATGTAGTTCTTCAGTAAAAAGAACGACTAATAAAATAACATTAGGCTTTTTTATTTACCTTTGTAGTAAGATAAAAAGAAAGGAAAGAATCTTTTCATTATTGCTATACAAGGTGAGAGATAGTAGTATTTAATTATCAAAACAGTAATATTTATCACATAAACAATATGCACATGAAAGCAAAAATCTTATTATTTGCAGCCTCATTCATAGCTACATCAGCTATGGCACAGGGACTGAAGTCGGGTGTAGACCGCAACAACATGGACTTTAACGTGAAGCCCGGTGAGAACTTCTATGAGTATGCTGCAGGTAACTGGTTGAAGAGTCATCCTCTTGACAAGGAGCATCCAATGAACGGTGCCTTTGTTGATTTGGAAGAACTAAACAAGAAACGCATCCGTGAAATGGTTGAGGATTATGCGAAGAAGCCACAGACAAAAGGCACTGTAGCACAGAAGATTGCTTCAATCTACAATCTCTATATGGATAGCGTACGTCGTAACCGTGAGGGATATGCCCCTATCAAACCCGTCTTAGCAAAGATTCGTGCTGCGAAGAACCGTAAGGAACTCATCAAACTGATGTACGACCTTGACGTGAAAGGCTATGGCACCTTCCCTGTTGGCTTTGGTATGACAGTCGATGCAATGAATTCTGACCGCTATATCATTGGTGTTTCACAAGGTGGAATTGGTCTTGACCCAGAATATTACACCCATCCTAACGAACAGCAGAAGGCTGTGTTGGCTGCTTACAAGAGTATGAACAACGATATGTTCAAGATGACTGGCAACGATGCCGCAACTGCTAAGAAGAAGATGGAGGCTGCCTTCTCTATAGAAAACCAGATAGCAAAGGTTAGCTATGACCAGGTAAAGTCACGTGATCCACAAGCTAACTATCACCCAATGACGTGGGAGCAGTTCGTAAAGAGCTATCCTGGTGTTGACTGGAACTATCTCCTTAAAGCGTCAGGCTATCCAAACAACGGCGGAAAGGTTGATGTTGGACAGCCAGAACCTGTCCATGAGGTAGAGAAGATACTTGCCACAGCACCATTAGACGCACTGAAAGCTTATATGGAATTGGCTGTTATCTCAAGCTCTGCAGGTATGCTATCAGACAATTTCACTGATCGCAACTTCGAATATAAGAAGGTAGCATACGGTGTTCAGCAACAGCAACCACGTTGGAAACGTGCTTTGGCCTTCGTACAGGGTATCATGGGTGAGGCTGTAGGTAAGCTCTACGTACAGAAATACTTCCCTGAGAGCAGCAAGCAACGTATGATTACATTGGTAAAGAACGCTGCTACAAAGAAGAAGGCCTTAGAGAAGTTACAGGCATTTGATATTAAGATTGGTTACCCTGATAAATGGCAGAATATGGATAGCGTTTTCGTGATTGACGATAATAAGTCATTGATTGAAAACGTGAAAGCTGTACAAGAAGCAGCTATGAAGTATCGTATTGCGAAACGCTGGGGTAAGCCTGTTGATAAGAAGGAATGGCACATGACTCCACAGACGGTTAATGCTTACTATGACCCAACAACCAACAGTATTAACTTCCCTGCAGCTATTCTCCAGCCTCCTTTCTTCGACCCAACAGTGGATGATGCTGCTAATTATGGTGCTATCGGTGCTGTCATTGGTCATGAGATGAGCCATGGATTTGACGATCAAGGTTGTCAGTTCGATAAAGATGGTAACATGAAGAACTGGTGGACAGAAGAGGATAAGAAGAACTATGACGCTCGTACAAAGGTTCTTGTAGACTGGTTCAACAAGCAGGAGGTTATCCCTGGTCTGTATGTAAACGGTGAGAAGACACTCGGTGAGAATATCGGTGATAACGGAGGTTTGAACATTGCCTTCCGTGCACTTGAAAACAGTATGAAGGCAAAACCATTGAGCGATATGGACGGTTTCACACCTGCACAGCGTTTCTTCCTCGCTTGGGGACGTGTCTGGGCAAGCAACGTAGCACCTCAGTTTGTTGCTTATATTGTCAATTCTGATGTTCACTCACCAAGTATCAGCCGTGTGAATGCTGCCCTACCAATGATTGACAACTGGTATGATGCGTTCAATATCAAAGAAGGTGACAAACTCTTCGTACCACAACAGAGTCGTGCACATATTTGGTAAACGATAAACAACGAATAAGAAGATGTGTAAAAGAGAATTTATAAAGATAGTCATATTATCATATATATAAGGTAAGCAGCATCTTCAAAATATCAAAATAAGGGAGTGTACTCATTTAACTTGGGTATGCTCCCTTTCTTCTGTTACAACAACGTATGCCACAAAGAAACATTTATGAACAAAATAAGAGATTTGTAAAATAAAAAACAAGTACATTTCGCTCTATAATAATTGCTTAAAATAGATAAAAAGTTTCCTTCAAATCAAATTTCACCTATATACAAGACGTACCCTAAAATAAAAACTTCAACAGGAAAGAACAAAGTGCACATCAATGAAGGAAAGGTAAAAAACCTTGATACTAATAACTATATATGACAAAAAACGAACAAATACTGAAAACTTTGAAAGTCAGTTATCAGTCATAAGCATACACTTCAAACATAGAAGGAAAAAACTTTTGTAATAAATTAACAAGTAGACTAAAACAAACAACATAATCAATAAAATATATATTCTTGATAAGAAATACGATTATTTATCTATTAATTCAATAAAATATTGTATATTTGCACCCGATAATAAAATTAACGTCCATCTAAGAGAGTAAAGAAAATTACACAATGGGTCAGAAGATAAAGTTTACCAAGATGCACGGTGCAGGTAATGACTACATTTATGTTGACACATTGAAGTATGATATACCTCACCCAAGCGCTGCTTCTATCGCATGGAGTAATCGTCACATGGGGATTGGAAGCGATGGTTTAGTCTTGATAGGGAAGCCAACTGTAAAAGATGCTGACTACAGAATGCGCATCTTCAACGCTGATGGTTCCGAAGCAATGATGTGTGGCAATGCCAGCAGATGCATCGGGAAATATCTCTTCGAGAAAAAGCTCACTGAGAAAACAGAGCTTAGACTTGAGACGCTATCGGGGATTAAAGTGCTACAACTACATCTCAGCGCTGACACAAAACATGTGGATTCGGTTACAGTCGACATGCTTGAACCTAAGTTTGACGTAAAGGAACAATACCAAGGGGCTTCTCCTAATCTCGTTCCTTACCATCTCCCCTTAGAAACAAGCAACGATGTACACCCCACTTTCGTAAGTATGGGTAATCCACATTTCGTTATCTTCCTTGATCAAAGCAAGATTGACGATACAAAGCAGCTCATCACTGACACCGACTTGACAGTCATAGGCAAGGCGTTAGAACATGACTCGGCTTTCCCTGAGCGTTGCAATATTGAGTTTGCATGCTTAACAGGAGCCAATCATCTACGTACACGAGTATGGGAACGTGGCAGCGGAATCACAATGGCATGCGGGACAGGAGCTTGTGCCACAGCGACTGCGGCTATAAAGAACAACATTGCCGACCGTTCTAAACCCGTTGAAATAGAAATGGATGGCGGTACGCTTTCCATTGAATGGAAGGATGATAACCACATCTACATGACAGGACCTGCGGCTTTTGCCTTCGAAGGTGAGGTCGAACTCCCTGAAGGATAAGAATAAGAAAGGATGTCTCTACAAGAAACGAGCGAGACTACGCTTATAGACATATCCAAAACAGAACAAGCACAAGATGGCACATATTAACGAAGAATTTCTTAAATTACAAAAGAATTACCTCTTTGCTGACATTGCAAAGAAAGTAAATGCTTATAAAACTGCTCACCCTGATAAGAAAGTTATCAGTCTGGGCATCGGAGATGTCACTCAGCCTTTAGCCCCGGCAGTGATCGAGGCAATGCATAAGGCGGTCGACGACATGGCGACTAAGGAACATTTCCATGGCTATGGACCAGAACAGGGCTATCTGTGGCTCCGTGAAGCCATTGTCAAAAACGACTACGAGGCTCGTGGCATACACCTTGACCCTTCTGAGGTATTTGTCAACGATGGTGCAAAGAGCGACACGGGAAACATTGGCGACCTATTGGGTCAAGACAATACAATGGCCGTGACCGACCCTATCTATCCTGTCTACATTGATTCTAACGTCATGGGTGGTCGCGCAGGAGTCTTCGAGAATGGCCGTTGGAGCAACGTCACATACATGTCCTGCAGTGAGGAAAATAAGTTTGTACCGCAGATTCCCGACCATCGTGTCGACATGGTTTACCTCTGCTACCCAAACAATCCAACGGGCATGGTGATAACCAAGGAAGAACTTCAGAAGTGGGTTGACTATGCACTGGCACACAATGCTATCATCTTCTACGATGCTGCATACGAAGCTTATATTCAAGACGATGACATTCCTCACTCTATCTACGAGATACCAAATGCTAAGAAGGTTGCGATAGAGTTCCATAGTTACAGTAAGACTGCCGGATTTACGGGTATTCGTTGTGGCTATACGATCATTCCAAAGGAGCTGACAGCAACAACAAAGGATGGCAAATGTGTTGAAGTGGCACAATTTTGGGACCGTAGACAATGCACAAAGTTCAACGGAACAAGCTACATCTCACAACGTGCTGCAGAAGCTATCTACACACAAGAAGGTAAGAAGCAGATTAAGCAGACCATCGATTATTACATGGAGAATGCTCGTATCATACGCGAGAGTTTAACAGAGTTAGGCCTCACTGTCTACGGCGGACAGAATGCACCTTACCTATGGGTGAAGACACCGACTGACACTCCTTCATGGAAATTCTTTGAAGAGATGCTTAATGGTGCACAGGTTGTTTGTACACCTGGTGTTGGCTTCGGCTTAGCTGGCGAAGGTTTCATACGCATCACAAGCTTTGGAGACCGCAACGATTGCATCGAAGCAATGGCAAGAATTAAGAAATGGTTAAATAAATAAGAATACAGAAAGTCTTTTTCAGATAATCATACGTAAGAAATAACTACCAAATCCTATTTTTTATGGGATATTTTTAGTTACCAGTGGGATTTCATCGGGAGATGAGATCCCACACCTTTTTTTAATAATGAGTTACTTTTGAGGTCTATTCCTATATTTAACGTAATACAACAATAAGACTTGAACAGCTCTTTGTCATGCAGAAGGAAATGCCGCACAAACCTTACAAAACGATAAATTCATAGTTATCAGACCACCATCCAAGGGATAATAAAATCGTAACAACCTAAAAGGAAACCCATACCAGCGTATCTATTAACTAATATTTATCAGCTAACATGTCATCTTTATAACCCCGTCCTGTAATCATTTCATTTCTTTTCAGTATCTTTGCGTTTAGTTATTTCATTTATTAAAACATAAAGAATTATGAACGTAGGAGATAAAGCACCAGAGATTCTTGGTACCGACCAGGACGGGAAAGAGATTAAGTTGAGTGATTATAAAGGTAAGAAGATTGCCCTCTATTTTTATCCAAAGGACTTAACATCAGGCTGTACAGCACAGGCTTGCAACCTTCGCGACAACTACAAAGAGCTAACGGATAAGGGTTACGCCATTATTGGAGTAAGTATTCAAGACGAGAAATCACACAAGAAGTTTATCGAGAAGAACGAACTTCCCTTCCCTCTCATTGCCGACACCGACTTGAAACTCGTCAACACCTTCAGCGTCTATGGTGAGAAGAAGATGTACGGGCGCACTTACATGGGTACTTTCCGCACCACGTTTATCATCAACGAAGACGGAGTTATCGAACGTATCATTGGGCCAAAGCAGGTTAAGACGAAGGATCATGCCGCTCAGATTCTTGCTGAGAAGTAAGTCCTTCGGTAAAACGCTACCTTCTAATCTTTAACGCCTCATCTGATTGTAGAGGCGGGACAACAGAACTATTAATACAACGATGTCTAAGAAGCAAAACGTAAAGAAGACATATCCTAAAAGTCCAAGGACTACGAAAGCTGCGTCTCACGCCCCTACTCCTCCGCAGACAAGGGAGGAAAGGGGTGTGAGACGATTTTTTAATGAAACGGAAATAAGGTCATTACGCCGAAAACTCCTTTTGCTTGCGAATAAATACGAGGTGCCTGATTTTCTCAATGGCGACCCTTCATGGTTTATGCACCAAGTGATTGGAGAACGAAATCAGGAGACTATCGCTTTCATTGCGTCCTGTCTTAGCTATGGTTCAAGAAACGTTTTCATGCCTCGCATACAATATCTGCTCGACTGTTCGCGCAATGAACCTTACGAATGGATAAAGAGTGGGAAATACAAACTCGATATCCCTAACGACGACACATGTTTTTATCGTCTCTATACCAATGCGATGATGTACAATCTCTTCAATGCTCTCCAAGCGATGTATGAAATGTATGGAGACATGAAAAACTTTATTCGTTGTCATACTGGGCATAATGACGACAACTATCAACTCGAGGCTATTGAGGCAATAGAGGCTATCTGCCATTATTTCCAAGAGCAAGAAGCTGTGAGAATTGTACCCAAGAACGCAAGTTCAAGTTGTAAACGTGTCTGTATGTTCCTTCGTTGGATGGTGCGAACAGACTCTCCTGTCGACCTCGGTATATGGTCAGACCTCATCAGCCTGCGTTCGCTCATCATGCCGCTTGACACCCATGTCATACAACAGTCCTTACAATTAGGTCTTATAACAAGTAAGACTACCTCTATGTCGGTGGCTCGTAAACTTACAGACAAGTTATTAGAAATCTTTCCAGACGACCCACTAAAAGCCGACTTTGCCCTCTTTGGTTATGGCGTAAACCAGAAATAACAAGCTCTCCGAAATATGGTATGACAAACTAAGTATGTGAGGTTACCCCTATAGGGCTGCTGATAAGAGGATAGAACGAAGCGTACACCCTCTCCATAGGGGTATCTCGGTGATTACGCCCCTTCCCTTCGGGGGAGGGGTTGGGGGAGGGGCCGCTCTCTCTCATGTTCTCCTTTTTCTCTCACAGAACTACACAGAAGAACAGAAATCACAAAGACGCACAGAGACATTAAGTCAACCGATATCACAGAACGATATAACCAACGTTATCAGAAAGGCTCTGTGATATCTGTCGTCGCTTGCCGGCGTTTGTGGGTTCCCCCTGTTAGCAGAAAGACTTCTGTTCATCTGTGAAAATCTGTGAGAGATAAAATTCCCAACGAGTTTCTTACGTTCTAAAATCTGTGAGAAAAAAAATCAACGAGCTACCACAAAAAAAAACTTGCCCCATGACACCAACCGTGGTGACAGGGGCAAGAAACGAAAATTAAATTACCGATGTATCGTCATTGATATCACATCAATGGCTTCCCGCTGGAAACATAATTAAAACTAAATTAATCAATTCAGTATTATTAAAACCGAACTTTTTTTCTTTTCAATAGGCTCTATTGGCCTTATTAGGCCTATTAGGCCAATTAGGCCAATATCCTTGCCTATCCTTGGCCCGCTACCGGGCCACTTCCTCCTCCGTTCTTTTTCTTATCCTCCTTCTTGTCTTTCCCTGCCTCTTCTGTCTTTCTCACCGTCTCATACGAGTTATCACGCAGAGCCGTCTTTAGTTCCACGCCTCGCATCGTGCCAAATTCTCCTAACTGTACGCTAAAGCCGTCACGGAGGTAATGAGGCAGACAATCCATAAAGTTCGCCAGCACGTTCTCAATATCACCACGTGTCAGCGAAGAACGCCCCGCAATGTCATGCGCAATATCTCGCAGAGTTTTCTTCCCCACATTCACAGGACTTGCATAAAACTTTCCAGGACCTGTCTTGGTGCCTGGTTTTCTTCTTTCAATCAATTTAATCTTCATTGTGTTTAAGATTTTATTAGTTATTACTTACTTCTGCTGCACTTTGCAGCAACACGTCTTTCATTAGTTTCATTTCTTATACCGAGCATAATTTGCTTAAGTAAAAGCGTGTTTATTCACTATTCAAAAGCAATAAAAACCTCCGCAAAGCTTGAAAAATCCGCACGATGCGGAGGCTTAAAAACATATATCAGGTCAAAGTAAAATTTCTAACGGGTCGGAAGAAAATTTCTAACCCGTTAGAAATTTCTCGCTAACACGTTCCCCGTAAATTTCTAACACGTTAGAAATTTTCTTGCAACGGGTTAGATTTTTCCTTATCTCTCGGGCTGGGGCTTTTAGGACTACTCGAACGCCCCCACCCTGAACCCGCTGTAGCGGTCGTAGCGGCTCACGGTGGCGTGACCACCGTTGAAGTACAGGAAGTACGCGTAGTCGCTGTCCAAAGGGTGAGCACTTGACAACCAATAGCTGCCGTCGTAGCCAACGCCGGTCAGCCGACCAACGTAGTAGGAACCCGAGGCGGGCAGGTAGAAGTACTTGCCTGCGTCAGTGGCGGAAGGAAGACCAGATTTGATACTACTATTGGTGTTGTCATAGTCCTTGTATGTTGTACGCAGGTCGGTCGTACCGTCGGCAGATTTTTCGGTGTCGTAATGATGCTCGGCTTGTAACACGGACTTCTTCTTAAACCACATGCCACCTTTATATAAATGACCCATAGTTGTCCATAACTCGTCTGCGTCCCAACGTGGATCACCATACATGCAGTACCAAGACATCTCGTTAGCATTAGGAAGATCTTTGCATGATGTATGGGTAGCAGGGGTGCTTATGCGGTAACCTGCGTAACTCTCGTTGTAGTAACGAGCGTCTGTGTTACTCTGGGCGTAGTTTGGATTGGCTGGCTGTGACATAAGCGTTGGCTGCCATGGAGCTGCGCTATTCCATTCGTGACCTGACCAATAATTCTGCTGAGCATCCCACATGTAATATGTATCGCCGTCGTAATTCGTTACGTTGAGGTTAGCAGTGATGTTGTAATACTTGTTCTGGTCGTAGGTAGCTGATGACAATGTTTTGGTTATTGTTCCCTCTACATCTGTTACCATATCCTTCACCCAATAACGTATCTTGAGTGTATGAACACCAGGCTTTATCACTACATAAGCACCGTTAGTAACTGCACTGGTAGCGTTATTGGTTAAAGGGAAGCCGTTAGCGTATGTTCCGTTACCACCTGTTGAGACAATAATCTGCTTGCCAGAGCCTGTACCCGTTAACTCGCCTGTTGTTGGGTCGAGCGTATAAGTACTGGTAATGTCGTTATCAGAATTAACCTCTACCTTAGTCAAGTAACAATCATGTAAAATTGTATTAGCAGTACGTGGCAAAAATAGAAGATAAGCAGCCTTGTGGTCGAGTGTGAAAGCAAAACCATTCTTTGTATTTGACCATGTTGCATCTGCCATGCCGCAATCGCCCGATATGCCAAAATGAGTAGTAGTATTTGGTTCCTCCTGACTCTGATTAGCAGCGATTGAGACTTGATCCTTATTGCCATTCTGACCTGGGTAATAAACTTTATAGGTGCTGCTTTTAGTAAACTTACCAGGCACCTTAAACTCAAAGCTGGCTGTCTTTTCTGTTGGAGCATTGCTACTTTGCTGCCATGCGCCGTTATCATCTTTAACCCAAATCTTATCGCCAGACTCCCAATAGAAAGTGCCATTGCTTTCCATAGATGTACGGGTTGTTGGGTCGCCTGTTGAGAAGGTTGTTAAGTTTGCGTCGCTATCTTTTCCTTTTTGATTTTGCGCTATGTCTTCATTGGCACAAGAAGCAAGTGCCAAGCCTATACCGAACACAAGTGCCATGAACTTAAAGCACGATGCGAAAGAATATTTTTTCATTGTTTTCTACTTTTACTTTGTTCTTTTAGTTTATTACTCTCTGTTAGTATTCCATGCTGGCGTTTCTTCCTCGTATTCTGACATCCAACCTGGTGTTTGCTTAGCGTCTCCATGCGTTCCACCTGGTTGTGCAGGATTATGCTGACCATTAAAAGGAGAGCCTGCCATCAAATAAGTGCTTTCGTTTACCAAAACTATTTCACACTTTGGTGCAGAATAGTTCTTCTTTTGTTTCTTTTTCTCCATTGTTTTATCAATTAAAATAGTTATTATTTCGTGCTTAATTTCTTC
>QWCF01000396.1_pt1 | contig 17157 bp, 11 predicted proteins | sample 1972521 | NCBI WGS metagenome assembly QWCF01 (sample SAMN09866715, study PRJNA288562) | Human oral metagenome isolate term4_saliva, whole genome shotgun sequencing...
TTATGCCAACATACAATGGGTTGAGCAAGGAGGCAATCGGTTATATGTACTTGCATCTAATGCCCTTTACACCTATAATAAGGCTGATCAAAGTATTCAAACATACGATAGAAAGAACGGACTAAGCTCTATTGATATTCGATACATTGGTTGGAATGAAGTTGCCAAACGCCTTGTTATTGTCTACGAAGACAATAATATCGACCTAATGGACGCTAAGGGGAACGTTACGAACGTACCCGACTATTATTTAAAGGCTTTGATTTCCGACAAGACAGTCTATAGTATTGATATGAATGGGGCTTATTGCTATCTTTCAACAGGCTTCGGACTTGTCAAGCTGAATGTTGGTAAGGCAGAAATAAGCGACAGTTACAACCTCTCCTTTCCGGTTAATTACAGTTATATAGAAGGTTCTTACATCTATGCCGCAAGCCAGTCTAATGGGCTATATCGTGCTCCATTAACGGCAAACTTGCTCGATAAGAACAACTGGACACGAGTTGGTGGCTATGTGGAAAGACCGAAGACGATGGATGCAAACCTCCTTAATCAAGCGAAAACATTGAATCCTGGAGGTCCAAAGTATAATGGTTTTGTCTATATCCAATACCTTAATAACCGCTTATATACCGTCCCTGGTATGTTTAAATCAGGTTATGGAGATTCTAATACACCTGGTTCTGTACAGATTCTACACGATGGTGAGTGGACGAATTATCAAGAGAATCTATCATTAAAAACGGGCTATGACTATCTTGATAACAATGTTCTCGCAGTTGATCCACGCAACGCAAACCATGTATTTGTTGGTGGAAGGACAGGCTTATACGAGTTTCTTGATGGACAATTAAAGGCTTATTATAACAAAGACAACAGTTTGTTGCAAGGCGCAATGGACCGAGGACGAGAGTTGGGAAACAACTATGTGCTTATTAATGGACTTTGTTTCGATAATAAAGGCAACCTTTGGATATTGAACAGTCAAACCTCCAGAGAGAATCTCTTGCGTCTTTCTGCTGATGGACAGATGACTTCTTTCAGTAAGCCAGCCCTTATGAAGGATGGAGTAGGGGGCTCTGTCCTAACAAGTATGGTCTTCGATGATCGCAATAACTTATGGTTCTGTAATGATCACTGGGACTATCCTGCTTTGTTCTGTTACCAACCTGCAACCGACAAGTTGCTTTCTTTCACTCGATTTGTCAATGAGGATGGTTCGAGCTTAGACTTAGTACCCCATAGTGTGACGCCTTTGTCGAATGGAGATGTATGGGTTACGACTACAATAGGACCACTTCTCTTGTCTCGATCGGCTATTGATACCCCTGAAACAGCTGTTTTTACGCAGGTGAAAGTGCCTCGTAATGATGGTACCAATCTTGCCGATTACCTTCTGTCAGGCATTGATGTCACCTGTATGGCTATTGATGGAGGAGGCAGGAAATGGTTTGGAACAAAGGCAAATGGTGTTTATCTTATTAGTGCCGATAACATGACACAGGTGAAACATATCCTTTCTTCAAATAGTCTGCTCCTATCAGATAATATCCTTTCTATCGCTATTAACAACGCAACAGGCGAAGTGTTCTTTGGTACAGACAAGGGTTTATGCTCTTATATGAGTGATGCGACGACACCATCAGACCGACCGAGTGAGGACAAAACATACGCTTATCCAAATCCAGTTAAGCCCGGTTATACAGGTCCAATCACCATTGTTGGACTCTCAATGAACGCTGATGTGAAGATTGTCACTACAAATGGTGTGCTCGTTGCAACGGGTATTAGCAATGGTGGTAGCTTTATTTGGGATGGCAAAGACAAGTTTGGTAAACCCGTTGCATCAGGTGTTTACATGGTTGAAAGTGCTGATGAGGACGGTAATAATGGTGTTGTTTGTAAGGTTGCAATTGTGAGATAGAACAGAAAAATTATTCATTTTATAATAATCTTACTATAAGAAACAGCTATAATGAAGGATTATCAATAGGGTATATGGTGTTAGAAAGAGAACATTGGATAGATATGCTACGAGGTTTCTGTATGTTATCTATATTATTTGATCATACTGAAATCTATTATACAGGAGGTAATCTTATTCCTTATGATTGGTATGTTTCGAATGTTCTAATCGTCTTTTTCTTTCTGTCAGGATACCTAATGTACAAGCAGCAAGGCTTTTCTATGAGGCGTAAGATGGTTTCAATAGGGCGTAGTTTGCTTCTCCCTTATTTTCTCTTTACCATAGTTTTGGCACTTCCGAAAGCCTTTGTACATGGTCATAGTTTAGACTGGGAGAGTTTATTATTACCTATCTTGACAGGCAGGGCCTCTTGGTTTATTGCTGCCTTGATAGTTTCTGAAGTTGTTTTCAGCCTTTTTTTGTGGATAACTCGTGGAAAAGTTATACCCTTATTCATTCTCTCTTTTTGTGCTTTTGCTGGTTCGGTACTTTTAACGAAACAATCCACAGATTATCCCTGGTGTATTAACAATGCATTGCAAGCAGTCCTTTTCCTTTATATCGGGTGGTTTTGTCATCGTCGAAAAGTAGTTTTCAACCGTATCAACACACCATTATACACATCATTTCTCTTTATATCCCTTATAATAATAAAAGGTTATGCAACGTGCAAAGGGGTGCATACGATGATATACCCATTGAGTATAGATTCTTATTTCCTATTCTTTCTTGATATGTTGACGAGCATTCTCTTACTTGTTAATGTTTGTAAGCAACTGCCAAGGTGTAAGCCATTAGAGTGGGTTGGATCGCATAGTATTGTTTATTATTTCGTCTGTGGAGGTGTTCCCCTTTGCTTATCTTTAGCACTTGAGAAGGTGGGGTTAGACTATCATGGGACTTATTATAGCGTACTGATAGCCTATGCTTTGGTCTGCGTAGTGGCAAGCTGTATTGTTGCAATCGTCTATCGCTACTTATCATTTATGATAGGAAAGAGGCATTAGCTCCTTTTTAACGAAGAGATAACAAACAGAAATCAGTTGAAATCTTTGCTTCCAAAGGCTGAGAAAACCGGTTGTGATGGTGTTTGGTATGCTGAAGGCGAACAGATAAAACGCTTGAAATAAGACAAAAGAAAGCTGAAAATCGCTATCTTCGTATGTATGCTATCTTCTTGGTAACACTTGACAAGGACGGATATGTTGTTGTTTCTCTATTTTTAACGCCATGTTAATGGTTCCTATTGAGTGCTGTCTGTCTTATTCTTTGGCTTCCTAAGCACTCCTTATAGGTCTTTTGATGTCTCTTTCCCCATGTTTACTCAATAGCCGAACAGTGTGATATAAACTTGAACTGATACGCTTTATCGAATTATTTTCATGAAGAGAAAGAATTATTTTCATGACAAGAAATATTTTTTTTCATGAAGAAAAATATTTTTTTTCATGAAAATAAATCCATGAAAAGAAATCTTATGGGTTGTTTACCTTACTTTTATCACACCTAAAAGCCTATTTCGAGGTGTTTGTTGATACTTGTATTCAATATTGATGTTGGTTGAAAGTGATTGATTTCCTTGCTTTTATCACCAAAAGAGAGTATCTTTGCAAAATAAAGTAATGACTATTACGGTAATAGCCATTACTAAAAAGGGATGTTTATGAGGTTTTATGATAGAATAAATGAGCTAAAACTGCTCTCTGATGTAGAGCTATTGAGCCACCAAGAGGCTCAAATGACGGTGCTGATTGGTCGTAGACGTATTGGCAAGACTGAGCTTACCTTGAAGAGTGGAGAGCGCCTTACGCTGCTTTATTTCTTCGTAGCACGTAAGTCGGAAGCACTGTTGTGTGATGATTTTCGTGCTGTGATAGAAGAGACACTGCAGGTTCCTATTGGACGATATACATCTTTTTCAAAGCTCTTTCATCATGTGATGGAATTGTCTAAGACACGTGCTTTCACTTTAATCATTGATGAGTTTCAGGACTTCGGGCGTGTTAATTCCTCTATTTTCAGTGAGTTACAACGTGAGTGGGACTTGAATAAGGGTGGAAGTCACCTTAATTTGATAGTTAGTGGTTCGATTTATTCGATGATGCATAAGCTATTTGAGGATAGTAAGGAGCCACTTTTCTCACGTGCAGGACGCATTATAAATCTGCAGCCTTTTACTACTGACACCTTAAAGGAGATTCTTCGTGACTTTAATCCATCCTATACTTCAGAGGACTTATTGGCACTCTTCACTGTATCGGGTGGGGTAGCATGGTATATCAGTTTACTGATGGATAACAAGCGGACGGTAAGAAAGTCGATATACAGTATGCTTACGGAGGTCAATTCGCCTTTTATCAATGAGGGTAAGAACGTTTTGATAGAGGAGTTTGGGACTGATTACTCCATTTACTTTTCTATTCTTATTTGTATATCTGAGGGCCAGCTTACGCGTAAAGAGATAGAGAATAAGATCGGAATGGAGAGCAGTGGCATTGGAAGCTACCTTGAACGGCTGGAGAAGTATTATGGTTTGATAGAACGTCATCAGCCTATTTTCGCAAAGAGTAATTCTCGGAAAGTGCGCTACACACTATGCGATAATTTCCTTACATTGTGGTTTCGTTTCTTCTTCAAGTATCAGGCTTTCGTTGAGAATGGTGCTTTGAAGCAACTTGCACGCCTTATCGAACGTGATATCAACATACTTGAAGGCTTCATGTTAGAAAGGTATTTTGAGCGTAAACTGCGTGAGACTGGTGATTATACACGGATAGGAAGGTACTGGGACCGCAAGGGCGAGAATGAAATAGACCTTATTGCAGTGAACGAAATAGATAAGGTTGCATGGGTGTATGAGGTGAAACGCAATGCTAACAAATATGATGAGGCTATCCTTCGGGCTAAGGTAGATAATCTATTGCAGAACTGTTCAGAGCTTCGGAGCTATAAGTTAAGTCTTGGTTGTTTATCTTTGGACGATATGTAGATAATTGGTTTGACCATTACACAGGGACATATATAAGAACTAAAAACGCCCTCGTCGACCCTAAAACTTAATAGAGTAGGGGATAGACGAGGGCGTTTATGGGTATTGATAGGTTGTGATAAACCTGCGTTTCGTGCGTTATTATTTCTATTGTTTCTAATGAGCTGTGTTGATGAGGTCGGCAGGTAGTGGGATATCAAGGCTGCGAGCGCGTTCGGCATTACGCCTCTTTATCTTGCGCTGGGCATCAGCCTTCTGCTTTGTTATGGCTCCCGGCTTCTGCTTGTAGAGTGGGAGAAGACGTGGATTCCACGTACCCTGTACGTCACGCTTGGCCTTACACTCGATAGACTTGGGGTAGTAATAGACGGCTTCGGGCTGTCGCTGGGTCGCATAATCACCCGTATCCCATCTACCATTGTCGTTTTCATCGACGATGACACGTAGGTAGTAGACCCCAGGCTTTACGTAGTGGAAGGTTGCTTGATTATTCTTTGCATACGTCTCCTTCACTGGCTTGTCGCTTTCATTGAGTAGTTGCAATAGGCAATTCTTACCTTCCATGCCCTGCAAGGTCATCATCAACGTCCCATACTCGTCTATTGACGGGATACGGATGCCCTGTTTATATTTTGCAGACACCTTCCCATAGATATCTGTGAAGGCTGCTGAGTCGACCTCAAGACTATATTCATGACCGGGATCCCAAGTGCTGACGAGTTTCATTAATCGTGGTCTACCAGGTTCGGCACCGAAGTTGTACTTCGCTCGATACCACATAGAGTCTATCTTTTCATAGAGATGTATTTTGGAAGTATCGGTCTTTTCAAGTGGAGTAGGGAGCTCGAATGTTGGGTTTTGGTCTGGGTCCATTTGCGAAGAGACGTTGTATCTTACCTCTAAAGGTGTGACCGGCATAGCCGTTTGGAAGTCTTTTCCACGTTCTTTGGCCTTCTCCTGCTTCTTAAACCACTTGTCGTACTCTTCTTGTTGACGCTTCAGACGCTTTGCGTAGGGCACCTTTGAGAGTATCTCCAGCGTGTCTGTCTTAGGCACAAGTTTACCCATACTGTCCGTCATGTTATAGGTCATCTGCATTCGCAGCGTGTCTTGATTGACAAGGGCCGTATCACGAAGCCAATAGATGATGGTGTCTTGGTTCAGACTTGGCTCTGTTATGAAGGCGTCTTTAGCATTGAAATTGAGTCCTTTAAGCTGCGGGAGGTCGGCATCACCATAGCTATAAAAGAGCGTGAAGTGGTTTGGCTCCTTGCGTTCAGACTTGAGGAAGAAACGGTCAGTCTGTGTAGGTGTAAAGGAATTCAGCACCACATCATCTGGTAGGAAATGGGTGTAAGGCACCTGTTTGATGTCTTTAATATGCAAAGAGTCAATCCAGAGTGTGTCTTGTCGTATGTCTGGCTTCCATGAAGGCATAATGACTTCGGGCGTGAAGGCCAATTTCTCGCTCTTTTGATTGTACCTATAGTTACCGTCCATGTCCTGTAAAGCGTAAATGCGGTAGTCTCCCTTGGCAACACCTCGTATGCTGAAGCGACCACGACTATCGGTACGTGAGACGCGAAGCATAGGTAGTTTCTCGAAAGCAGAGTCGTTCTGATTACTGTAAAGACCCACGAGAATACCCTTTACAGGCTCCAAGTTCTCTGCTTCTAACACGTAGCCAGACACCTCAAGGGTGTCAATATGATCGCCAGTAGAGAAGCTGTAGGTGTAATTCCCTAATGGATTGCCCTCGTTATTGTCTGAGATAGCATCAGAGAAGTCGATGGTGTAGGTGGTGTTTGGCTGTAGCTTGTCTTGCAGACTCACTGTGATATGCTTTCCTGTAGCCTTTATTTCGGGTGCTTCTATCTGTGGAGGCGATACGACAACCTTCTCAGATGCGTTGTCTAACTTGATGAACTCGTTGAAATAGATGTTCACCTTCTTACTATTTACATCAGTTGCTCGTTCAGAAGGGGAGGCAGCCAACACTCTTGGTGGGGTTTCATCGTACCATCCACCATCTGGTTGTCTCATCTTCGCACAGGACGACAGCATTAAAAGGAGTATGGTAAAAAGGAAAAGAAGTAAAACCTTTGGTTGGTAGAACACCGCAAGGTAAGGACTAACCTTAGCTGAAAGGCCATCCCTTCCACCCATAACTTCTTGGCAATATCTCTGTTGTTGTTTCTTCATATCGCTGGTTTTACTTGTTTACCCTTTTGCTTTTTACCTCATAAAGGTTGTTTTATCCTTTTTACTCTGTAGTCTTTTGCTGGTTCATACTCAGTAGTTCTTCAAGGTTGTTACGGCTGTTTGAAAGGCGTGGAATCTTATGTTGACCACCGAGCTTACCCTTTATTTTGAGCCAGTCATTGAAGAGATCCTTGCGTGCAACTATTATCTCAAGTGGTTGAAGGGTAATGTTATGAAAACGTTTCGCCTCGTAGTCTGAGTTAACCTCTTGTAGTTTGTCATCGAGAACTTTGGCAAACTCGTCAAGTGAAGAGGGTTCTTTCGCAAACTCAATGAGCCACTGATGACGACATTTAGCCTTCGCATCCATATACATTGGGGCTGCTGTGTAATCAGACAGCTGTGCGCCAGAGGCCTTGCAAGCGGCTTCGAGACCCTTCTCGGCATTGTCCATGATAAGCTCTTCACCAAAGGCATTGATGAAATACTTGGTTCTTCCGGTGATAACAAACTTATAAGGATTGGTCGAAGTGAACTGTACTGTGTCTCCTATCTCATATCTCCAAAGTCCACAAGCAGTACTAATCAGCATCGCATAGTTGCGACCTATCTCCACACCCGACAGTGGGACGATATTCGGATGTTCGCTTTCAAACTCGTCCATAGGCAAGAACTCGTAGAATACGCCATAGTCGAGCATGAGCGACATACTGCTGTCTGTTGGGTCATCCTGTATTCCAAAGAAGCCCTCAGAAGCGTTGTATGTCTCCATATAGTTCATCCCTTGCTTGGTAATGAGCTGTTCATACTGCTCGCGATAGGGTGTGAAGGCAATGCCACCATGGAAGAACACTTCTAAATTAGGCCATACTTCTTCTAAGTGTTGTTTACCACTCAATTCAAGAACACGTACTATGACAGAGAGCATCCAAGACGGAACACCAGATAGATTGGTCACGTTCTGCTTGAGAGTCTCCTGTGCAATTCGGTCGCGTTTTACCTCGAAATCGCTCAGTAAAGCTGTTGATTTCTTAGGTACACGACACAGGTTTGCGAGTGGATTGATGTTCTCTATGAGGATAGCACTTAGGTCGCCTACAAGTGAGTTGTATAAGTTGTAGTTTGGAGAATGGCTCCCACCTAAGATAAGACTCTTACCGTTGAAGAGTCTACTCTCTGGGTGATTACTAAGGTAGTAAGCGATAACGTCCTTTCCTCCTTGGTAATGAATGGTCTGTAATCCTTCGTGGGAAACGGGGATGAACTTACTCTTATCGTTTGTTGTACCAGATGACTTAGCATACCATCTCACCTGTCCTGGCCATAGAATATTGCGTTCTCCATGGCGCATACGGTCGATGTCACCCTTCAATTCCTCGTATGTGTTGACTGGAATGTTCTGTGTGAAATCTTCGTATGACTTTATCGTTGAGAAGAGATGTTTGCGTCCGTATTCGGTGTCCTTGGCTCGTTCAACGAGGTATTGCATGACTTCCCGCTGGATAGCCTCTCCATCCGTGAGGTAGTGCTCAAGCTCCTTACGTCGTGGATGGAAGTACAACTTGTTTACTATATTAGTAAGACTCATTCAATTTCTCTGGTTGATTAAATTGCAAAATTACGCCAAAAAAGCTAAACGAGTAGCCTTTTTCTATATTTTAACACTGCTTTTAAGCTGCATGATGGCCCTTTCCTTGTATTCTGTGCATGATTAGTAAGGTGACTTTTCATTCTCCTTTATTCTCATCTTTCAGCCCCCATCTCTAATTTATTTTCATGAAGAAAAATATTTTTCTTCATGAAAAAAAATATTTCTTGTCGTGAAAATAATTCTTTCTTGTCATGAACAAAATTCGATGAAAGGGGTAGGGTAGGGTCTTATTCCTTTTTTTTTGTGACAGTATAGCCTATTTTTTAGCTATCTAATTGGCCTTATCAGTACTCATGGGGATGCTTTATAAGGAGGTAATAAAACCTTTTCTTTATGCTTAGTTGACTATTATAGCCTATTATTATACTTATTATAGTCTATAAAAGAAGCATTATTTGATTTCCTATATACTCCTTATACCTCTTTTTGTAAGCCTCCCCCTGCCTTCAGAGGGACAAGGGGAGGCCTTTTCTTTTTAATGTGCTTCTAACCAGTTTTTGCCCCATCCGGCATCAGCTATCAGTGGGACGTTCAGTGGATATGCGTTCTGCATCTCTTCAATGACAATGCGCTCCACCTGTTCGCGCTCTTCTGGGTAGACGGAGAAGTTAAGTTCATCATGCACCTGAAGAATCATCTTTGAGCGGATCCCCTCTTTCTTAAAGCGTTCCCAGATGCGTACCATTGCCACTTTGATGATATCTGCCTCCGTTCCCTGTATCGGTGCGTTGATGGCATTACGCTCAGCAAACCCACGTACGGTGGCGTTACGGCTGTTGATATCAGCCAGATAGCGGCGGCGATGGAAGAGTGTTTCAGCATAACCTTTGGCTCTTGCCACCTCTTTCGCATGTTCCATATAGGCTTGTACCTTTGGGAATGTGCGGAAGTAGTCTTGTATGAGGTCTTTTGCCTCGGCATTTGAGATGTCCATGCGTTGGGCAAGTCCGTAGGTGGTGATACCATAAATAATACCGAAATTGGCTTGTTTTGCCTTCTTTCGCTGTGCGTCAGTGACCTTATCGATGTCCTCATGCCATATCTTTGCAGCCGTTGCACGATGGATGTCATGCCCCTCACGGAAGGCTTCCATCATGTTTTCGTCCTCAGAAAGGTGGGCCATAATGCGTAACTCAATCTGACTATAATCTGCAGAAAAGAACAGACAACCCTCTTCTGGGATGAAACACTTACGTATCTCCTTACCGTCATCTGTACGCACTGGGATATTCTGTAGATTTGGGTCGCTTGATGAGAGACGTCCTGTAGCGGTGAGAGCCTGATTGAACGATGTGTGGATATGTCCTGTACGTTGGTTTATCAACTTTGGAAGAGCATCAATATACGTACTGAGGAGTTTCTTCATCCCTCTGTAATTAAGGATGTTACGTACGATAGGACTTTTATTTTCAAGACTCTGAAGCACTTCCTCACTCGTCACGTATTGTCCTGTTTTTGTCTTCTTAGGTTTGTCCATAATCTGCAACTTACCAAAGAGGATGTCACCCACTTGTTTTGGGCTTGATATATTAAATTCTTCTCCAGCCTCTTTGTATATTTCTTGCTCGTATTGTTTCATACGTTCAGTGAATATCTTTGACGTATCTTGCAGTGCTTCTGTGTCTAAGCAGACACCATTTAGTTCCATATCTGCTAATACACGGACCAATGGCATCTCTATATTCCAGAAGAGTTCTTCGACGCCAAGCTCCTTTAATCGAGGCTCAAGTACGTTTCTCAGTCGCAAGGTGATGTCTGCATCCTCTGCAGCATACTCATAGATGTCAGTAGGAGAGAGGTCGCGCATATTCTTCTGCTTCTTTCCTTTCGGACCGAGCAGCTCTTCTATGTGTATCGTCTGATAACCAAGAAGGGTCTCAGCCAGATAGTCCATGTTATGATGTAACTCTGGTTGGATGAGATAGTGGGCAATCATCGTGTCGAACATCTTACCTTGAATGGTCACGCCATATCGGGTTAACACCTCATAATCATACTTGATGTTCTGTCCGATTTTCATGATTTTGTCGCTCTCATATAGTGGTTTAAATATTTGAACGACTTTTAACGCTTCTTCGTAATTGGCTGGTACGGGGACATAAAAGGCCTTGCTTTCTTCAGCTGAGAAGCTTAAACCTACTAATTTGGCGCTAATAGCATCGGTTGAGGTCGTTTCTGTGTCTATACTAACAAACTCTTTTGTAAGAAAAAAGTCACATAGCTGACGTAATTCACCCTCATTTTCAATGAGTTGATACTCATGTTGAGTTGTTTTTATGCTCTCATATTTCGCAAATTTGGGTTCACTTGACTCATTGGCCGTGTTTTCTGCAAATAAATCAAGCTGATTGTTGTTGGTTTTTGACTTTACTTCACCTTTGTTAAGAAACTTGTTAATAAGTGTCCTAAACTCTAACTCTTCAAATATTGTACGCAATTTAGCCTCGTCGGGTTGCTCTACTTTGAGTTCATCTAAATCGAGTTGCATCGGAACATCAGTTCGAATCGTGGCGAGGAACTTAGACATCTTTATGTCTTCAACGGCATTCTCTACTTTCTCACGTAGTTTACCTTTTATCTCGTCGGTGTGTTGAAGCATGTTGTCAATGCTTCCGAACTGATTAATTAACTTGGCTGCTGTTTTTTCACCGACGCCCGGACAACCTGGAAAGTTGTCGGCTGTGTCGCCCATCAACGCCAAGAGGTCGATGACCTGGGCTGGGGTAGGGATGCCATACTTATCTCCTACCTCTTTTTCTCCTATTATCTCATAGCCGCCACCATGGCGAGGACGATACATAAAGACGTTAGGACCGATGAGTTGACCATAGTCCTTATCGGGCGTGAGCATAAAAGTCTCGATTCCATCGGAGCCAAAACGTGTTGCTACAGTACCGATGATATCATCAGCCTCAAAGCCATCTACCTGTAGAATAGGGATGTGCATCGCTTCAAGTATCTGCTTGATAAGAGGCACAGAGAGCTTGATGTCCTCTGGTGTCTCCTCTCGTTGTGCCTTATATTCAGGGAAGGCATCATGGCGGAAAGTCTTTCCATGGTCGAAGGCTACACCGATATGCGTTGGACTCTCCTTTGTAAGCACTTCATTAAGTGTGTTACAAAAGCCCATGATAGCGGATGTATTTAGTCCTTTCGAGTTTATACGAGGGTTCCTAAGGAATGCGTAATAGGAACGATAGATGAGCGCGTAGGCATCAATAAGAAAGAGTTTCGACATAACTAATTATTCTGTTTATGCTGTAAAATTACTAATTTTCTTCCATAATCTCCGATAAAATGAGTAAATTTGTATCAAATTTCAAGTCAAAAATGGATACTCTTTCACTCATAAAACAGCCAATTGAGACAGAATTAGCCGATTTCATCGACCTTTTCAATCATGCTCTCGACCATGAGGATGGCTTGTTGCAGACGGTACTTAACCATATTAAGCAACGTGCTGGGAAGCGTATGCGTCCTATTCTCATCCTCCTGATGGCTAAGAACTTTGGTAAGGTCTCTCAAGCAACACAGCATGCAGCTGTGGGATTGGAGCTTTTGCATACAGCATCACTTGTTCATGACGATGTTGTCGACGAAGCTGATGCACGCAGGGGACAGGCAAGTGTGAATGCTGACTATGATAATAAGGTGGCTGTATTGGTGGGTGATTATGTTCTCTCAACGGCCTTGTTACATGTTAGTTACACGCATGCTGAGATTATCGTACGTCGTTTAGCAGAGTTAGGACGTACGTTGAGTGACGGAGAAATTCTTCAGCTTTCGAATATTCAGAGTAAGGCTATCACGGAGGAGGTCTACTATAAGATTATTGAACGTAAGACGGCTGCGCTTTTTGAAGCGTGTGCTGCTATCGGGGCTGAGTCGGCCAATGCCTCTGAAGAGGAGGTTGAAGCTGCAAGACTATTTGGTAAACACCTCGGAATAGTGTTCCAGATTCGTGATGATATCTTTGATTATTATGACTCTGAGGCTGAGATTGGTAAGCCTACGGGAAATGATATGGCGGAAGGGAAGCTTACCCTACCTATTATATATGCGTTGAATTCGACAAAAAACGAGGATATGTTGAATTTAGCTCGTAAAGTTAAGTCACGTGAAGTGACACGCGATGAAATCGACAAAATGGTGAGTTTTGCGAAAGAAAATGGGGGTATTGAATATGCAGAACGTCGTATGTGGGACTTTCATGCTGAAGCTCAGACCTTCATTGATAACTATGTGAAGAGTGATAGTATCCGTTCTTCGCTGCAGGCTTACCTTGATTACGTTATTAAAAGGAAGAAGTAATTAGGCTATCGCAATACTAAAAAGTCCCTTTTCATCGTTAATAAGGTTATTTTTTGGGGTTATTATAATGGATTCTCTTTATGTTGATGTGTAATACATCTTATAAAGAGAATTTCTTTTGATACCTTTTATAGATGTAGCTGTTGTCTAATATTTATAGGACTATTTGTTGATAATATACGTGTTAGGACTTTGTAAGATAAGGAGAATAGCCTTACATAAGGGATTGATGGTTTAACATTAATGCTGATCATGATCTTTTACAATATATTCTATTGATTAGTTGATAGTGATATGTGCTTATAATGATATTATCTGACTATCATCTAATTTCAATAATGTTCTTTAGTGAGTTCTATAAGGCTTTTCTGTGTTGTCTTTTTTACTCTACACAAGGGTAAAGGAGATGTTTTTTTATAGTTGTTCTTACTATTTTTGTGTAATTTTCTTGGCCTTTTCTCCTCTTTTACGGACGGTTTTCTATGGTCTTTTTCACGACTTATTTCGATAATATAAACCATATATAATCACATTATAGGCTATATTATAAAATATAGTCAAATTTCTTCTTTTCTAAAGGTTGGCTTATTTATCGTTTTCTTTCATGCTTATATACAATAAAGGGGCATGCCTTGTGGATGCCCCTTGATAGTTCTTTTTATTTTACCTTATTCTTTTCTATGCTATTGCTTTGCACAGACAAGATGATAGAAAAGGTTAGAAGAATTTGGTCTCAGTACCGATAATTTCACTTAGTAATAGGTTGGTCAGACGGCTGGTACCCATGCGGAACCAATAGTTGGTGAGCCATTTCTCACCGAGAACTTCCTTAACAATGGTGTAGTAGATGACTGCGTCCATTACTGTATTTATACCTCCGGCTGGTTTTAAGCCAATCTGTATGCCTGTCTTATCGTAATACTCCTTAATAGCCTGGCACATTACATAAACAGACTCAGGCGTCGCACTAATCTTCTCCTTGCCTGTACTTGTCTTTATATAGTCTGCTCCAGCATACATAGAGAGGAGGGAGGCGGTCTTGATAGCACGTGCATTGCCAAGGTCACCAGTCTCAAGAATAACCTTCATCGGTACGTCTCCACACACTTGTTTAAGCTCGTTGATGGTGTCGCAAACGCCCTCGTAATCACCAGAAAGGAACTTACCGACTGGCATAACGATATCTATATGAGTTGCTCCATCCTTTATTGCGAGTGCTGTCTCAATGGTTTTCACCTCTAAGAAGGTTTGAGAAGACGGGAAGTTACCCGTCACGTTTGTAATGTCAACACCGTCTATTTCAAGGCTGTCTGCCATTAATTTAGTAAAACAAGGGTAGGCGCAGAGGGCTGCAACATGAGGAAGATCAGGGTACTCACTGTCGAAACGGTTCACTTTCTCTACCATTTCGAGTACTTTCTCTTCTGTGTCTGTTGTGCTGAGGGTTGTAAGTTCAACGCTACCCAATAGGAATTTCTTTACTTCGAGATTGTCGTTCTCTGATACTTTCTCAGCTATTATCTTTGTTACAGCTGCCTTTACCTCCTCGTCAGTGATGTTAAGGTTGTACTGAGATAAGGCTTGCTCGTACTCGCTTTTTTCGACGATTCCAACGGCTTTCTGAGCTTGGATGTCTTTTGAAACAGTGTCTTTAATTGTTCCCATGATGTTTATTTTTATTTGTTATTTTGATATTTATTTTTTCGTTTGTGCCTTTGCTTTATTGTTCACAATGCCTCTGTTGTATGGTTTTTCTTATGAACCAAAGTGATATTAGTAGACCTATGACAGCGGAGATAACTGATGCTTCTGCGCCAAAAGAGCCTCCTGTGAGCCATTGAGGACCACTTATTTCGGGTGTGATAATACTTGTAACATTGTCTTCACCTGACACAGGGAAGCCTAAAATATTACCTTGTGTGTAGTTCCATATCCAATGGATGCCTATGGGTAACCATATATTCTTGCTGTATGCATAGGCTGCGCCGAGTAAAGAACCTGCTTCTATGGCTATAGCAATAGACGACCAAAGGGTTGCATTGTCGTTGAATATATGCAATCCACCAAAAATTAATGCTGAAATAACCAATGCAGCCCATATGTTCCATCGTCTGTTTATCATGCGGAAGAGGATACCTCTGAAGAAAATTTCTTCTGATACAGCTACAAGGAAGAACAATGTAAAGGAGAAGAGTTGTTTTTCCCAGTCGAATTGTATGCTTTTTATATGGTAATAACCGCATAGTGACATCGTTACCGTTACTATAATAAAGTAGGAAAAGCCGATGAAAAGTCCATTTCCTATGCTTGAGATATCTTTTCTGGGTGCTATTTTACAGGCGTCATTAGCTTCTACGTATCTTATTAAAAGGTTATATAACAGTAGGAGGACGACTGCCGTAATAAGGAATATTGGTATGTTTATGAGGTAAGAGTCGCTTTCTGATGCCGTATATACTCCAAGTGATAGTGTAGTTGAACCGATAATAAAGAGGATAATACCGCCGATTACGAAGATAATGTCTCTCCATAACTTGATGTTTTTATGGTCTTTCATACAGAACAGGTTACTCGTTTTTATTTAACTTAGGGTTGTTTATGTGTCTGTCTTTGTCTCTTTTGGTCTTTTTCTCTATGCTTTTTTGAAGCTCATCGGTGAGGTTCACGCCCGTTTGGTTGGCTAAACAGAGGAGTACCCACAGTACATCTGCTATCTCTTCTCCTAAGTTAGACTTCTCACCAGACTTAAAACTCTGGTCTCCATAGGTACGTGAAATGACGCGAGCCAACTCCCCAACCTCTTCTGTAAGGCATGCCATGTTAGTCAACTCACTGAAATAACGAACGCCATATTGCTTTATCCACTGGTCAACGACTTCTTGTGCTTCTTGTATTGTCATGTTGTTTGTTCTGTTTTTTATGTCCTTATAGGGGAAAATGTTATTGATATCTCGCCATTTAAAGTACTTTTATGGTGATAAAAAGGTGAAAAATAGCACTATTCCTTATTCTTTGTATCCATACAGATTGTTACAGGACCATCATTGAGGAGCTCTACTTTCATGTCAGCACCGAACTCTCCTGTGCCTACTGGTTTCCCTATAGCTTTGCTTAGAGCGTCACAGAAACGATTATAGAGTGGAATAGAGAGCTCGTGTGGGGCGGCATGAATCCAGCTCGGACGGTTCCCTTTCTTATAGCTTGCCATGAGTGTGAACTGTGAGACGACGAGTATTTCACCATTAACATCCATGATGCTGCGGTTCATTACGCCCATTTCATCGTCGAAAATACGCAAACCTATGATTTTCTTTACCAACCAGTTGATATCCTCTTCAGTATCGTCTTTCCCAATGCCTAATAGGATCAGTAATCCTGTCCCTATTGAAGACTTTACTTGTTCACCGATAGTAACAGACGCTTGGGTGACCCGTTGTATTACAGTTCTCATATCGCAAATATACAATATTTATTTTAATTAGTTACTGATTGGCATGGAAATAATTATATACAATGGTTGCTTTACTTGCTCCGATGGCGTTTGTAAGTACTTGAATATCAGCTTCTTTGATTCTTTTCACGGTCTTTAAAGCCTTTAATAATGCATCCTTTGTCTTCGGTCCGATACCTTTTATATTGTCCAACTCACTGTGTAGTTGTGATTTAGAGCGTTTATCTCTATGGAAAGAGATAGCGAAACGATGCACTTCGTCCTGTATCTGTGTAAGAACCTTGAATAGTTCGCCCTTGATGTCGAGTGCTATTGTCTGCTGAGGGAAGCCGAAGAGGAGTTCATTTGTGCGGTGACGATCGTCTTTAGCAAGTCCTGCAATTGGAATACTGAGGTGGAGTTCGTCTTCAACAACTTCTCTTACAACCTCCATTTGACCCTTTCCACCGTCGGTAATTATGAGATCGGGTAGGGGAGTTCCTTCTTCTTGCATACGGCTGTAACGTCGTCTTACCACCTCCTGCATGGACGCATAGTCATCAGGACCTACAACAGTCTTGATGTTGTATTTGCGATAATCCTTCTTA
>QWCF01000401.1_pt1 | contig 17095 bp, 16 predicted proteins | sample 1972521 | NCBI WGS metagenome assembly QWCF01 (sample SAMN09866715, study PRJNA288562) | Human oral metagenome isolate term4_saliva, whole genome shotgun sequencing...
AATGCCTACGCAGTTCCCCTTTTACTCGCCTTGGCAGGATCGGTACTTATTGGATGTGTCCACTTATTTGCAGCAAAAATAAGACGCTCCTTTTAGTTGAGCAACCTTGTCTTAGCGCAAAAAAGAAAGGGCAGAAATCTCTGCCCTTTCTTAAAAATTTGTACTAGTTTCTTGTTCGTTTATGAGCGTCTAATAAGCTCAGTAACAAGAGCTGCAGCATCAGCACACTGACCAGCATTAACGTTCTCGCGAACATCGGTAGCGGTGCGGCTAAGCGCAGGAAGTCCATCCTCATTTAAGCCCATCAAGGTAACAGAACGAACTGAATTCTGCATTGCAGGAGTTGCGTCAGTGGTTCCCCAATCAAATGCGCTCTGCTCAACATCGATATGAAGATCAGTTGCAATAGTAGAAAGGAGTCGAGTCATTCTACGATCAGCGCGGCGAACGTTGCCAATTCCCTCATTCTTAAGGATGGAGAGTGAACCAGCACCAACACAATCAAGGTTAATGAGAAAAGCGCCGCGAATATCAGTTCTGTGCTTTGCGAGGAACTCCCTCATGCCTGCGTGGTCAAAATCAGACGCTCCAAGCGCAACAAACCAAATATCGTGTGCAATGAGCTCGTCATCAGAAAGTGAAAGAACAGCATTACGAAGATCATCCTCAGAGACAACAGATGCATCCTCAGAGTCAGCATCTTCACGATTCTCTGCAGATGGTGCTGCACCGCCCTTCCAGTCATCCGATGGACCGTCGTTGCGACCGAAGAGTCTGAAGGAGCGACGCTTTGCCTCAGGAGTCTTTGCGTCCTGTGCCTCTGTGAGATCCTCATCAGCCGAAATGGTGTCGAATGGGCTCTCTTCGTCTTCTGCCTCTGGAGAAGGCGCAGATGTTGGAGCTGGAACATAGTGAGGAGCTGGCTCAGAAGATGGAGCTAGTGGATCGACGGCATCGCCAGAAGGATCAGGAAGATCAAAGAGGGACGCACGACGAGCAAAATCGTTCTTAGCATGGAGCTCATGTGTTGCTTCAGGCTGTACCTGCGTTGCATCTGCATCAGCGGACTCATGAACCTGCTTCATGGTTGCATTAAGCTCATCGTCAACAGAATCATAAGCAACGGTGTTGTCAGCAGCGTCCTCAGCCTGATTATCTTCTGTTGTTGCATTTACAGCCTCTGCAACATCCTCAAGAGATGCAGTCTGGCTTGCACCAGTAGTGTCATAAGCAACGTAGCTTACTTCGCAATCCTCAGGAAGAATGCCCAGTGAATTAAGAACTTCCTCGCCGTGGCGGACGCCTTCCACCTCATCAGGCTCTGGGATAAGTGCAGCTGCATCTCCTGCAAAATGATGAACAACCTCAGGTCGATGACCGGTAGGACGGACATTCTCGAGAATACCAAGAAGCGCTGCGACTGAAGACTTGTTGTTGTTTGCGCCAATAGTGCAAGGTGCAAAACGCTCTGCAATAGTTGCGACAGAAAGAACAACAAGTGGAAGAGCTGCAAGAATACCAACAATCCAGAAAAGGACACGAACTGGATCAGGGAGGAAACGAAGAATCTGAACAAACGTAGCAACAAACACTGCAACTACACACCAACGCGCATACCTCTGTGCAAGTGGTACGTACTTTGCTACAGGAGACTCAACAAGGAAGTTTGTATGTGGGGAGTCATAGTGAGCAACGATGACGATTGGACGGTTACCCTTTGCAACAAGCTCACCAGTGGCCTCGTGCTTAGCAACGACGTTCTGGCTTCTGATGGAAGATCCAAATGAACCAAGAATGTCATTACCAAAGTACTTGAGGCAAGTAAGTGCACCAAAGCCAGCAACAAGCAAAACACCAAAAGCAATAAGTGCTGCATTGCCAGTGCCTGCAAAAATAACACCAATGAAGAGGAGAATTAGATAAATTGAATAACCAAGACTCTTAATAGACTTAGCATCAAATTCTTCAATGGTTGCCTCAAGCCCGTGAAGTTTCATTTCTTCAGCAATGGTTTGAGCAGCCTGAAGCTCCTCTTGGCTACCGGCAGGAGCAATATCAATTTGCTCGTCTAGATAGTCAACATAGTCATGTGTAATGGCCATACTGCGTCCTTCGTTGGCATGTCTTTTGACAGGTTTCATACATACGTCATTAGTATACGTCTTATATCGAAATATAGCGGTTAAAGTGTATTTTTACGTCCAAATTTAGAAATTCTGCACTAAATATCAAAAACTTTCGTATATGTTTAGAGAGATTTGAGTTCAGCTAGCAAAAAGCGGGAGGTGGATATGGCTCCAAACGATCAAACTCTAGGTAATAATGAACTGGGAGCCTGGAGGATTTTCTCGCTATTTATGCTGCTGCTTCAAAAGGGACCTTTGCCTTCGGCAGAGATTTATACGGCGATTTACTCGGATTTATCTACTGACTCTGCATTAAGAACGTTTTCAAGAGATCGCGCTGTTTTAAAACAACTCGGGTTTGCAATTACTGAGGTAAAAACAGGAAAAGAAAAGTCATTCTATCTTTCGGACTCAAATTTCTTTGATTCCTCGTACGACTTAAGTCCTGAAGATGCCAATCAACTGCTTGTTATCTGCAGCGCAGTTCTAACTGATACAACTTTTGTGTACCAAGAGAAATTGAGAAACGCGCTCTCTAAAATTGTGGGTAATTTTTATTCCTCGGACTCAGGCAAACCAGACAGCAAAAAACTCAGCGCTTCTTCCCAAAGCAAAGTCTTTCCTGTTCTATACGAATCACTCAGCTCTAAACAACTGGTAAACGTCACCTATACAAATTCACAGGACCAGATTAAACAAAAGCGTCTGGGCGTTCTGGATTTCTTTGTTTCACAGGGACTTCTGTACTTTGTGGGGCAAGATTTTTCGTCCGGTACTGAGAGCGCTTCAATCAAAACTTTTCGCATTGACCGTGTCTTAGATGCTGCAATTCTTAAAGATGAGCACTTCTCCATTCCGAAAGCTTTTAATTCAAATGACTACAACCTGCTTGATTTCCAGCTCGGATCGCAGGCTGGCACTCTTGTTGCATTTGTCCCCAAAAACATACTCGCTGCTTTTGAGCATTTCTCGCAAGGTCAAGGGGATGTTGAGCTCCTCTCCAATGGCGCTTTGTGGACCGTTGCTTACGCCCATGAAAACACTGCTTTATCTTGGATTCTTGCTCATGGATTGATTCCAAGGTCTCCAGAGTCTCTTCTCGCAAAATGGAAAGAGTCTTTAAGCGAGGTTGCCAATGGCCGTTAAAAACACCTCTTTTGGAAGAAAAAACATTTCTTCAGCCGTCTACAAACTCGTGTTGCTTGCCGCTGCATTTAGAGATTCTTTTGACGCGGTTGAGTTAAGTGCGGTCCAGTCACGCTTTGACATCTCCTCAGAAGAAGCTGCTATTCTGATGGAGCTCTTGCAGCTTACGGACGAGAATGGCTATCTTCCCCTTCCGCTTACTGGAGATCAAGACACTTTGACACTCGTTGGAGAGTCTCCCTTTAAAACTCGCAGGCTTGTCTTAACGGACGAAGAAACGTTAGCGCTTAAAGAGGCGTTTACAACACTTGCTTTGCCTCAAGAAAGTATATTTTGGAAACTTCTGAAGTCTCCATATACGGCAGACTCTTCGTCAAATGATGCTTCAGCTCCGCTTGTCTCCAAAAGTCACTCTAAAGAAGTAAATACGTTCCTCACCTGCTCAAATGCAATTGCCGAGTCACAAATTATTTCATTTGAGTATCGTTCTGAGATGGCGTATGTGGAAACTCAAAGCAATAAAGAAGCTGTAATCAGCCAAAGAAATGTTCTTCCCTATCAATTGTCATACGGCGAGAACGGCTGGCTTATCGAGGGAATAGATTTAGACCTCGAGCAGCAAAGGGTCTTCAGAGTCAATCGCATGAGCCGCATTGAAGCCCGCTCCGCTTCATTGAAGCAGTTAAAACTTGCAGAAAACGTAAAAGAATCTTCTACGCAAGAAAAATCTCAGCTCGTAGAGCTTATCTTCTTTGATAAAAACGCTCTTACGCACTATTCGTGGCCGGGGCTTAAAACAGTTGGAAACCAGCGCAATGCCGCAGAGATTAAAGCAACTGTCCCCTATTACGGCGGAACATGGCTACTACAACGGCTGCTTGCCCTTAAGGGAAAAGTAACAACCAAAGACCAGGCCGTGACGCAGGCAATGCGCATCTACGCTGCATCTTTACTTGCTGAAGAAGAGCAGCTCTAAGCCAATCAGGTGATTACAGCTCTGTTACGCGTCGTGTTCTTCTCGCCACTTGGCAATTTGCTCGGAGATGTCCTTTGTCAAGACACGCTGGTAGTTCTTGTTAGGCAGCGATTTCAAGAACGAGCTGCCATATCGCTTGGATACTAGCCTGGAATCGGCAAGCACCAAAACGCCTTTGTCCTCAGCGCTCCTGATAAGGCGGCCAGCAGCCTGTTTGGTTGCAATTACTGCCTCTGGCAGAGAATAGCGCCACCACGCACGATCTTCTCGCTCCTCACGCTCTTTGACCAGCGGTTCATTAGGGCTTGCAAACGGAAGCTTAGGGATTACCACGCACCTCAGCGTATCTCCCGCAGCATCAAAGCCTTCCCAGAACGATTTAAGAGCAAACAGCGAGAGGTTCTTTTCGGCTAGGAACTTTTCACGAACACGTCGAGCAGAAGAAGAGCGCTCCTGGCAGGCAAGATTAAGGCCCTGCTCACTCAAGCGTGGCTCCAACGCTTCAAAGAGGCGCTCCATATCGCGTCTGTTAGTGAAGAGCGTCAGCACCGAGCCGCCCATCTGAACATGAACGTCGTATAGCAGCTTTTCCAGAGCGTCTAGGTAGCCTGGATCAGTTGGTGCAGGCATGTCTTCGGCCACAAAGACAGCCATATGATTCTCGTAGTCAAAGCTTGAGTCTAAGTGCAGACTCTTGTGTTCAAAGGCGCCTCTATCCAGGCCAACAGCGTGCTCAAAATGCGAGAAATCATCTCCAACGGCAATGGTCGCCGAAGTAAACACAACGGAATGCGTCTCCGGCAGCCACTTCTCTGCCAGCTCTGCACCAATATCAAGCTTCTCGGCCACAAGAGCCTCAGAGCCAATATCACGCTTCAGTCGAGTCAACTTTGCCGAATAGACGTAACTCTTGTCTGTTCCCTCGCAAATGAGCTTCAGAGACTGCAGAAGGGTGCTCAAGAACACCCCCGCCTCACTCAAGTTGCTTGCAAGGTTTGGAGCTGATGCAATGAGCGCATCGGTGGTTTTTCCTATACGAAGCGTCGCTTCTTCAAGAGCAGAAAGAGCAACGGAAGCGGTCTCCAAGACCTCTTTCCATTCCTCTGTCTCTCTTACTTCATCGTTAATCCAAAGCTGAAGGGAGTTATAGCCACCATCACTTTTAGCCAACGGAGCCAGCTCATGCACAGTGGCCATAAGGTTGCCCATTGCTGCCATGGCTCGCTGAACTGCGGCGGCAGAGCGCGTGAGAAGCCCCGTGAGCAGCGTAGAGTCCTCAAGGTTGGCAGCGCCCACCATAGCGGCGTGGATAGCGCCAGACTTGATGCCTCCGAGCAGCTCAAAGCCGTTTCGCATCTCTTTGGCAGAGATTTCTACTGCCCACTGACGGCGAGCTTCAGCTTCAAAACCATGAGCCTCATCGATTACCCAATGCCTGATAGGAGGCAGAATTTTACCGTCAGCAGTAACGTTTCTAAGCAACAGAGAGTGATTGGTTACCACGACATCTGAAGATCCTGCACGTTTACGAGCTCCATGAACAAAGCACTCATGAGGGTAATACGGGCACTTGGAGCGCAGGCACTCCGCTGCTTTGATAGTTACCATCTCTCGTGGAACCGAGCGCCAGCGAATCCCCAACGCATCCAAATCGCCATCAGCCGACTGGCACGCGTAGGCATAAATCACCGCAATTGCGGTCAGCATGTCAGACGCAACGCTGTTGCTCGAGCGCCCTTCCTGGTCAAGCAGCGTCAGCGGAAGCTCCTCAAGAGCAGCCCTATCAACGCGATGCAGGCACGGATAATGCTCGTATCCTTTTAAGCTGCAGAAACTCAATCCATTTGGCAACGCTCGTGCAAGAGCCGGAAGGTCATGAGCAACTAGCTGGTCAGTCAAGGCGTTTGTCTTTGTAGCAATGCCTACGGTAACGTCATTTTTTTGCGCAAAAAGCACCTCAGGCAGCAGGTATGCAATCGACTTGCCAATACCAGTCCCCGCCTCAAGCTCTCTGTGCGAAGAAGTTACCAGCGCATTTCTGACCTCAACGGACATGCTAACCTGCTCGCTACGTGTCTCAAATTTGTCATACATCTGCGAGACAATGCCCGGTTTAGCAAACGCTCTGTGAATCTCGTCTTTAGAAATCGGCAGCATGGCAGGCGTCTCAGGGTCATCCGCGTCTCTTCTCGCCTTTACTTTTATGTCGGCAACAAGCTGGGCGCGAATGTCCTTGAGCGAGAAGAATGTGCCCGAAATCTCCGCGTCTGCAAGCTCGGCTCCCGTTGCGTCTTCTTTTGCGACACCGCGCTGAACTGCTTCTTCTTCCTTCATTTGCGACAAATACGAGAAGATTGGCCTAAACGTCCACTCCACGCCGTCGTGCATTGACGCCAGTTTGGCGAGAAGACCGCGGGGCAGATTCATAAGTCCCAAAAGCAAGATGCGCCACATGCCACAAAGAGCATCTACGTCGTCACTTGCGCGATGCGTAACCTTCATGGTGCCAAATGCTTCTGCCATGCTCGAAAGCTTGTGCGAAGAAAGCCGAGGTAGCGCTATGCGTGAGAGCGACAGCGTATCAATCCAGGTGTCGGATACAGAAGTTCCGCCGGGCACCCGTTCAATAAACGTACGGTCAAAGGTGGCGTTGTGTGCCAATACTGGAAGACCGCCAACAAATTCTGCAAGAGCAGCAACGGCTTCCTTTGCGCTTGGCGCGCCCTTAACGTCTTCATCGGTGATTGAAGTGAGGGCCGTAATTTCTTCTGGAATTGGACACCCTGGGTCAACAAAAGTCTGAAAGCGCTCCACAATCTCTCTACCACTCAATTTAGCAGCAGAAATCTCAATAAGGGAGCATTTCTTAAAGGACAGACCTGTTGTCTCGGTATCCAAAACAACAATGTCGTCCTCTAAGACATCAAACGACTCATGCTCCGCCCTCTCTGCAAGTTCTAAATACTTCTTGCAAACCGCAGAGGGGGTACCTGGAAGAATGAGTTCTTCTAGTTTTTGCGTAGCGCTTTTAGTGCTGGTCATAACTTACAAATCTACTGGCGATCCTCAAGTGCAAACTCAATAAAGCGAGTGCAGAGCTCAGGGAAATCAATGCCGCCGGTACGTGCAGAATCAGGCAGCAAAGAACGGGCAGTCATACCAGGAATGGTATTTGTCTCCAGTACCACTGGGACGCCGTCCTTCGTAACAATAAAGTCACTACGAGAAACGCCGCGGCAACCAAGTGCATTGTGAGCCTTGATAGCTAGCTCCTGAGCACGTGCATATACTGCAGGCTCAAGACGAGCTGGAATCACATGGTGCAGGGATGCTGGCTCATATTTTGTCTTAATGCTGTAGAACTCATCGCCCGTAACAATCTCAACGATTGGCAGAGCTGTTGGGTCCTCGTTGCCAATAACAGGAACGGTAATCTCCGTTCCCTCAATGCTCTCCTCGATTAGAATGCGCTCGCCCTGCTCACCTGCAAGTTCAAGTGCAGCGGGAAGCTCTTCTCGCGAAGTAACGCGCGTAACGCCGTAGCTGGAGCCGTTGCCAGACGGCTTTACAAACATAGGGAGTCCGAGGTCCTCAATAAGCTTGTCTACCTGCTCATCTGTAAAGACGGTACCTGCGGCAACGTCAATTCCCTTAGGAGTTGGAACACCTGCCTGCCTATACATGAGCTTCGACAGCTCTTTTTCAGTTCCCATAGCAGACGCAAGGACGCCAGAAAACGTGTAAGGAATGTGCAGAATCTCGAGAAGACCCTGGATGCAGCCATCCTCACCAAAACGACCGTGCATAGCAACGTACACGACATCATAACCGCCCTGAGCAAGGGTAACTACAAAGTCTTTTTCTGCAACATCAAGCAGGTCAACACTGGTAAAGCCAGCTTCTTTGAGTGCTGCTGCACACTGCTTGCCAGACTCCATTGCAATCTCATGCTCGTCTGACCAGCCACCTGAAACAACTGCTACATGAAGCTTTTTTAGCTCTTCACGTGTCATTTCCGCTCCTTCAGATAAGTCTCCCATAGGGTAAACTCTAGTAAACGTATTTCTTCTAAGATACCGCAGATAGCTTAGAAGAGTTGGAGAAGGACAAAAATGCAATCAAATAATACTCTTGACGGCACAAACACCACGGCTGACGGCGCAGACATCTCCGCGCTTGATTCTCGCCCACAGAAGGCTGCCGCCAAATCTGACCTCAGAAGCCTTTCATCAGAGCAAATTCTTGAACTGGTGACCTCCCTTGGCCAGCCAAAATTCCGTGCAAAGCAGATTGAGGAGTGGATCTGGTCTAAGGGCGCTACCTCTTTTGATCAGATGAGTAATCTTCCAAAAACACTGCGAGAAGAACTATCTAAGCAGGTAACGCTTGCTGGTGCTGAACAGATTGTTCGCCAGGTTTCTGAAGACGGAAGCCGTAAATACCTGCTTCGCTACCCTGATGGTACTTCTGTCGAGTGCGTTGGCATGCCAACCGGCAATAAGCTCTCGGTCTGCGCTTCTACACAGGCTGGCTGCGCCATGGGCTGTGCTTTCTGTGCAACAGGCGCTGCTGGTCTCACGCGCTCTCTTTCTGCGAGCGAGATTTACGAGCAGGTTATGCACGTCCGCGACGATTTTGACGCGCGCGTTACCAGCGTTGTTCTTATGGGACAGGGCGAGCCCTTCATGAACTACGACGCCACTCTCGCGGCTATGAGACGTCTCAACTCCCCTGACGGAGCCGGCATTGGTGCGCGTCATATCACGGTATCTACCTGCGGTGTTATACCTATGATTAAGCGTTTTGCTTCTGAACCAGAGCAATTTACGCTTGCTGTTTCGCTTCACTCTGCAGTGCAAATGACGCGAGACTCCCTCATGCCAGGAGTTCGTAAATACTCGCTTATTCACCTGTACGACATTATGGGTGAGTATGTTGATAAGACTGGTCGTCGTCCAACATATGAATATGCGCTGATTAAAGGCGTTAACGATTCCGACAATGAGCTTGGAGCCTTGAGAGACTTCTGTCGAGGAACGCTCTGCCACGTTAACATCATTCAGCTTAACGAGATTGAAGGCTCTAAGTTCCATCCAACATCCCCTGCCCGCGCACAGGAGTTTGTAAACAGTCTCAACTCTGTTGGCGTTGAAGCAACCATCCGTCTTTCTCGTGGATCTGACATTGATGCAGCTTGCGGACAGCTCTTCCAGAAGAGAAACACACGTTAAACGCGACATACCCTACACATTACCTGTAAAGAAGGGACCCTCTCGAGTCCCTTCTTTTTTAGTTCATATGTAGAACATTTGTTCTAATTAATTGCTTTTAGCCATTCTTTTTCTACTCTCGCTTGATGAGAAAGAATGTTTTTCGCACTTTTCCTATCACCACTACTTGAATAGTCATCAAGAATTGCGTCAAGTGCCCTTCTCGATCTTCTCATCGCATGGAGAAAACTTCTTTGCGCTTCTTTAGTCAACAAAGTGTGCTTAGCGAGAAAAGCTATTCCGAGCAGTGAAACTGTAGATATAATTGCAAACTTTATCTTCATTATGCTTCTTTACTGTTTGATAGTTTTTCAACTAAAGCAGCAAGCTCATCCTCATCATTGAATTCGATTTCAATTTTATTCTTGCCGCGAACATTTCGCACTTTGACTGGAGTATCCAAAGCAATTCTTAATTGCCTTGCTGCACGCTTATATGCCTGTGGAGTTGGCTGTCTTTTTGGTTTCTCTACATTAGTGACAGAAAATAGTGGAGCAAGGTTTTCTGTCTGGCGGACAGACAAGTTCTCTTCAATTACTTTCTGAGCAAGTTTTATTCTTCCTTCTTTACCACTAACAGAAAGAATTGCACGAGCGTGTCCAGCACTAATACGTCCTTCTATCATCAAAGTCTGTACCTCTGTTGGAAGGTCAAGAAGGCGTAGGGTATTCGTGATTGCAGATCTTGATTTTGAGAGGACCTTGGCCAAATCGTCTTGGGTTAAGTTCTCCTGTTTAATTAACTGCTTATAACCTTGTGCTTCTTCGATTGGGCTTAAGTCAGATCTCTGCAAATTCTCAATAAGAGCAAGCTTGAATACTTCCTCGTCAGAAATTGCTTTGATTACAACAGGTACTTCCTCTAATTTTGCAAGTTTTGCAGCCTGGAAACGTCTCTCACCAGCAACAATTTCGTAGTGGTCGCCCTTCTCGCGAACAAGAAGTGGCTGAAGAATACCGTTTTGCTTAATAGAATCACTGAGTTCTGTGAGCTCAGCTTCGTCAAAACGCTTGCGAGGCTGGTCTTTATTTGGCTTAATCTTTTTCAAAGGCAGCGTGGTAGTTTCTTTTTTATTACCAACCTCTGCATCTACCTCGCTAAAGAGCGAATTAAGGCCTTTACCAAGTCCTGATTTTTTAACCACGACGATTCACTTCCTTTGCAAGTTTGTTATATGCAAGTGCGCCCATACTTATTCGTGCATACATGGTTACCGGCAAACCATGACTTGGTGCCTCAGCAATTTTGACGTTTCTTGGAATAAGCGTCTTAAATACCTTGTTACCAAAGTAGTTAGATACTTCATTAACTACCTGCTTAGATAGGGAAGTTCTGCTATCAAACATGGTCATTACTACACCAAAAATTTCAAGATCTGGATTAAGCTGTTTTTGCACCATCTTCATTGATTCAACAATCTTAGTAACACCTTCTAGTGCATAATACTCGCACTGAATTGGGATAAGTATGCTATTTGCGGCAACTAAGGCGTTAATTGTTAGAAGTCCTAATGATGGTGGGCAATCAATCAAAATATAGTCAAAATAATCTTTTACCTGGTCGATTGCTTTTTTTAAAATGTTTTCTCTTGAATCAACGGAGACAAGTTCAATTTCAGCACCGGCAAGTTGAATGGTTGCTGGTGCAATAGTTACGTATTTCTGAACTGTTTGCTGCAATACCTCTTCGATTGGCGTTTCATTAAGAATTACGTCATAAATATCAGCTTCAAGTTCCTCTTTATCAATTCCAAAACCACTTGTCGCATTTCCTTGTGGATCAAAATCAATAATGAGAACTTTCTTCTTTGTTTCACCTAATGCAGCAGCAAGGTTAATTACGGTAGTTGATTTTCCAACTCCGCCTTTTTGATTAATTACTGCCAGAACTTTAGGATCTCTATCCTGAAATCCCCTCGAAAGGTCTTTGTAGCTCATTTATCCTCCGTTTGACCAAGTTTATTTAATAATACAGAATGTTTCACGTGAAACATTCCACAATTACCCTCTTCTTGCAACAAACGGATTTGATTTTGCCATTCCAGTTTTTCTCGGTAATTTAATTTTGCTCTTTGTAACTTTTTTGTATAAAAGAATTTCTCGATGCCCAAGATTGTTTGGTAACTCAAATGTTTCACGTGAAACATTTTCGTATCCAAAAATTTTGGCTGCCTGAGAGGCGTCCTGAAGCTCTATCTCATCAACATTGGCCTTCATTACTATAAGAGTGCCTTGGGAGGCTAAGAAAGGCTCTGCGTACTCCAAAAGAATATTTGTCTTCGCAACAGCTCTAAAAGTCACAAAATCAAACTTCTGTTTATAAGCATTTGGAATTTCTTCTGCACGAAGCTTCTCAGCCCTAACTCTCTCATTTAGACCAATCTCATCAATCATTGACTGAACCGCATTGATCTTTTTTCCAATAGAGTCAACCAATAGTGTTTTATTATCACTCATGATTGCAAGAGGCAATCCAGGAAAGCCTCCACCGGTACCAATATCGATATAGTTGTGAGTACCAGATAAAAACTCATTACACACTTTGAGTGGTAACAAAGAATCAAAAACATGGAGCACTAGTGCATCATCAACTGAAGTAATTCTTGTGAGGTTGAGATTCTTATTTATCTCAATAAGTAGTTCAATATGTTTCAGAAGCTGTCTTCTCTGGAGTTCTGTTGAATCGATTCCATAGTTAAGGAGAAGTTCCTTCAGTACATTCTCTTTTGAATTATATAAAGACTTCTCTGATTCAGACATTGCTTCTCCTGTGACAAAACTTCTTGTTATAAGAAGAATTGTCACAAAAAAAGAGGAAGGCGTAAACCTTCCTCATCAAATTACTAAAGCTTGTTAGAAGTTCTTAGCTATTGATAGAAGTTACCACAACACGACGATATGGATCATCGCCCTCAGAGTGCGTAGTAACTTCAAGGTTGTCTCTCAGTGCGATGTGAATAATGCGGCGCTCATAGCCACTCATTGGAGCAAGAGAAACCTTACCGGTCTTCTTAGCACGAGCAGCAGCAGAGAGTGCCATCTCCTGAAGCTTATTACGGCGACGGCTCTTATAGCTTTCAACATCAACAGATACTGGATAGTGGAAGTGAAGCTTAGCGCTCATAAGAGAAGAGAGAACCATCTGAAGAGCCTCAAGTGTATTGCCGTGACGACCAATGAGAATTGCAAGATCACCGCCGGTTACGTCAAGAATAAGTTCGCCATCTTCACCGTCATACTCATCAATTGCACAGCTATTCTCGCCAAAGAAGGAGAGAAGCTCCCTAAGATAGAAGACAGCGGTATCAGCAATCTTATTCATCTCAGCATCAGTAAGCTGAATTCCAGCTTCAAAGTGCTCTCGAATTGAAGCAAACTCGTCTTGTGAATCAACGACAGGAGACTCATTAAGAGCGTTTGGCTCAGAAACGAAAGTCTCATCCTCCATGTCGTCCTCCAGTCAATATAAAAAGTTTAACTATTAATCTACGGTAACAAATTTTGTAAACAAAAGTTATTTTGTTCAAGCCCAGCTACTAAGCCTTTTTGTGAGGGCGTGGCTTCTTTTCTTTTCTCACCACGTCAACCTCGATTGGCTTATTAGCCATCTGAGCCTCAGCCTTGAGCTTCTCTTTTTCCATAATGCGCTTGGTAATAAGCTGCTGCTGAGCAAGCTGCCAAATACCAGAAGTAACGTAGTAGAGAAGAACAGCTGCAGGCACAGTCCAACCAAACCAGAGCATCATGAGGGTCATCATGCCACCCATCATGTATTGCTGGGTACGCTGCTCACCAGAGCTTGTACGAGCATTTACTGCCATAGAAAGGAAGGTTGTAAGACCAAATAGAAGAACAAAAATTATGTAAGGGATAGCAGCAACAAGGCCATCAACAGCAAAAATGTCAGATGTTGCTCGTGCGATAGAAGGAAGAATGTTGTAGAAACGAGAATCTACTGGAACCATCTTTGCAACGGTAAAGAGTGCAATAAAGATAGGGGACTGCAGCAGCAAAGGAAGACAACCACCGAGTGGATTGAAGTTGATCTCTGCGTAAAGCTTACGCATTTCTTCGTTCTGTCTTACTGGATCATCAGCATAGCGCTCCTGGATTTCTTTGAGCTTTGGCTGAACAACGCTCATACGAGCCATAGAGGCCGTCTGCTTGTTGGTCATTGGAACCAGGATGATACGGATGATGATGGTAAGCAGGATAACTGCCATACCCCAGTCTCCCGAGAATGATTGAAGTCCCGCTAAGACTGTGTATAGAAAGTTAACAATCCAATCCCACATATTTCCTCCGGTGCGTTCCTTTACGGAACGGGATCGTATCCTCCCTTATGAAAAGGGTGACAGCGAGCAATACGCTTAAGAGCAAGCCAACTTCCCTTTTTAACACCGTACTTTTGTATAGCTTGAACTGCATATTCAGAACAAGTAGGTCTGTAAATACAGTGCGGCTTAAAAAGGGGAGAGATGTTTCTTTGATAGAAACGAATAGCACCTAGGAACAAGTTTGCGAGAAAAGAACCTTGTCTTTTCTCGCTCATTTGACCCCTGTCTTTCTTAACAAAGCATCCAAAGAAACACTTATATCAGCAGGATTAGTGCTGTGTGTATCTTTAGTCGCAAAGAGAATAATGCCGTATCCCTCAACAGGTAAACCGCTCTTTCGAGCTGCTTCGCGAAGAACGCGTTTACACCTGTTTCTAAATACGGCGTTACCTAGTCTTTTTGGAGCTACAAAGGCTACCTCGGAAGGATGTGCCTCAGTGGATGGTGCTACTCGTATACGAAGAACAGAACTTTGAGCCCTCTTCCCCGCGGAGAAGACCCTTTCAAACTCTGAACGAGATTTAATGGTCTTCACAGAAACATTCCTTAGACAGTGAGGCGCTTACGGCCCTTAAGGCGACGACGAGCGAGAACGGCACGACCATTCTTAGTTGCCATACGTGCACGGAAACCGTGGGTAGTTGCGCGCTTGCGCTTATTTGGCTGGTAGGTACGCTTCATAGCTATTTCCTCCCGAACGGGTACAGTATCGATTAAAAAGCCTACAGATTGTACTCGCGTTTATGGGTACCTGTCAAATTTTCTACGCAAATACCTCAACTTTTTCTCTTTTTTATTCAAAAACCTAGCGAGAAAACCTTTCATTTTGAAAATTTCACTTGAGATAAGTGAAGAAATTTGTTGAAAGGAATATTTCTGCAAGCTGAAATATGTCCGTTAAATGCTACTATCATTCAGTATGTCTTTCACAAAGATATAAAGTTATCTACAGATGTTTAACACTTGTTGAAAACTTTCATTCATCGTGAAAGAAAACGAAAAGTTTTCTTCATTTGTTTAACAATTGTTGAAAAGGAGGTGTCATGGCAAGAGATTTCTTTCCTTTTGTTGAGGAAAACACAAACCAGAATGAAAAAGACGCTGGTTCTGATAATTCTCTCACCGTCCGTTATGCTGCACGTATTGCAGTGTATGACGATAAAGCCGCAGCACCTCGTGTTGTTCTCGTAGAACCAAAAGACGTTCGATCTTATCTTGATGAAATTGCAGCTACCGTTAACCAGCTTGCTCACGAGCAGGGAGGAGAAATCCCTTTTATGGTTATGCGTGAAATTGTGGAAAATTTCATTCACGCTCGATTTGTAGCTCCTACAATTTCAATCATGGATAACGGAAATACCATTAGGTTTTCAGACCAGGGACCTGGTATTAAAGAAAAAAATCGGGCTCTTGAGTTTGGTACTTCTTCTGCAACAGAAGAGATGAAATCGTTTATTAGAGGCGTTGGTTTTGGCCTTCCTTATGCTCAACAATACATGGTTGAGAAGGGCGGAAGTCTTACCCTCGAAGACAATATCTCTGGCGGAACCATTGTTACCTTGTCAACACGCCGCTCTAAAGATGCGCACATTCAGACGCTTCCAACTCAAGAAGAAGCTGAAGAATTACCTGTAAATCAGAACCAACAGACAGTTTCACATGCACCGCTAGCCGTATCCCATCAGACAGCTGCACAGCCAGCTGCACATCTTCCTAATCTGGTACTTACAGATCGAGCAAAACAAGTTCTTCAATATCTCTCTGAACATGAATGGGTTGGAGCAACGGAGTTAACAAGTACCTATGGACTTTCAACACCAACGTGGTCAAGAGAATTAAAATCGCTGGTAAATATAGGAATAATCGGAAAAGTTGGGCAGAAATATAAGCTCACTACTATTGGAGAAACTCTCCTTTCATAGAGTTTCTCAACATTATTCGCTGAAAGTTATCAACATTCCTCTATACTAGGTGTCCCAATTTTCAACATTTTGATTGGACACGTATGGATGCATCAATTGATTCAGACGCAGTAGCTCTGTGGCAAGACGCAATTGACCTCTTGGTTGAAGAAAATCAGCCAGAGGCTTTTATCGCTATGTTGAGAACCTGCACTCCAATTAAAGTTGAAGATAACGCACTGTGTGCTGAAACACCAATGCGCTTGGCATATAACCGTATCCTTAAAAATCTACCGATTGTTGAGAGATGCCTTTCAGCAGCAGCCTTTGAAGACATTATTTTGAGCCTTACTCTTACAAAGTCTTCTACCCCTGTTACCACTACTTCCACAATGACTCCTCAAGAGTTCAATGCTTGGAAGCAAACAACTGCTCCTATACGAGCAGTTGTTCCAGAGCAGATTCAAGATTTTGAATCCCAGGAGCAAAGCCTTGAAGAATTAAAACAACAGACCTTAAAACGTCGTAAGAGTAATCCTCTTTATGAAGAGACATCTTTCAACTCAAACCTCACCTTTGATCGCTTTGTTGTTGGTGACGAGAATGAGCTTGCCCATCAGCATGCATTAAATGTTGCAAATGACGCAAAAGGTAAGGCAAACCCGCTGTTTATTTACGGTGCAAGTGGTCTTGGAAAAACTCACCTTTTACGCGCGGTTCAAAACTACATCAACTCTGAAGATATCGAACGCGTTTGTGTTTACAAAGATGCAGATGCCTTTGTTGATGACTACGTAAATGCAGTTCGTAAAAACGCGTCAGGAAACGCGGCAACAGAGCTTAGTAATAACTACCAAAACATTGATGTTCTTATCATCGATGATGTCCAAAAACTTGCTGGCAAAGCAGGTACTATTAACTTCTTCTTCAATATTTTTAACTCTCTTATTGATAGAGGTAAGCAAATTATTCTTGCCGCAGATAGAACACCTGCTCAGCTTGGTATGGGATCTGACGGCTTTGATGATCGTATTACTTCTCGTATGAGTGGTGGCATCGTTATTGGTATTGAGTCTCCAAGCTACGAGATGAAACTCAATCTTATTCATGTCTTCTGCGACCGAGCTTTTAAAGAGAGAAATTCTTCTCTTACTGCAGATGATTTACCAGAGGACATCCGTCGCTACATGGCTGACAAAGCCGGTCAAAGTATTAGAACACTTGAAGGCTTCTGTAATCGTTGTGTAACTGGTCAGATTAAGGCAAAAGAATCTGGCACAAATATTAAACAGGAAGAAATCGATAAGATTGCAGACACGCTCTGGCGCCGCGTTTCAAAG
>QWCF01000580.1_pt1 | contig 17093 bp, 8 predicted proteins | sample 1972521 | NCBI WGS metagenome assembly QWCF01 (sample SAMN09866715, study PRJNA288562) | Human oral metagenome isolate term4_saliva, whole genome shotgun sequencing...
AGCGTTTGTGATTTATTCAGATTTAATTTCAATCGTTTGTGGCTGCAAATCAACACCCTTTGCAGTAAGTTTGATTACCGAAGGTGCCTTACCTGCCTGTACAACGACCATACATTTGCCGAAGAAAGCATGGCGAGAGTTGGCCTGAAAGCGCTCTAATGAGAAAGGACTTCCATTGTCTACACCCGCTATTTTGCCTTCACCCGTCAATGAAAACTGGATATTTTGGTCGGCCCATGGGCAGAGATTACCCTCCTTATCAACCACTTCTACGGTCACAAACGACAGACTTCGGCCATTGGCTTTTAGCACATTATGATTAGGAGTCAATCGAATGTGGTGAGGAGCACCAGCAGTTCGGATTGTCTTTTCATTCACTTGTTTTCCATTTTTCCTTGCAACAACGCGCACTTCTCCTGGTTCATACGTCACATGCCAAGCCACATGATACTCATGTTCGTTGCTTTTCTTGCGCACACCTTGGGACTTTCCGTTGATGAAAAGCTCCACTTCATCGGCTTGATTGTAGTAACACCAGAGGTCAATTGCTTGTCCTTCTATCCAGTTCCAATGTGGAAACACGTGCAAAACCGGCTTGTTCGTCCACTCACTTTGATAGAGATAATACACATCTTTGGGGAAACCCGCTAAGTCAACGATACCAAAATAGCTGCTTCTTGCAGGGAAATTAAACGGTGTTGGCTCTCCAATATAGTCGAAACCAGTCCAGATAAACTGGCCCGAGCAATAGGGAGTGTGCTTCACTATGTCCCAAGTTTGCTCGTGAGTAGAGCCCCAAAAGGCGCAACTATTATCATATGACGAGCACATAAACGAGGGTTCAGTGAATGGGCGCTTATGCGTTGGCCAACGATATAACGAATCACTCGGCATTCTATAATAGCCACGAGTGTGTAAAGCAGATACCGTTTCGGTCATAATAAAAGGCTTTCCGGGGAAATTTTGAGGCACATCAGCCACCTTTTTCTGATGATAGTTGAAACCAATCACGTCTAAAGCCCCACTCTTGAATAGGTTATTGTTGGGTGAAACCTCATTACATCCGGCTGAAATGAGCCTTGTGGGGTCATAACGACGTACAATTGATGCCAAGAATTGTGTGAGTTTAGCACTCGCATTGAGTGTGTCGGTTGTGGAAAGTAGTGTTTTATCGCGGCTGTTATTCAGCAGAATGTTCACATCTTCCAATGCAACGGTGGCACTCTTTGTTTTATTCCATTGTTCAAGTACTTCGTTTCCGATGCTCCAAAGGATAATAGAAGGGTGGTTACGATCACGTAACACCATGTCTCTTAGGTCGCGTTCAGCCCATGTTTTGAAATATATCGAATAGTCATATGTAGTCTTTCCCTGCATCCAACTATCGAAAGCTTCGTCCATAACGAGTAATCCCATGCTGTCACAAAGGTTCAACAATTCGGGAGCGGGAGGGTTATGAGAGCATCTTATGGCATTAACACCCATGTCTTTCATCATCAACAACTGCCTATAAAGAGCGTCTTCATTGATTGCAGTGCCTAAACATCCGAGGTCACCATGCAGACATACCCCGTTGATTTTAATGTTCTTGCCGTTCAAGAAGAAGCCTTTCTTGACGTCGAAAGCAACATTTCGCAGTCCAATTGATATCGTGTCATGGTCTAAAATGCGTCCATTCTCTTCTATTTCAGTAGTAACGGTATAGAGATTTGGGCTTTCTAACGACCACAACTGAGGCTTATTGACATTCAATAGCTGGCTAATTGTTGCGCCATTAGCCTCAACCTGGCAAGCTTTTGAAGCTTTTGACACCATCTGATGAGCTTTGTTCCACAATGTTTGATGTACTATCACACGCCGACTACGGCCACTTGGATTCTCAATCTTCGTATTAAGACTCACCTTTCCCTTTCCTTTCTTCACCTCAGTAAGGGCTTGTACGCCCCACTCTTCTATGCGAATATCCGACGATTTCATGAGATAGACATGACGATAGATGCCACATCCCGTGTACCATCGACTGTTAGGTTGTCATTCAAATTGAGGTGCTTTCTATACCAACCTATCCCACCAGGGAGGGCTCCTCCATTAGCGCCTGAAGGGTTTAAAGCATAAAAATCGCCTTCAATGGCCCAGTCATGTGGCAGGTCTAACACGCGCCAAGCATGGTCATCAAAGGTTGTTTCGTGGGGTTTGTCGTCGCTATGCAAGGCAAAACGCCAGCCCTCATCCCACAGATGACGCTCAAAAGCATAGCTTTTTACACATAAAAACGAAGGTAACAATAAGAAGAAACAAATCGCAAAGCGAAAGAATGAAATACGTTTAGGATTCATTTTTGATTGAGGTGATTAGGTTTTTCCGTTTAAAATGATTCGGATTTAGGTTATACTTACAAGGAGAAACAACAGAAATCCTCCTTGTTCCTAAGGCTAAACAGTCGATAGGAACAAAGGAGGAAGTCCATCTTCTTACCTTATCTAACTACTTTCTTCTGTCCATTTACAATATAAATACCCTTAGGAAGCTTCGCATTTTCCCAGCTATCAGCCACCTTTATGCCGTCAATAGTGTAGACGGCAGCTTCCGTTTTATGTTGTAAATCAAGTTTTTTTATGCCAGCAAGTTCCTTGGGTTCTCCAATGATTCGCACGCCACGGAGATAATATCCCTTACCCGTTACGGCGAGACCATGTGCTTTCAACTCCTGAATGGCTGTCTTATTAAGCTTCAAAGTGTAAGCTTCCTCATCGCGACCTGCCTCAAGATTGATGATATTTCCATATTGAACATCTTTCGCACCAGGGTCGGCATCTCTTACGATGATTCCTAAGTACTGACCTTCCTTTACATCGCTAAACTGCTCCTTAGGGATAAGGGTTTCACCCCAGTTTATTTGCTTAAAGCCTGCCCATTTGGTATTGTCCTTTGAGTAAAGGCTTACAGAGAACAAATGAATATTCTTTCCTTTGACCGTACATCCCTTTGATTTTAGGGCGTCACAAAGGCCTTTATTGTCTACAACGAAGGTCACTTGGGCATCGTTTTTATTGATTTCAGGCTTCAAAGTGATAAGAGACTTGCCATCGTTACCACATAAATCGAGCTTCAAAGCCTTCACTTCCTGCGGTGTATCAGCATAAAGTGTGTCGATATCTACCACTATCTGGTCGCCCACTTGAATGCCAGCGAAACGTTCTGCAGGGATTTTCTCAGACACATCCTTTATATCCCACTTCCACGTTAAAGGCGAAGAACCAATCCACAACAATTTATTCGTGCGCTTAAATACACGGAGCCAGTCGATATCCATCATGTAATTGTGTGGTACTTTGTTCATATCTCCCCCATACTTTGGGTTCTTTTCAGGGTATAAAATGCCTCCACCCTTATCGTCAGGCTTGCCACCTATTCCCCCATTGATAGCCACATCCCAGATTGAATCTATTCGGTTTCTGATGTATTGTCCTTCTAACAGTTTATTAAACTTATAGTCAGTATTATCTTTATTCATATGATAGTCTGTCGTATATACCGACCTTACCCTTCCATCCAACAAGAAACTAACGGCCATATTCCTACCAGAATCACCGGGCAATGGGTCAATTTGCGCCCCATAAACATGGAAATCTTTGCTTGGATCGAAACTAATCTCGCGCACACGGTCGCCAAAATCATTGATGTTTGAGGTTGTTCTATACCGCACTTCGCCTGTTTTCTCATCCTTATAAGGACGTGTCTTGTCTAAAGCATGCAGCGATTGATGCAACACATGCTTGCCCTTGAAATTAGTGTCCCCCCCCGTCGGCATCTCTACTGGATAGGAAGCCCGACCACCAGCCAACAATCGAATGTTCGTGTCTTGGCGCGAGCGGTTCACGTTCCATCACGGAATAATCTACATTCATATCCGGGTACTTTGGTTTGTAAATACCCGTTGATATCTCATCACGTGTGGCACGAATTGTTGCAATTCCGTCCTTCACCGTAACCATTTGGTCGCGATAAGTCTGTGCCATTCCCTGATTATCATTATTGCCATAGGTATCATTGAAATAGTTTTTAGTGGCATCTCCATATAATCCCCAGAGCTTCTTATTGATAGATGAGCCATTAAACTCATCGCCTTGAAGACTCTTCCAACCAGGAAGTGCGGGATGATTGAAGCCAGTAGACTGCGCCGTAGCACTGCCTATGCCTATACATAAGGCACAGATTGATGTAATAAATGTTTTCATAAGCTCTCCTTTTTATATTATCTGATAAGTCAGTTATTGTGGGTTGGCAATACAAAATGATAGGCTTCTTTATCTATCAGCTATGACAAAGATATGAAAGAAAAATCATTTTGCCAAATAAATCAACCAACATCAAAACACATAGTGATAGAAAAGGTTTTGTAATCTCATAGAGATGAGCGTGCAATATCATAGAGATTGCGGCGTGAAATGACGCAGATGACCGCATAAACTCATAGAGATTACAAAACCCTTTGATTGTCCTTTTATGGTTCTACGATAGTAGCCTTGTTGGTAACAAAGTTGATTGTAATCTTCGTTCCAGCCTTCCAAGAATAATCTTTGTTAGGTTCGGGACTGCCTTTCTTACGATAAAGGAAGTCTTTTGAAGTTGGATCAACATATACTTCGCGTTTCCACTCACCAAACTTCGGTACACTATTGAAGGCAGGTATATTCGGATAGATACGCATTCTGCCGTCCACTGGTATCGTAGCACTCATGGTTTTTCCGCCCGGATCAGTCGTAAAGTCTACTCTTGCGCTACCACAATAGCCGCCAAGTGACAGCGGTTGAATGTCAACCTCATGCGTGTCAAGGCCTACATAGATAAGATAGATGCCGTCAGAAGGAACAACAGCGCGGTCGTTTTCAACCGTATAACCTTGATATTTCTGCAGTTTTGCGAAGTTGCCACGGCCAAAAGCCTTGATTGTTGAGAACTCTAACTTCTCTCCTTGGCGTAGATAAGCAATATAGAACCAGCGAGAATCGCCCGCATATCCATTCTCAAAAGACACCACTTTGGGTGATTCCCAGTCCCAGTTTCCAAAGTCTTTACCCGTCATATAGAGTGCCGTTACGCTCTCAGGCATAAGGTTATCGGGAGTAGACCCGCCGTAATCAACGGTATTATTCGCAAGATTGAGCGACACAGGTGTGCCTTTTGACACAACCAATGGTTTGATATTGTCTTGTGATGTGCCAGGGAAGACAAGCTTACCATCCTGAACAGTGAGTCTCATTGAAGTCCAATCGCGTGCATTTTGCTCTGAACCTGCAAAGAGATTAAGGTTTCCTGTTGCTGTTGTTTCAACAGTAACACGGCTGCCATTCGCAACAAATGGTTTATCGGTTTCACCCATTGCAGCACCTGTTGCATAGAGTTTTGGGGTCTCAAATGAAATCGATTTGCGATCTAAGTTCACGTAAATGAGATATGAACCCGATGTTTTTACAGTGGCTTTTCCATTGCCATCCACAGTAACGCCTTGCATTGTCTTCAATGAAGAGAATGCGTTTGCCCCATCTTTTGATGTAGACCACTCAATGGTTTGCCCTGCATGAAGATAGCTGAGATACCAGAATTCGCCATTACCAACGGCACCTACGGGCGCCATCTTCACAACATTATTCGTATTCCAGGCTCCAAAGTTCGAACCACCCATATAGAGTTCGTTGGCAAGTCCAGTCACTTCGACGCCCTTTCCGCCCATGCGCGCGGTGTATTTTCCTGTCAAAACACTATATTGAACCTGTACATTGAACTGACCTTTCAATGGGAATAACATCTTCACATCAGACGCATCGGTGAGCGGTTGGAATTGTTCTGAAAGCTGATTGGTACGTGGAATTGAGCCCGTTCCTGTGAAAACCTTAGAGATAGTGCAGTTTTCGGTCTCGCTATCACGCAGTTTCAAGGCTGTGCCATCATTCAATTTGAAGACATATTTGCCTGGGAACAACTGCTGTGTTGAGTCAGCTACGCTCCAAGTTACAATGTGAGTAACCTTGTCATAGGTCACTTTGCTGAGGGCAACCGACTTATTTCCGTCGGCAGTTAGCGCCTCATCGCCCTGCATAGTGAACGAAATGGGGAGAATGGTCAATTCTTTCTGCGCTACATTGAGCACGAGTTGATAGAGGCCTTCAGCTGGAACACTGAATCCTTCGCCCTTCTCTTTAAGCTGAAAAGCCTTAGCTTCTGAGTCATTGAGCTTGATTTCATCTCCCTTTCCATAGGCAACGGGCTGACCATCTTCACCAACAAAGGAGATGGTGAAGCGGCCGTCTTTCTTCAACCAAGCACGAATGCTCAGCATATTGTCACTCGTTAAGGTCGTCAATCGACCCTTTTCGATAGGCACAGAGAACTCGGATGAAGAGCCAGAGAGATAGATTCCCTCGGGCACATTCACCACTTCGTCGAATGATATGTTGTTTTCTGTGCAGGCTGTTGCACCAAAGATGCACAGCATTGCTATGAGATTCCTTAATTTTATCATGACAGTTTGATTTTAATTCCAACCATTATTCTGTTCCCATTGCGTCAGTTTGAGTAGTTCTGACTGTGGTATTGGATACCAATACATCTTGGGTTGAAACACTCTTTGCTCTACTTCTACGGGTTGATAGGTGAATCCGCCTGTGGGTTTACGAGCAATTTGGATGCCTTTCACTGGCGCACCGAGCGTAGAAGAGGCTATCTTCCAACGGCGAACATCCCAGAAACGATGCTCCTCGAAAGCCAATTCAATGCGGCGTTCGTGTTGAATCACCTTGCGCATCTGCTCTTGTGAGAGCCCAGAAGGCACATTAGGAAGCGATGCACGATTGCGAATCTTATTGAGATATACTGCAATATCGGGATTTGTTGGGTCGTATTCATTGAGCGCTTCGGCATAGTTCAGATAGATTTCTGCCAAGCGGAACAACGGAACAACATGGCCACTGCTGCTTCCTCCGGTTTGAATGTTCACGTCTTCATTTAGGAACTTGCGCAGATAGTAACCCGTTTTAGTGGCATTGGGGATTGGACTTGCGTCGGCACCACCAGGGAAAGTCTCGACCTTTTTATTCTTAAACGAAGCCATATTCATCAAGATGGTCGCTTCTAATCGCTTATCTCGGTTCACAAAAGGCTGTGCAGCACGAGCTGGTCTGTTCCAATCGAAGGGCGTACCATCAAGCATTTCATAGTCATCGACTAAGTTTTGAGAAGGACAAGTGCCACCTTCTCCACCAAAGCTTACAGGGAAATTGCTTCGCTCTAAGTTAGTGTTTGCGGTGTAACGACGTACAAAAATATACTCTTTATTTTTGAAATCGTTCTTAAAAAGATCGCCATAATTATCAGCCAACTGATACTGATTGAGGTCTATTACGGCTTTCGCTGCGTCGGCAGCTGCCTTCCATAACGCTGCATCTGAAGGCTTATTAGCTTCATTTATGTCGCCAAACGCAACATAAAGAGGGCTTGCTGCATAGAGTAAAGTGCGGCTCTTCAGTGCCAAAGCTGCCCCTTTTGTGGCATGTCCTAAGGCATCGTTCACATTACGCCAAGGCGTTAATTCCAAATCGTTTGCAGCCTCGTCACACTCCTTTGTGATAAAGTCGACAACGTCTTTCATCGTTGGTCGTGGCGTGTTTTTATAGTCCCCATTGAGATCAAGCGTTGAAGTGACAACAGGTATTGGGCCATAACGCTTCAACAACTCAAAGTGGTAATAAGCCCGAAGGAAGCGAGCCTCAGCCTTCCAGATACGAATATCCTTCAAACGATTATTGTATTCGATTTGACTTTGAGGGTCTAAACGATAAGAATCCAAGTTCACTTGGTCGGCACTCTCAATGAATTCACAAGCCTTTCGAATGCCGGCATAGAAACGATTCCATTGATCATCGGGGTTATCTATAGCGTTCCAAGCTCCTAAATTGAACTTTTGTATGTTGGAAGATTCAATCACAAACTCTGCATCATCAGTCGCATCACCCAACATTGCATTGCTTCCGAAGCGGTTAAGTCCTTCGGGCAACAGGCTGTAAACGCCTGTAAGATATTGTGCTGTGCGCTCATACGAAGAGAAAGTGGTCTGTTTATTGATGTAAGAATCAGACTCGCGATCGAGAAAATCGCTACACCCCACAAGGAGTAGTCCTGCACTTAACGGCAGAATCTTACAGATATTATTAAATGAGAACATTTTCATTTTCCTTAGATTTATGGATTATTAAATCAGAATTCAACCTTCAAGCCAATGTTGTATGACTTTGTGAGGGGGTAGTTGGTTAGTGAACCCATCTCTGCATCGCCTAACTTTCCGAAATGATCGAGTGTGAACACATTGGTAGCATTGGCGTAAACATAGATACTGCTTAGCCTAAACACTCTGCTGACAGACTGAGGTAACGTGTAGCCTAACATCACATTGCGTAGTCTGAAGAAGCTACCATTGCGCTTCCAGAACGTAGATGAGCGATAGTTGTTATCGAAATTAACCGTTGACAGACGTGGATAGGTAGCTGAAGGATTATCGCTTGTCCAACTGTCTAAAGCCAATGTAGAAGCGGTTCCATTGTTCTTGAATGAATAAATGCTTGCCCCATTGAGATAAAGATCACGGTTTGCTACGCCCTGGAAAAGCATACTGAAATCAAATCCTTTCCATTTGCAGCCGAGATTCAATGCATAATTCCACTCAGGAATAGATGTATGACCGACTGGATAGGAGTCGTTTGCATCAATAACATTATCATGATTCTGATCAACATATTTGATATCACCGGGTGCAACACGACCAAATTGTGGCACAGGGAGGTCACTATTGAGCTTGCCTGAAGCGTCAAAATCAGATGGTTGATAGAGTCTTTCAGCAACTAACATAATGGGTTGCCACACAGGATGACCTTTCTGATAGAGATAAGGATAAGACTTCACATCCTCACCAGCCTCTTTCACACAGCTCTTTGCATACCAAGTACTGCCTTCAACGAAGTAAGAGAACTGATTTCTTACCTTGCCTTCATAACGCATTTTAAGTTCAAAGCCATGATTGTTCACCTTTCCTACATTCATCAAAGGAAGGATATTACCATAAGAAGCACCTATGAAACCTAAGACATTTGCATTGGCTTGAGTGAGGATTCCTGATTGAACTTCGCGGAAATAGTCGAAGTTTACTGTAAGATTCTTAAACAACGATGCATCGAAACCTACATTAAAGATCTTCTTTTCTTCCCACCTTACCTTATTATTGGCCAAAGAAACTGCGGCGAAGCCACTTGAAGAATTAGCATTTACGCCAAAGAGATAACTGCCACTATAATCATATAAGGTGTCGAAGATATAGCGTGCAGCGGTTTGATCGTTGCCAACCTTACCATAAGAAGCTCTGAACTTCAAATGATCAAGCCATGAAATGGGTTGCATAAAAGGCTCATTGCTTGCCACCCAAGCTACAGATCCAGCAGGGAAAAAGCCGAAACGATGAGATGGAGGGAAGTTATCTGTCCCCATATAAGAGGCAGCAAACTCTGCAATATAGGTTTTCTTGAAGTTATAAGTAGCACGACCAGCAAAGTTAAGATACCTTGAATCGTAACGTACTCCATACACCTTATATATATCTGTCATACAGAAAGCAGTGGCATCAACGCCATGTTGTCCGAACTGATGATTGTAATCAACCTGCGCTTTGAAGTTTGTGCGGATGAAATCTGTTCTGAATCCTTCTGAAGCTTGTAGTGGAGCATTGGCTCCATAAGGTGTATAAGCATAGATAGGATTATTATTTGCGTCGACACCTGATTGCGTAAGAGCAGCTCGAACGTAATCGCGCGTCTTGGAAGATGTCTCTGCTACATAATTATTATAACCCACTCCAACCTTTGCACTCAATCCTTTTACAAAATGATTAAAATCATATTTGAGATTGAAAATAACCTGAAGAGCACGTGAGTTCTCCTTATATAGTCCACGATTAAGCAGATTTCCAACAGGGTTTGTATATATGTTTGTTCCGCCAAAGCTACCATCTGGGTTATAGATTGGAAAGGCATTAGGCGGTGTAGTCCACATAGAGTTAACGAGTTTATCGGCACTAAAGCCTCCGCCTGGTGTGGATTGTTCACCTATACTCACACTCGTATACAAAGAAGTAGACAGAGCTTTTGTCACATTGATATCGAGATTAGCGCGGAAATTGTATCGACTATAATAAGCATTTGAGTTCTCTTTACGCTTGCTGTCCGTTCCTTTATAGAGTCCTTCGTTCTGTAAGAGTCCAGCCATCACGTAATAACAGATGGTGTTATTACCGCCATGGAAAGTCATTTCGGCTAAAGTCAGCGGAGCAGTCTTTTTGAAAAGCTCATTCTTCCAATTGATATTTGGATACAAGTAAGGATTACCGCTATTGTCACGATAGGCATTCAATGTGGCTTCATCGTATCGAGGAGCGAGTCCATCATTGGCTAAAGCCTGGTTGTAAAGACGCGCATAATCGTATGAACCCAAAGGAGTGTTCATCACAGTAGGCATTTGTAAGCCCGTCTGTACCCTGAAAGAGATCTTCGAAGTCGATGGAACACCACGCTTGGTAGTAACTAACAAGACACCATTCGCACCGCGTGCACCATACAAAGCCAAGGCAGATGCATCCTTTAATAAGGTTACCGATGCAATCTCTTCAGCTGAAAGATTATCTAAAGGAGCTTCAAAACCATCAATAAAGACAAGCATCTTTTGGCTACCTACAAAGGAACTGATTCCTCGAGAGTACATGTTTTGCATGTAAAAGTCATAACCTGGCTCCCCACTTTGCTGCATAATGGTCAATCCTGGCAATAAACCTTTGAGACTGTTTCCAACAGAAGGCGATGTAATCTTTGTCAACTCATCTCCTTTAACCGTTGAAAACGCAGCGGAACTCTCCCATAATGGTTGCTTGCCATAAGCTATTGTAACGCTCGTAGTGTCTGTCTTTGCATTGCCGGTAAACGTCACAAGAGACAGCATTGAGCCTATTATCATTTTATGATATGTCATTTTTCTAAATGTTAAAGTTAAGGTTTTGTTTCATTTACCAACCGGGATTCTGAATCAGATAGCCTTTATCGACCTCGTTCTGCATAATGCCATGGAGGTATGAACGCCTGCTCCATGAACGGTTTTCAAATACATACGGCTCGTAGTGTACATGGGTTTTACTACCTCCAATAGATGAGATCTTCAACCCATACATCTTTCCTCGCATGACACCTTCATCCTCGGCAATCATCCATCTGCGTATATCCCAGAAACGATGGTCCTCAAAAGCCAACTCCACAGCACGTTCATTGCGCAGCTTTTTGCGGAACTCCTCCTTTGAAAGTGTTGCAGGGAAGCCCGGCATTCCAGACCGATTACGTACCTTAGCAACGGCATCAAATGCTTCTTGTGGAGGGTTATCATAATACTCATTGAGTGCCTCTGCATAGTTAAGGTATAGTTCTGCCACCCTAAACACAATCCATTCTTCATCTGTTGTGTTAAGCGGAGGAGTTATTTTCAGCGTTCTTGGCACCCACTTTCTTACGAGATGACGAGTCTTATCCGTAGCAGAGCTTTGGGCACCATTAGGTAAGAAGTCGATGAAAGGAACTTCTTGATTCCATGAAGCGCCATGATAAGCAACGGTTTGGTCAAAGCGTGGGTCGAGGGTTTTATAGATATCAAGAAGATTATCGCCCCCTGTTGCAGACCAATCAGCAGGAGTTCCATCCTTCTTCTCATAGAACTTAACGAAATTAAAGGTAGCATAAAGCCCACCATCTCCCCAAGCTTTGTTCATCGCCCATACGGGAAGGTCGGCTACAATAGGTCTACCACTCACCTTAAAGTTCTTATATTTTTTATTCGAAAGAATGATTTCTTTGTTATCTGGAACACTCCACACATGCTCATAATTAGTTTCTGGTGTTCCATCCGTATAGAGATCATAATGTCCCGAGCCTAAAGCGGCGTCCAAAGCAGCCTTTGCTGCATCAGCAGCTCGCTTCCAACGATCTTTCTTATAGTCACCATATCCAATGAGATTCTCATGTCCTGGGAAAGGAAGATAAGGCGTATCATTGTTGAAAAGTGGGCTCGCGGCATAAAGAAGTACACGAGATTTCAAAGCCAAAGCAGCCACTCTTGTTGCTCTTCCAACCTTACTTGCGTCCGAATAATAGTCAGGAAGTAGGTGTGTTGCCCTATCAATGTCTACGAGAATTGAGTCAATACAGTCTGAGAAAGTATTGCGGGGATAAGTTGAAAAGTCGTCAGAAGCAACCTTAAAGTGAATGATTGGGAGTCCTCCATAACGATAAACTCCTTCCCATAATAGCATTGCTCGCATGAAGTATGCCTCTCCTTCAGCTCGTTTATTGAATTCAGGATCACCGGCATCATAAGGTACTTCCTTTATTCTTTCAAGGAGAATATTACACTTTCTCAAGGTTTCCCAGCGCAGATAGTGCCTACAATCCTCATCCCATTCAGCACTATTGTTGTTATGATTGTCTACATTCCATGCCGAATTTCCCTTTGCCCAGTCAGCAACATCCTCTGCTTCATCACATGCAGAGCCTAAAGTTGAGGACGAACAAAGTCTTCTGTCGGTATTATCACTACTCATACAGAAGCCCAAAGGCATTCCTTCTGCATATATTCCCGTTAGATATCGCTCAGCAAGTGCCCTGTCTGAGAACACTTTATCTTCGTTTAAATCAACTGAAGGAGGTGCTTCAAGATAGTCTGCACATGAAAAAAGACTAAGCGAACAAATGAATATAGTCAATAATTTATATGTTTTCATAATGCATTAAAAGTTTACATTGATTCCAATATTATATATTTTCTGCAATGGGTAGGTATTAATCTCCACATTACCCGAACGAGAAGGAGCCTCAGGATCAAGGTCAATGACCTTAGACCACGTAATTAAATTCGAGCCACTTACATACAAACGAATGCTCTCTACGCCTAAAGCTTTCACTGGTTTTCCCATAAAAGTATAACCAAGTTCTATGTTCTTCAGACGCAAATAGTTTGCATTCCTAATCCAAAGGTTTGAATCTTTATAGTTATTATCAGTGTCTTTATTTGGACTCAAAGATAATCTTGGGAAATTGATTGGCTCTCCTTTCTCGTAACGTTCTTGTGTCCAACGCTCCAATATGAGTGTTTTTGCACTTTCATGTCCATTGAAGAATGGCCACAATGAACGTCCAAAGTATTTGATAGAGACATTACCTGCACCCTGGAACAAGGCTGATACGTCGAAGCCTCGCCAGTTAAAGCCCAATGAAAAACCATAAACGATTTCAGGAGTAGGCGAATATCCCACTGGCACTCGGTCGTAGTCATCAATCTTTCCGTCTTTATTCACGTCCACATACCTTACATCTCCGGGCTGAAGTTTATTTCCACTCCACGCACTTACAGGCCGATCTAAAGCATTAATCTCTTCCCATGAGTTGTAATAGCCATCAAAGAGCAAACCATAGAACTGGTCAACACGTCGTCCAGTCTCCATCTGATAGGCATACTTCTTAGGCACTTCGTCTCTGAATAGCACTTTATTGCGAGCAAAAGAGTAATTAAACCTCAGCCAATATCTAAGATCTCGCAATTGATTTCGATAGTTCACTTCAAGTTCCCAGCCTTTATTCTCCATCTTACCCATATTATATGCCGGCAAGTTTGCACCGATTGTCATCGGTTGAGTGTTGCGGTTTGCAAGGATGTTATTACGGCTTTCTTTGAAGATATCAAAAGTCATTGTCAGATGATTATTGAGAAGATTCATGTCAACGCCAAAGTTAAACTTACGCGCTTTCTCCCAAGTCAGCCCAGGATTACCTATCTTATTCTCTATAACCATACGCGAGTTATTAGGTGAAGCAGCTGTTCCGAAGTTATATTTATAAAAGTCTTTGTTTGGTGCTTCCACATAAGATGAAGGCAAATAAAGGAAGCGATCACCACCTATTTTGTCATTACCGACCTCACCATAGGTTGCTCTTAACTTCATGAATACAAGGTAATCGTTCTTTGGAAAGAAGGGTTCTTCACTGACAACCCAACCTGCTGAGACTGCTGGGAAGAAGCCAAAGCGACGACCAGAAGCAAAGTTTTCAGTTCCATTATAACCCATATTAAACTCTGCAAGATAACGAGATGCATAGTCATATGTTATTCTTCCCACGATGCCTTGATATGCGTTGGGCACAAGAAACTTCAGTGATGGAGAGTAATATTTACTCTGGTTATAAAGCAAAAGTGCTGTAGTATGGTGCTTACCGAAGTTGTGTTGATAATTCAATCCAGCCTCCATATACACCTTTCTGTTCTTTCCATAGTCAGGTTTTGCAAACCAAATCGTCTCTTCTTCTTTCGGAATATAGAGTATATTGTCTGCATTCGATGGGTCACGCTGTGCAAGATAGTACTGAATACTCTTGCGAAAACTCTTTCTACTATAGTAATAACTGTCGTAAGAAATGCTTGCATGTGCTGAGAGTCCTTTCAAAAGTGCACGCGAAAGGTCATAATCAAGGCGGAAGGTTGTATTGACATTGTTCTTACTATCATTGTCATAACCATTCCCACGCAGTAACATCCAAGGGTTTTGTTCACCTAATGCATCCTTCAAACGAACCACTTTACCATCTATAAGGCCTGGAGAGCTCAGCGGATTTGACCAAGATATCTCTCTCCATATTGTGCTATTACCTGATCCTGGCGTACGAACATTCTCAATTTGCGTAGCCAATTGCACTGAAGCCTTAAAGTCTTGAGTAATCTTAAAGTCTAAGTTTGAACGGAAGTTATAGCGTCTGTCATACGCATTTACATCGTGTTGATTGTCTATCTTGGTATGATTGTACATACCTTCCTGGGCATAAAAGCCTGCAGAAACAAAGAACTGAACACGATCAGAGCCTCCAGATATATTGAAGTTGTGTTGGGTTCGTGTTGTGGTTTTACGTAGGAAATCTCCTGTCCAGTTCATGTTTGGGTGGAAAATAGGGTCAGTTCCATTGCGATAAAGCTCTATATCTTCAGCTGAAAAGCGTGGAGTGTAGGCACCACCTGATACATATGCATCGTTTTTCAAAGCCTCATTGTAGAGCTCACAATACTGTGCACTGTTCAAGTAATGAGGCAAAGCGGTAGGCTTTTGGATAGCAATGTTACCCGAATAGCTCATGCGTGGCTTGCCCTTTTGACCTTTACGGGTTGTAATTAAGATAACACCATTCGCACCACGCACACCATAAATGGCCGTAGCCGAAGCGTCTTTAAGAATACTTACCGATTCAATTTCATTAGGATCAAGGCCATTATAGTTCGGTCTTTCTACGCCATCAATCATCACTAAGGGTGCCGTGTTATCAGAAAATGTGCTCACACCGCGAATCAACAATGTTGAATTGTCTTCTCCCGGAGCACCACTTCGCTGCATAGCAATAAGTCCCGGCATCTTACCAACAAGCATATTACTGATGTTTGCCTGAGGAGTTTGCACGAGATCCTTGGTGGTTACCGATGCAATAGAACCTGTTACAGAAGCTTTTTTCTGTGTACCATAGCCCACAACTACCACTTCATTGAGGTCTTTTGCAGCGTCTTCATCGAGTGTAATCTTGAGGTTCGTGTGATTCTTCACGGCAACATCGCGCGTAGCGAAACCGATATAAGATACTGTCAACGTTCCGTTTTCGGGAACATCTAACGCAAATTCGCCGTCAGCATTCGTCACCGTACCGACTTTTGTGCCTTTAACAAAGACACTGGCCCCTATGATTGGTTCTCCATTTGCATCGCGAACAAGACCCGAAACCTTACCTTTTACTGGTGCCGAAGCTGTCTTTCCGGCAGCTTTTACAGTCTGTTGTTCTGCATTTTCAGTCTTTCCTTTCACCAAAACGATAGCGTTATTGTTGAAAGAATACTGAACTCCAAGAGATGAAAACACTTGATTCAGTGCCTTCTCTAAGGGCCAATCCTTACACACACAAGTGACTTTAGACTTCGATTGAAGTACATTGTTGCGATAAACAAACGTGTAGTCGGTCTGCTTCTCCACTTGGCGAATAAACTGACTAACCTCTTCATTGCGAAGATTCAGGCTCACTTTGCCACGCTGCGCCATTAAGATTGTCGGACAAAGTGATAGCACTATCACCAACAATAAGCGCAGAAGGCGTCTCCTTCTACTGTTAAGATTGTCTGTCATTTGATATATAGATTTTAGTTATTGGAGTTTATCTAATTTCTATTTGGTCATGATTGATTGTATACTTGAATTTATATTGCATGCTCAATGAACTGAGAACACTTTCTAAAGTCTCATGGTAGAAGGCTCCGGTTAGTAGGTCATCGCCTATTCGCTTGTTGTTAAGCATGATATGAACACCATACCAATCTTCAATTTTCCGAAGTACTTCACACAATGGTTCGCTATCGAAGGCAAGATAACCATCTTTCCATCGTCCATCGATATCGGTGTCGTTGTCACATATTTGCATGCTACGCGCCGAAGGTTGATAAATAGATTTACGACCGGGAAAAAGCCGATAAGACTCTGAAAGTCCCTTAGCCGTAAGGCGAACAGCACCAGAGAATAAAGCCGTTTCAACCTCTCCACGCTGACAACGCACATTAAATTTCGTGCCAAGCACTTCAATCTGCATATCGTTCACATGCACTCGAAATGGACAATTAGCGTCTTTGGCTACATCAAAATAGGCTTCTCCTTTCATCAACACCACCTCACGATGCTCTCCCGGCATGATATTATAGCGCAAACGGCTATTGCCATTGAGGCTCACACGACTGCCATCTGGAAGCATTATCACACTCTTGCTGCCGGCTTTCACACTGACATAGGTGTAAACGGGAGCCGAAGGTTGGGACGATTGAAGTCCAAAATAAGCGCCACCAAGCACAGATAACACCACAACGACTATCGAAGCATAACGCAAAAACTTGTAAATGCGCCGTGGATGCTGTTGTTTATGAATGCCATGTTGAAGATTCTGCAATAT
>QWCF01001513.1_pt1 | contig 17061 bp, 15 predicted proteins | sample 1972521 | NCBI WGS metagenome assembly QWCF01 (sample SAMN09866715, study PRJNA288562) | Human oral metagenome isolate term4_saliva, whole genome shotgun sequencing...
GTGTAGCTCATGGCAATCTTTCTTGCAGGAAAGGCCGTATGCTACCGCATACTGGCCTTTTTCTGTTAGGGAAAGTTGCACTTCAAATGCGAATCCGCCCTGTCCTGAAATGGCAAAGGTCGTCTGAAAATCTTGGTTCGAGGTTTTCAGACGACCTTTTTACTTTTAAGTTTTGTTGTATTCGGGAGAAACTGCTTTTTTGCCAAATACCACGTTCAGGCTAGGGTTTCGATGCGGTTGTCGGGCATGACCAGCCAGACTTTTGCCTGTTTGGAGCGTGCGGCGGTGCGGATGGCGGCTTCATCCATGATGGAGAACGCGGTGGAGAAGGCATCGGCAACGGCAGCGGTTGGCGCCATGACGCTGACGCTGCGGTAGCGCGGTGTGGCAGTGCCGGTGCGCGGGTCGAAGAGGTGGGTGAACTTGCCGGCCTCGTCCATTACGGTACCGTAGCCGCCTGAGGTGGCGAAGGCTTGGTTTTGCATGGGGAGGGTCAGGAGGGTGGATTCTTCGTTTTGGGGATTGCGGATGCCGACGTTCCATGTGCGTTGGTTGTCGGTGTCGAAGCCGCGGATTTCGCCCATATCGACGAGGGCCTGGCGGATGCCGTGTTGTTGCAGCAGGGCGGTGATTTTGTCGGTGATGTAGCCTTGGGCGATGCCGTTGAGGGATAAGCCCATGCCTTTTTGTTCGAAGAGGATGGCTTTTTGGTCGAAGACGACGTGTTTGAAGCCGACGAGTTTGAGGGTGCGCAGGATGTCCGATTCGGACGGAGCGGTTTCGGCACGCGGGTTGCGGCGGAAATGGTCTGCGTAAAGGTTCCACAACACTTGGACGGTAGGATCGAATGCGCCGTCTGTTAAGGCGTGGATGTCGCGGCAGATGCTCAACAGGGCGAGGAAATCGGGCGGCGGGTTGTTCAGGCGACCTTCTTTGTTCAGTCGGTTGATCAGGCTGTCTTCGCGGTAGAGGCTGAAGATTTTTTCGAGGCGGGCGACTTCGGCGAGAACTTTGTTGACCAGGATTTCAGCTTCTTTGCGGTCAACACCGAAGAGGCGGAGTTCGGCACCGGAACCCAGCGCAATGCCTTTCCAGATAACGGGTTCGCCGGTGGCTGGTAACGGGGCAGGGCGGTTGCGGTTCAGGAGGAAGGGCGCGGCCGCTCCGGCGGCGGTTAGGGCGGCGATGGCGAAAAAACGGCGGCGGGTGAGCGGGGTGTTCATGGGTTGGGATGGGTCGTCTGAAAAATGAAGCGGGGGGAATTGAGTGGAAGTCGGTTTGGCTGAGTTTGTGTGTGAGGGTGTAGGGCAGGCGTTTCAGGCGTGCCGTCATTTCCGCATAGGATTTTTATGATTACGAAAATGACGGCGGGTGACGGCTGAGGCTTGATTTACGTTTTGGCAGAACTTGTTTTCTTGCCATCAAGCCTGCCTTCACACTCTGAAACCAAGCATCAACCGTCCCATTAATCACCCATTGCCGCCAGTAGCTCTGCCTGATGTTCGGCAATCAGGGCATTAGTAATTTCTTCCAAGTCGCCGTCCATCACAAAATCCAGCTTGTGCAGGGTGAGGTTGATGCGGTGGTCGGTCACGCGGCCTTGGGGGTAGTTGTAGGTGCGGATGCGCTCGCTGCGGTCGCCGCTGCCGATAAGGGATTTGCGTTCGGCGGCTTCTTTGGCTTGGGCTTCACGTTTTTGTGCATCGTTCAGGCGGGCGGCGAGGACTTTCATTGCCTGCGCCTTGTTTGCGTGTTGGCTGCGGCCGTCTTGGCACTCGACCACCATGCCGGTGGGCAGGTGGGTGATGCGGACGGCGGAGTCGGTTTTGTTGATGTGCTGACCGCCCGCGCCGGATGCACGGAAGGTGTCGATGCGCAGGTCGGCGGGGTTCAACTCGATGTCTTCCAGTTCGTCCGCTTCAGGCATGACGGCGACGGTGCAGGCGGAAGTGTGGATACGGCCTTGGCTTTCGGTGGCGGGGACGCGCTGCACGCGGTGGCCGCCCGATTCAAATTTCAGACGACTGTACGCACCCAAACCGACGATGCGTGCGATGACTTCTTTATAGCCGCCCAACTCGCTTTCGTTGGCAGAAACGATTTCGACCTGCCAGCGGTTGCGTTCGGCGTAGCGGCTGTACATGCGCAGCAAATCGCCTGCAAACAGCGCGGCTTCGTCGCCGCCCGTTCCGGCGCGCACTTCGATGAAGATGTTTTTGTCGTCGTCGGCATCTTTGGGTAGCAGCAGTTTTTGCAGTTCGGTATCGAGCATGTCGATTTTGGCTTTCGCCGCTTCGATTTCTTCGGCGGCAAAGTCTTTCATTTCGGGGTCGGACAGCATTTCTTCGGCATCCGCCAAGTCGCTTTGCGCCAGTTGATAGTTTTGGAACACTTCGACGACAGGCGTCAATTCGGCATGTTCGCGCGTGAGCTTGCGGTAGTTGTCCATATCGGACGTGGCTTCAGGCTGTCCGAGAAGGTGGGTTACTTCTTCCAGTCGGTCGCTGAGTTGTTGTAGTTTTTCTAAGATAGACGGCTTCATAATTCTTCCATAACAAATGCCGTCGGGAGTCGTCCGCGACGGCGTGAGGAGGCGTTATTATAATGGGTTTGGTTGGAAATTCAAAAGGATATGACTGAAAAGGTCGTCTGAAAACTTTTCAGACGACCTTTTGATGGTTTAACGTTTGTCCAATTTCCGCGCCAACGCGTTGCCGATGCTTTGAATCAGGATAACGAGCAGCACGAGGATGGCGACGATGAAGATGATGACTTCGGTTTGGTAGCGGTAGTAGCCGTAGCGGATGGCGAGGTCGCCCAAGCCGCCGCCGCCTATCATGCCTGCCGCCGCGCTGTATGAGAGCAGACCGATGGCGAGGACGGTGATGCTGGAAACCATGCCCGCGCGCGCTTCGTTCAAGAGGACTTTACGGACGATGGCAAGCGGCGATGCTCCCATGGCGGTGGCGGCTTCAATCACACCTTTGGGGACTTCGCGCAGGTTTTGTTCCACCAGTCGGGCGAAGTAAAACAGGCCGGACACGCTCAATACCAGCGAGGCGGCAATCGGACCAATGGTGCTGCCGACAATGGCGCGGGTGGCGGGTATCATGGCAATCATCAGGATGACGAAGGGGAAGGCGCGCATCAGGTTGACTAAGTTGTCGAGCAGGAAATTTACCGGCTTGTTGTAATGCAGCTGGCGGCTGGAAGTCACGAAAAGCAATACGCCCAGCAGGGTGCCGAAGATGACGGCAAACGTGGTGGACAGCCCGACCATGACGAAGGTTTCGCCCAAGGCGCGGACGATTTCGTCTTTCATGCCGACGATGGTGGAAACGGCTTGTTCGAATGTTAAGTCTGCCATATCAGTCCTCCCGAATCAGTTCGCGCCCGATTTCGGATTGGGCGTGGATTTGGTTGCCGCGTACTTCGACGATTTCCACCACTTTTCCTTTATCCAAAAGGGCAGCGCGGTCGCACAAGCGGCGGATGACGCTCATTTCGTGGGTTACGATGACGATGGTGACGTTGAAGCGCTTGTTGATGTCTTCCAAACATTCCAAGACGCTGCGCGTGGTAGCGGGGTCGAGGGCGGAAGTGGGTTCGTCGGCGAGGATGACTTGGGGTTTGGGCGCGAGCGCGCGGGCGATGCCGACGCGCTGTTTCTGACCGCCGGAAAGCTGGGCGGGGTAGTGGTCGGCGCGTTCGGTCAGACCGACGATTTCAAGGCATTCTTTAACGCGTTCTTTGATTTTTTCAGACGGCCATCCGGCGATTTCCAAAGGAAAGGCAACATTGTCGGCGACGGTGCGGTTGCTCAAAAGATTAAACTGCTGAAACACCATGCCGATATTCTGCCGCGCCTGACGTAATGCGGCGGCATCAAGCGCGGTCAGCTCTTGTCCGCACACATTGACCTTGCCGCTGTCGGGACGTTCCAACAGGTTAATCAGGCGCAACAGGGTGGATTTGCCCGCGCCGGAATAGCCCATCAGACCGAAGATTTCGCCGTCTTGGATTTCGAGGCTGGTCGGCTCGACGGCGGCAAAACGGGTTTTGTCGCGCGTTTGGTAATGTTTGGAAACGTTGTCCAAAATAATCATAAATACTTCCTGATACTTCCGGAAAAAAAAGAAGCCCGATGCTGTACACAACGGGCTTGGATATAAAGAAAGGAATAAAAACAGCAGAAAATGAAAATACGCTTTAGCTGTTTATGCCCGCAAGCTGTGTCAAATCGGCAATGTTAACTCAGATATGACTATAATCAAAATCGGTAACTTTGTCAAGTTTTGATATGATTTGTAATTTTAAAATAATAAATTGTCAGCTTATTTGCCGAAAAGCTCCGCCACCATGCGTGCTTCTTCCTCGGTATAAGCCGCGCCGTTGAGCTTCGCAGTCAGGATAAATTCGCCGCTTAACCCTTGTTCGGCGCAGGTTTCGCGCCAACCTTGAAGTCGTTCTTCATCGCTGGCTTTTCGTTTCAGACGACCTATAGTTTGAGCGGCCTGTTTGGTTTGTTCGTTCATTAGCGTTTCTTAACAAAGTAGAACAAAGGGCAAAGGTCGTCTGAAAATTTTCAGACGACCTTTACTATTCCTGTTTATACCGTTTGCGAATATTGGGCTTTGGTTTCCCTATGGCGCAGATGGTAGTCAAAGACCATGGCGATGTTTCGTATCAGGAAGCGGCCTTTAGGGGTAACGGCCAGCCCGTGCGGTTTCAAGCGGACGAGTCCGAGGGAGGCGAGTTGTTCCAAGTCGGCAAGTTCGTCTTTGAAATAGAGGTTGAACGGAATACCGAACACGCTTTCGTAGATTTGGTAATCCAAGGCGAAGCGGCACATCAAATCTTGGATGATATTGCGGCGCAAGAGGTCGTCCTGATTGAGCTGGTAGCCGCGCATGATGGGCAGGTGTCCTGCATCGAGTGCGGCGTAGTAGGCGTCGATGTCGCGTTCGTTTTGGGAATAAGTGCTGCCGATTTTACCGATGGAAGACACGCCGATGGCGACCAAATCGCAGTCCGCATAGGTTGAGTAACCTTGGAAGTTGCGCTGGAGGAAGCCTTCTTTAAGGGCGATGGAGAGTTCGTCATCGGGTTTGGCGAAGTGGTCCATACCGATGAAGACATAGCCGCGGCGGGTCAGGGTTTGGACGCAGTATTGCAGCATGTCCAACTTTTCTTCGCTGCCGGGGACGGCGTCGGTGTCGATGCGGCGTTGCGGTTTGAAAATATGCGGCAGGTGGGCGTAGTGGTAGAGGGCGAGGCGGTCGGGGTCGAGCGACAATACGGTGTCGATGGTGGTTTTGATGCTTTCGGCGGTTTGGTGCGGCAGACCGTAAATCAAATCGACGCTGACGGATTTGAACCCTGCTTCGCGGGCGGCATCAATGACTTCTTTGGTTTCTTCGTAGCTTTGGATGCGGTTGACGGCGGCCTGTACTTTCGGATCGAAATCTTGGATGCCGACGCTCATGCGGTTGAAGCCGAGTTTGCCGAGCATGAGTACGGTATCGCGGCTGACTTTGCGCGGGTCGATTTCGATGGAGTATTCGCCGCCGGGGATAAGTTGGAAATGTTTGCGGATCATGCGGAATACGCGTTCGATTTGGTCGTCGCTCAAAAAGGTCGGCGTACCGCCGCCGAAGTGCAGTTGTGCGAGCTGATGCCGTCCGCCCAGATGCGGGGCAAGCAGCTCCATTTCTTTTTCGAGATATTCGATATAGGCATCGGCACGGCTTTTGTCTTTGGTGATGATTTTATTGCAGCCGCAGTAGTAGCAGATGGTATTGCAGAAGGGGATATGGATATAAAGCGAAAGGGGCTTGTTCAAAGCCCCCATACTGCGCTGATTCAAGGCATTGATATATTCTGCTTCGCGAAATCCGTCATGAAAACGGTCGGCTGTGGGGTAGGAAGTATAGCGCGGACCACTGGAAGGAAGAGTGGAGATGAGTTCGCGGTCAAACTCAGGCTTGTCATTGTTTCTATTGTGATTATTTTGTATTGGTATTACTTTCATGGCGTGTGCGTAGTTTTAGAGTAATGATGTTAGTCAATCTTCAGATAGTTTGGTAGAATGCCACAGTATGATAAACCTGTCTTGATATGTGTCAATAACTTACTCAATCGGGACCGGATAAAAACCTTAATTTTAAGGGTGTTTTATGACCACACACAATGCTATGCATCAGATGAAAACCCTGTGTTCTTCCTGTTCGCTGCGTGAACTCTGCCTGCCTGTCGGGCTTTTGCCCAATGAGTTTGCACAATTGGACGCGGTCATCCGACAGAGCCGCCGCTTGAAGAAGGGTGAATATCTGTTCCGCACCGGTGAGCCTTTCGCGTCGCTGTTTGCCATCCGTGCCGGTTTTTTCAAAACCACGGTTGCCAGCCAGGACGGCCGCGATCAGGTTACCGGTTTTTTTATGTCCGGCGAACTCATCGGTATGGACGGCATTTGTTCCCATATCCACAGCTGCGACGCAGTGGCTTTGGAAGACAGCGAAGTGTGTGAGCTGCCCTTCACCCACATCGAAGAGCTGGGACACAATATCCCCAGCCTGAGAAGCCATTTTTTCCGGTTGATGAGCCGCGAAATAGTGCGCGACCAAGGCGTGATGCTGCTTTTGGGCAATATGCGCGCCGAAGAACGCCTGGCGGCGTTTTTGCTTAATTTGTCCCAACGCCTTTATTCGCGCGGATTTGCCGCCAACGATTTCATCCTGAGAATGTCGCGCGAAGAAATCGGCAGCTATTTGGGATTGAAACTGGAAACCGTCAGTCGCACGCTGTCTAAGTTCCATCACGAAGGCTTGATTTCGGTCGAACACAAACACATCAAAATCCTCGACTCGCAAACCCTCAAAAAAATGGTATCCGGCTGTTCGCACGCCATCTGATTGATACCGAGACTATTTTTAAACAAAACTCAAAGTCGTCTGAAAAAATTTCAGACGACTTTTTCCATGCCTTTAACTTGTAGCATCTTCAGCATAATCAGCCCATTGGGCAGCCCATTCTTTCAATAAACGGTGGCGTTTTTCAAATGTCCGACGCAAGGTTGGTAATCCGATTAGCCGGTCAACCGTTTTTCCCAGCCCGAAAGTAAATTCCACCGTATCCGTCACACAGGTACGTCCTCCGGAAGATTTGAATTCATGCGTATGGCGGAAGGCGCGGTAAATCCCTTTTAACATTAAGTCGGTAAACGATTGGTTCGGCTCAAGCGAAATGATTTCGGCACGATGCCGCAACCAAATCCCGCATACTGAGACCTTTGCAAAAATAGTCTGTTAACGAAATTTGACGCATAAAAATGCGCCAAAAAAATTTCAATTGACTAAAACCTTCCTAATATTGAGCAAAATCATACTCTGTATTTGAAATCCAAAATATCTCCACGCGCCCAGTATTCCTTTTCCGACAGCCATTGCACGTCAAACGGAAACTGACGGGCAAATCCGTGGCGGGAAGTGCAGTAGCGGAATATCGGTTCGAGCGGCGCGTCCAGCCGGACGCTGTGGGTATAAGTCAGCATGATATTGACCGTTGTGGGTAAAGACGGGGATATTGATAAGAGTGGTGCAGTTGGTATCAGTTCATAATGGCATTGAACAGATGGGTTGGTAGTGATAATGGAATAAAGGTCGTCTGAAAATTTTCAGACGACCTTTATCAAGAATGAAGCAAAGAATTTAATGAATTGTTTTTTTAATTCTGTAAAAGACGTATATGTTTCTCTAATATCTTTAATTTTTCATATAAAATATTATTGCTTGTGTAGGAAGAACTGTTAGGATTAAACTGCGCTCGATGAGAATCAAATCCATTTTCATGCTGAATATCACTTTCTAGACGTTTTTTTTCCTCGTTTATTTCTTTAATAAAATTATCTTTTGATATGTTAAAGGATGTTATTTCATTAGATAGGTTACTTTTGCCTAAAGATTCTCTAATGCAATTGGTAGTCTTTGTTAATATTAAATAAAAATATATAAAATCATAGTTGTCGTAATAATTGTTTATTGTAGGTATGGTTAAATGTAGATGTTCTAAAAATTGGTATCTGTTTAGCAGCCCTTGGAAGTTATAAAACGTTTTAAGATTATGTTCTTTAGAGTCTTTATCTAAACTGAGGCAGTTTAAAATAAGCAATTTCAAAATATCATTGGGAATAAAAGAGCGAAGAATGTTGCTATATATTTTCTCTTGTGGATTAATATAATGATTACTAAGTTTTTCCCTTGATTGTTGATTATCGTGAGAAAAATCATTTATAGTGATCTTATTATCTGTTTTTCCTTCTATATCTTTGGATAAACTTAACGATATAAATTTAAGTATTTGAAATAATATGATAAAATATTGTTTTGGTAAGGGGTTTTGGCGAATATTATCTTTTACATAACAATCAATATTAAATTTCTCATCAATGGTAATATTTGTTAGATCAGATATTTTTGCTTCAATAAGGTTTTCAATAATCTTATTATGCTGCTCCAGCAAAGAAAAAAATGTCGATTCAAATTGTTGAAGATTAAAAATCTCTGATTGGCGGCTTTGTTGTTCTACCTGTTTGCGTTGCTGTTCTGCCGCCTGTTTCAATTCTTCGCGCGTTGCTTGCATTTCCTGCGCTTGTTGATGAATGGTGTAGAGCAGGCCGATAAGGGCTAGGAAGCTGATGACGGGGTTCAGCGTGCCGCCCAGATAGTCGCCGAATGTTCCCCATGTGGCGGAGTCGTTAGCAATGGGGAATGTTTTAAAATTGTTGATATATCGTTCTAAAACAAAGATAAATGCTGCAACAGCGATTCCGCCTAATATCCATAATAAGCGATTGGGTTTATTCCCTTTGTCCATAGTTTTTCCTTTTATTTACACCCATAAAGGTCGTCTGAAAATTTTCAGACGACCTTATTTTATAAATTCGAATCAGCAATATCCATGCCGTTGTTTCTGTGTATGGGGAATTGTGATGTGAGGATTTCCTAGTTTAATCTGCGATATGTTTGGCGGGTATTCAGTCCAGCATCGCCAAAAGTTCTTCTTCGCTCAATACTGCGACACCCAAGGCATTGGCTTTTTCCAGCTTGCTGCCGGCGGCTTCTCCGGCGACGACGTAGTCGGTTTTTTTGGACACGCTGCCGGAAACTTTACCGCCTGCGGCTTCGATCAAGGCTTGGGCTTGGTCGCGTTTGAGGGTGGGCAGGGTACCGGTTAACACGAAGGTTTTGCCTGCTACGGCTTCATTGAGGTCGTCTGAAACCGTTGCTTCTTGGTTTTCAGACGACGTTCGGGCGAAGAAAGTTTTCAGGTTTTCGAGCAGGGCGGCGTTTTGTGGTTCGCTGCGCCATGTTTGCCAGTCGGCGGGGAGGGCTTTGTCGGTTTGCAGGCCCTCTATGCTTTTGCCGGCGAGTTCCCATAAGGCTTGGGCTTTGTTTTCGCTGATTTTGAAACCGGGCAGGCGGGCAATCCAGCGTTGCGGCTCGGCGTGGCGGGCAGGCGGGATGGTAACGGCTTGGGTTTGCGGGGCAACGCCTGCGGCGAGCAGCTCGTCTATCATCGCCTGTTGCGCGTCTTGGGCGAAGAAGTGGGCGATGGAGCAGGCGACGACGGTGCCGATGTCGGGCAGGCAGGCGAGGATGGGTTCGGGTGCGCGGCGGACGTGTTCCAATGAGCCGAATGCCTGCGCCAGCGTTTTGGCGGTGCGTTCGCCGACGTGGCGGATGCCGAGCGCGAACAGGAAGCGGGCGAGTTCGGGCGTTTTGCTGGCTTCTATGCCTGCGAGGATGTTTTCCGCCCACTTGGTTGGTTGTTTTTTGCTGTTTTGGGTGTTTGATTCAGACAGGTCGTCTGAAACCGTTTCGGCGTCGCCGTTTTCGTTTTCAGACGACCCTTTATCTGCCGTTTCCTTCATTTTTTGCAAGGTCGGGATGTCGAGGCGGTAGAGGTCGGCGAAGTGGCGGACGAGGTCTTGGGCGACAAGCTGCTCGATTTGTTTTTGACCGAGTCCGTCGATGTCCATGGCTTTGCGCGAGGCGAAGTGGATTAAACCTTGCGCGCGTTGTGCCTGACAAAGCATGCCGCCGCTGCATCGGGCGACGGCTTCGCCTTCTTCACGTTCGATTTCGCTGCGGCAGATGGGGCAATGGGTCGGCAGGCGGTAGGGCTTGTGGAGCGGAACGGATTGGGTTTGGTTTGCGGACGGTGTTTCGGCAAACAGGTCGTCTTGCTGATGCTTGAGGTCGTCTGAAACGGCAACGGCGGTTTCCTGCATCGGGCGGCGTTCGAAAATCACGCGCACGACTTCGGGAATCACATCTCCGGCGCGGCGCACGACGACGGTATCTCCGACGCGCACGTCTTTGCGCGATAATTCGTCCTGATTGTGCAGGGTGGCGTTGGTTACGGTTACGCCGCCGACGAATACGGGTTGCAGGCGGGCGACGGGGGTAACGGCTCCGGTGCGCCCGATTTGCACATCGATGGCTTCAACGATGGTTAGGGCTTCTTCGGCGGGGAATTTGTGGGCAATCGCCCAGCGCGGCGCGCGGGAGATGAAGCCGAGTTCGCGTTGTTGCGCCAAGCTGTTGACTTTGACGACCATGCCGTCGATTTCGTAGGGCAGCTCAGGGCGTTTTTGCTGCATTTGTTCGTAAAACGCCAATACTTCGTCGATATTTTTGAAACAGCCGAAATTGCCGTTAGGCAGGCTGAAACCGAGCTCTTGGAAATAGGCGAGTTCTTGGATGTGTTCTTCCGCGACGAAACCGCCTTGCTGGCGGGCGACGGAGTAGGGGAAAAAGTGCAGTTTGCGCTGCGCGGTAATACGAGAATCGAGTTGGCGCAGGCTGCCGGCGGCGGCGTTGCGCGGATTGGCAAAGGGTTTTTGCCCGTTTTCGGCTTGTCTTTTATTGAGGGCGGCGAAATCGGCTTTGAGCATCAGCACTTCGCCGCGCACTTCGATGAGTTCGGGCGTATTTTCGCCGTGCAGCCGCAAGGGGATGTTGGCGACGGTTTTGACGTTTTGGGTCACGTCTTCGCCCGTCGTGCCGTCGCCGCGTGTTGCTGCCTGTACCAATACGCCGTCGCGGTAGAGCAGGCTGATGGCGAGGCCGTCGAATTTGGGTTCGATAACGTATTCGGGATTACCGCCGTCCAAGCCGTCGCGCACGCGTTGGTCGAAGGCGTACATTTCGGCATGGTCGAACACGCCGTTTTCATCTTGCGGGGAGAAGGCGTTGGTCAGCGACAGCATCGGCACTTCGTGGCGCACTTCAGCAAATCCCGCCAAAGGCTCACCACCGACGCGCTGGGTCGGGCTGTCGGGCAGTTTGAGCTCGGGATAGTTTCGTTCCAACGCTTCGAGTTCGCGGAACAATTTGTCGTATTCGGCATCGGGTACGCTGGGCGCGTCGAGAGTGTAGTATTCGTAGGCGTAGCGGTTGAGGAGGTTGGTGAGGTGGCGGATGTGTTGTGCGGTTTGATTCATGGAGAAGGGTTTTCAGACGACCTTTGTCTGATACGGGCAAAGGTCGTCTGAAAAATGATAGGTTGAAAACAGCTGAATTTTACCCGAAAAAAAGCGGATATGCCGTAACGACATATCCGCTTTGATTGGATTCGATTTTAGGAGAACAGGCGCAAGGCTTGTTTGCTGCTGGGTTTGATGCCGACTTTGAGCATTTCTTCCTGACGCGCCAAGACGTAATTGCGAATGTCTTTGAGCCATTGGGTAGAAACTTCTTCCATTTTGTCGTTGACCAAATCCAAGCCCAACTGACCGGAGAGGCGTACCGCCAAGTCCATGAAGAGGTCGAAGGTTTTTTCGCCGGCGGGCGCATGAGGGATGTCGAGCAACATGCTGAAGCCTTTGTAGGACTGGTTGTCCAAAAGGGCGTTGGTAAACGCGTCGCCTGTGAGGCTGTGGATGGCAAACATCGGGCTGCCGGTTTGTCCGGTGTAGTGGAATGCGCCGTCTTCGCCCAAAACAAAGCCGAGGTTTTCAACAGAAGCGCGGAGTTCTACACCGCTGATGTTGCTGTGTGAAACCAAGTGGATGGCAATGGTTTGATCGACGCGGGCACAGAAGGTATCCAATGCCTGCGCGACTTCGGTAAATGCCGCCAAATCGGTGTGGAGGACTTTGCCGCCCATCAGTTGGGCGAAGGTGTCAACCTGTTGGTTGAACTGTTGCAATTCTTCTTGAGTTGCCAAACCGTTGCGGCTGACTGCTTGCAGACCGACGACGAAACCTTGGTAATACACGCTCGGAATCGGTTCGGCAACTTGGAAGCGGTCGTCCATGGTGCAGCCGATGATTTGGAAGCGGTGGCGGTTGGACAGACGGGGCAGGGCGTGCAGCTCTTGCGCTTCGGAAAGGGCGATGTAGGCGAGGTAGTCGAAGCGCGGGTCAAACCACGGCAGCTCGACTTGAGACAATTCGTCCAAGCTGACCAAAGGCTGGTTGGCGGCGGACGGCAGGTTGACCGGCTCGTCGCTGGCGGTTTGGGTGGTGATTTCGTTGTTCAGACCGATGACGGTATGTTGTACCGGCTCGTCGGTAAAGTCGTCTTCAATCGCCAACTCGACATCGGTTTTGATGGCGGAAGGTTTGGCGAGTTTGGCTTTGGCGGCGAAGATTTCGTCTTGTTCTTGCAGATTGCGCAGCGCGGCTTCTTGGGCTTTGTTCGCTTTTTTGACGAACAGGCCTTTGCCGCCGGATTCTTTGCCGTCGCGCACATGGCTGGTTTTACTGTTCAGGAGCGCGTCTTTGTCGGAGTGACCGAACTGTTCGCGCACCTGTTTGCGATATTGGTTTTCTTGATACATATTGTAGGCGATGACGGCAAGGATGACTGCCAAGCCTAAGACGATGAAAATCATGGGTAATCACTTTTTTGTAAGAGCGGCATTCCGTCTTCGTTGCCTTTAGGCGGGTTTGCCTTTGGGCAGTATGCGGAATTGTATTGCCGCGAGTAAGTTCGTCGGAGTCGGATACGGATTGTCCCGTATGGATGCTCGATTATAACGAAAATAAACTTTTCTGACAGCAAATGCCGCGAATGATAGCCCAAAATGGGACCGGGTCGTCTGAAAAATGCTATATGGCATTTTTGAGCGATTAACGGACAACAGGAAAACCTGCCGCCTGCAATCTTTGCCAGTCGAAAAAGTGGCCGGGGTCGGTTTTGCGGTCAGGGGCGATGTCCTGATGACCGGTAACGGCGGTGATGGGGTAGTGTCCGACCAAGGCTTGCAGCAGAGTTTCCAGAGTTTGATATTGTGCTTCGGTAAACGTCTCGAAATCGCAGCCTTCCAATTCGATGCCGACCGAAAACGCATTGCATTTTTCACGTCCGCGAAAAGACGACACGCCCGCGTGGTACGCCATATCGTCGCAGGAAACGAACTGCACCGCCTCTCCGTCGCGGGTAATCAGAAAATGGCTGGAAACGCGCAAGGTGTGGATGACGCTGAAAAACGGATGCTCGTCGGGATTGATGCGGTTGGTAAACAGCTTTTCCACCGCGCCCGTTCCATATTCGAAAGGCGGCAGCGAAATATTGTGTAAAACCACCAGCGACACGGCTTCTGATTCTGCCCGCGGTTCGAAGTTCGGCGAAAACGCGCGGCGCGCAGGCTGCCACCAGCCTTGTTGCCAGTCAATGTCTTGGTATTTGGACGGAAGATTCATATTCAGACGACCCTTTGTTTCAGACGACCACTGAGGCGGAAAAAACATACGTCGGGCGGGTGCGCGAGGAAGAGGGCGCGCATTTCAGTTATACTGTCGCCCGACGTTCACAAATCAAAAATCCTACCATGCTGAAAAAAATGTTGAAATGGTTTGCGGTATTTTTTGTTGCCGTTGCCGCCGTGTTCGCCGCCTTGCTGTTCGTTCCCAAAGACAACGGCAAAGCATACCGTATCAAAATCGCAAAAAACCAAGGCATCTCTTCCGTCAGCCGTACGCTTGCCGAAGACGGAATCGTTTACAACCGCCACGTTTTGGTCGCAGCCGCCTACATGATAGGCGCACACAACAAACTCAACGCCGGCTCGTACCGCCTCCCTTCCAACATTTCCGCCTGGGGCATTTTACAGAAAATCCGCAACGGCAGACCCGATGCCGTTACGGTTCAAATCGTCGAAGGTTCGCGTTTTGCCACCATGCGTAAAATCATCGACAACACGCCCGACATCGAACATAAAACACGCGGCTGGAGCGATGCGGAACTCATGCAGGCGATTGCCCCCGACGCGCTCAGCAGCAACCCGGAAGGCCAGTTTTTCCCCGACAGCTACGAAATCGACGCAGGCAGCAGCGATTTGCAAATCTACCAAACCGCTTATCAAACCATGCAACGTCGTCTGAACGACGCTTGGGAAGATCGCCAAAGCGGATTGCCCTACAAAAATCCGTATGAAATGCTGATTATGGCGAGCCTGATTGAAAAAGAAACCGCCCACGAAGACGACCGCGCCCATGTTGCTTCCGTATTCGTCAACCGCCTCAACATCGGCATGCGCCTGCAAACCGATCCGACCGTGATTTACGGAAGCCGCCCTTGAAGCTGCCGCACATCCGTCGAATGAAAAATACCTTTATTTCGTTTCCAAAATGGACGGTACCGGCTTGAGTCAGTTCAGCCATAATCTGGAAGAACACAATGCCGCCGTACGCAAATATATTTTGAAAAAATAAGCCGAACTAAGCTTCAAAAGCATAAAGGTCGTCTGAAACCTGATCTTCGGTTTCAGACGACCTTTTATCTTTCGCAAGCCTTAAGCTGCTTCCCAGTAATCGATGTAAAGCTGCAATTCCATCTGATTGCGCCACTCGTTTGCCACAGGGCGGTAAACCGTGCGGATGTATTCGGGGATGTCTTCGCTGCACCGCCAAAACATGGCTTCAAATTCGTAGCCGTCTTTTTGCAGCCAGACTTTTTTATGTTTGCCCTCCGCGCCCAAAGGTTGCTGGCGGATGACGTGAAATTCGTCGGTAAAGCTCGGCGGCGCGAAGCCTTGTCCCCAAACATGGCGGGCGAGGTTTTGTGCCTGTTCCAACGTGATGTCGCAGGCTTTCAGGCTGCCGTCGGTGATGAAGGTTTGCGATAAGTCGTCTTCGCAGACCATTTCGCGCACGGCTTCTTCAAAGGCCGTCTGAAACGCGGGAATGTTGTGTTCGAGTATGCTCAAGCCCGCCGCCATCGCGTGTCCGCCGAATTTCAAAATCAAATCAGGGTGGCGTTTGGACACCAAATCCAAAGCGTCGCGCAGGTGCAGGTTGGGAATGGAACGCCCCGATCCGCGCACTTCGCCGTTGTCCGCCGGAGCGAATACGATGGTCGGGCGGTAGAAGCGGTCTTTGAGGCGGCTGGCGACGATGCCGACCACGCCTTGATGAAAATCGTCGCGGTAGGCGACCAGGGTCGTCTGACCCATGGACTGCTCGATTTCGCGGCGTTCAATGTTGAGGTCGTTCAACTGCGCCGCCAATGCCTGCGCTTCTGCGTCGTCGCGCGCCAACAGGCAGGCAATGCCGACCGACATATCATCGAGCCGTCCGGCGGCATTAATGCGCGGACCCAGTGCGAAACCCATATCGAAAGGCTGCGCTTTGCGCCAGTCGCGCCGCGCCACTTCAAACAAGGCGCGGATGCCGGGACGCATCTTGCCGGAGCGCATCCGTTTTAAACCTTGCGACACGAGGATACGGTTGTTGTGGTCGAGGGGAACGACATCGGCGACGGTGCCGAGTGCGACCAAATCCAAAAGTTCGCCCAGATTCGGTTCTCTGAGGTTGTCTGAAAAATAATCGCGGCGGCGCAATTCGGCACGCAACGCCATTAACACATAAAAAATCACGCCCACGCCCGCCAAGCTTTTGCTGGGGAAGCCGCAGCCTTTTTGGTTCGGATTGACGATGATGCAGTCGGGTATGGTTTCGGCGGGCAGGTGGTGGTCGGTTACGATCACGTCCAAACCCAATTCCTGCGCCCGCGCCACGCCTGCGATGCTGGCGATGCCGTTATCGACCGTAATCAGCAAATCCACACCTTGCGCGGCGGCGATTTCGGTAAGTTCGGGCGTTAAGCCATAGCCGTGTTCGAAACGGTTGGGCACGAGGAAATCCACCGCCGCGCCCATCGCCGCCAAGCCGCTCATGCCGACGGAGCAAGCGGTCGCGCCGTCGGCATCGTAGTCGGCGACAATCAGGATTTTTTCCTTGCGTTCGATGGCATCCGCCAGACGGCGGGCAGCGGCTTCGCAATGCGTCAGCGATTGATAAGGCAGAAGGCCGGCGAGTTTGTCGTCCAATTCGGCGGGACTCTGCACATCGCGCGAGGCGCACAGGCGGGCTATTAAAGGGTCGGCGCCGGCGGTGAGCAAATCATCGAGGACGTTTTGGTTGACGGGGCGGGTTTGGATTTTGACGGGCATGGTGTGCGGACGGGGTATAGTTGTATTTGAGGGGATGTATTTTAAGGCGGGAAAGGTCGTCTGAAAACCTAAAAGCAAACCAAAATCTGCTGCCTAGTTTCAGACGACCTTTTATTGCGAAGGACAGGGAGAAACTTTTTCTCGTTTTAAGTTTCCGGAACAAAGTTGTCGTCAAACAAATTGTCCTGCTGTATTTCTTCCCATTCGTCCTGTTGTCTCAGCAAATCAAGTTTTTTGTTGCGGATTTTGGTTTTGCGCATATGCAGCAGGCGCATGACTTGGTGCTTTTGGTCGTCCGTCATTTGCTGCCAAAAATGCCTTTCTTCGCGGCTGCGCAGGCAACCTTTGCAATAGCCTTTTTCGTTGGCTTCGCATACGCCGATGCAGGGGCTGGGGATGGGGAAGAAATCGGGTTGTTCCATGATGCGGGTATTGAGAGGTCGTCTGAAAGAGTATAGCCAAGGAGTAAGGTTTCGGCTATGTATGGTTGTCGTTCAGGAAATTTTTTATAGTGGATTAAATTTAAATCAGGACAAGGCGACGAAGCCGCAGACAGTACAGATAGTACGGCAAGGCGAGGCAACGCCGTACTGGTTTAAAGTT
>QWCF01000405.1_pt1 | contig 16977 bp, 14 predicted proteins | sample 1972521 | NCBI WGS metagenome assembly QWCF01 (sample SAMN09866715, study PRJNA288562) | Human oral metagenome isolate term4_saliva, whole genome shotgun sequencing...
TACGCGCACCTCAATCGCGGGGTCAATAGCGGCAACTTCAATCGGCGAGGTGAACGCCAGCATGTTCGTGGGGTTGCCTTCATCATCGGGGACGAATGCCGGCCCCTGTACCTCACTCTTGGGGTCAATCGCCACCACCAGGATAGAGTTTGGTGCCACCAACGAGCCGAGAAGCTGCTGCATATTGTCGTTGATAAGAGCCATTTTCGCGCCGTCATTGCGGGGCGAGTTCACAACCCACTGCACCTGGGCGCGCTCAATATAGCATTCGTGGTTAGAACCCGGATCTATCGCAATCAGATCAAGGTCGGGGTTGCTCAAGAAATCCATGAAAATCTTGACGGCAGGTTCGCGCAGAATCAGCTCGTCATCGTCGGAGTTTTCACGCATGTAGCTCTTCGAAACGTACTCTGCCGACGAGAATACGCATAGCGCCTGCATCCCGTTTTCAAGGCGAATAACCTGGTAGCGCAGCTGCGATTCGGGACCAATGTCAAGGTGCCCTGCGGGAACAATAGTTGAGCCGGAAGCATCCACGAGCAAATCGCCGCCGAGCATGGTTCGCACTACGTTAATGAGGGTTCGTTCTTTGACATCCTTCTTGAAGGCTTCGAGTGCAGCGGCGAGGTAGGGATTGGGGATCTCGTAATCGGTTTCTTTATGCAAACCCGAAACATCGCGAGCACGACCGTGCATACGTTCGGTTGCCCAAGCAGGAATACGCTCGGAATCGCGCGGGAACATGTGCAGATGCTCACGTACATCTGAAGCACTCAGGGTTCCTTCAGTACCCCAGTTTTCCGGTTCTTCGTCGCGGTTATAGGATGCCCCCACGCTGAACTTCGGTTCGGGCCAGTTATTGGCCGCCACCACCACAGATGCGGTAAACCAGGTGCCGCGGTTGCCGTCGTAGGCGGCGCGCTGGAGCTTGCGAAGATCGGGCAGTACGGGCGAATCTTCCTTGAGGGGGCCCACCGAACCGATATACTCTTCGCCGTCACGGAATTCACGCACGCGAATATAGACCTGCCCGGCGAGGGGTTTTACGTCGAGGATCATCTCGCTCCACCCGGGCTCAGCCTTGACGACATCAAGAAGCCAGCTACCGATACGGTTGAGCGCATCCTGGGTGCGGGCGGCTCTACTCGTCGGTTCAGAACGTCGGGTATCCGTCATGGTTTTCCATTCCTTTATCGTCAGCTTGCATCTTAGGTCCCGGCGGGAAGCTACCCGCTACTCTATTGATTTTAGCGAAGCATCCGCCGTCACGCCGATTTATAACGTCATGATAGGTTAGGGAACACACTTTTGCGTGTGTGCTCTAGCATCGGTTACCGAGTTGTCTTTTGTTCAATTTTTTCTCCATCCGACCTATAAAATTGGTGCAGTTTGTGGGTACTCACACCAAAAAGGTTGTTACCCTTAACCTATGACGAATTCTTTGCAGGATCTTATTGACGCATCAATTTTTATCTCGACCGAATACCAGGCGCGGTTGGCTGAACTTATTGGGTCTGCTGACTACGATGTAAACTTCGCCGAGCAGTCCCTCACGTTCAAGGCCGCCGATCCGGTGTCTTTTCAACCCTACCTGCTCGGTACCGAATCTGAAAACCGTGGAACCTGGATTTGGTCGTGGCAGCAATTGGGATATTTTCCAGATTCGGTAGTCTCAGCGGCGCTGCAGGCGCGAGATACCGGTGAACGCGACTCAGTGCTGGAGCTGAGTACCGACGAAATTCCGCTCTCAGATGGATTAGCACGTCGTCTGACTTTGGCGACGAAAACAGTGACCGGTTTATACGCTCACTATCCCCTGCCGTCGGGGTCTGTGCGGGCGTGGTGCCTGATTGACAGCCCCGAACTGACCCTGGATGCGCCCACGTACAAAGGTGTAGGGCGCGTGATTGCGAAGGCTCTGCAAAGCGAAGATATTCATGATCATCCACTCGCCGTTAATTCTTATGCACGTCAGCGCGGGTTCCATACCGCCTGGGATACCGAGGCCACCGTGGTACTCACCATGACCGACGGCGCCCTGCGGCTGTGGTTCGATGAGGGGCGCATCAGCGGTATTGAGCGCGCGAAGCCCGAGGTGACCGCCCAAGAACTTGAGCAGCTTGCCTCAGAGGCTGAGCAGTACCGTGCGGAATTGGCGGCTGAACGCACCGAAGTTGAGCAGGCTGCCGCTGCCGAGGCTGCAGAGCAGGTGGCCCTGCGCGAACAGCAGTCGGCAGAGCGTGCGGCGGCACGTGCCGAAGCCGAGCAGGCACCCACCGCACAGAAGCCCGAGGCAGCACAGGCAGCAAAGAGCGCCCCCGCACAGGAAAATGCACAGCAGGAAGAGGCAACACCGGCTCAGCCTCAGGCTCCCGCGGCGGCCGCAAAGCGCGCTGTACCCGCTGGCGCATCGCAGAAACCGGTGGCGGGTGTGCGCACGACCGAGAACCTCTACCCGGATACCGAGGCTCCTTTCGATCAGGATCCGCGTGAGGATTCCGAGCATGGTCGCGTAACGGTCAATACCCTCCCAGGCGATGTTGTTCCGAACGCTGGCGCTGCCGCAACACAGACCGGCGCACCTGCGGGTCAGGCTAAGGCGGCGAAGCCCGGTGCCTCCGATGCCTCGAAGTCCCGCACATCGATCACCCCGCGCACAGCTGGCAAACCCGGCGCGAGTGCAGGTCAGGGACAGGAAGCACCTCAGTCCGACGCACAGAAGCCCGCTGCGGCAGGTGCCCAGCAACAGCCGAAGCAGGCACCTAAACCTACCGCTTCAGGTACCGGCGCATCCGCACCGCAGACCGAGAACACCCCGGCAACTGCAATTCCGGTGATCAAGCCCGCCGAGCAGAAGGCCGATCAGCACGAGGAACAGGAGCAGACTCAGGAGACCGGCAAGAAGAAGGGCTTCTTCTCGCGGTTCTTCGGTCTGTAGACAACGCTGTATCAGCAGGTTTACAGGGTCTTTACCCCGTGCCTGCGGCATATTATCCTGACCTAGGAATTTCATCATTCCGGTGGGGCGCAACGCTGTATTATGTTGCGCCCCATCGGCGTTTAATAGGCAACTCGCCTCCGCCAGCCGATACCTCGCACTCGTGCAAGAGTGCGGTGAAGAGTAGAGTTGTTAGAAGTTCACATCTCATCTTTCGTTCACAGGTAGGGAGGATCCCTCACACTATGGCGCAGAACGCTCACAGCGCTACAGCACCCGCATCAGGCACGGCGGCACACGCTGCACAGACCCGCAATGGTTTTATCTGCCTTTTTACCACCTACGCGATCTGGGGTATGCTGCCGCTGTATTTCTATCTCATGGCGTCTTCATCTGCGCTGGAGATTGTGCTCTCGCGTGTGATTTTTTCACTGGCATTCTGCGCGGTTCTGCTCCCTATTTTCCGGTTGACCAAGCCGTTTAACCAAGCGGTGCGTACTCCGCGCACTATGGGTATTTTGACGGTCGCGTCTTTGCTGATCGGCGCGAACTGGATGATCTATGTGTATTCCACCACGCACGGGCATACGATTGATATGTCGCTGGGGTATTTTATTAACCCGCTGGTCTCCGTGGTGTTGGGGGTCGTGTTCCTGCACGAACGGCTGCGAAAAATTCAGTGGATCGCCATCGGGATATCGACCGTGGCGGTGCTGATTATGAGCGTGGTGTACGGGCAGATTCCGTGGCTGGGTTTGGGTGTTGCCTTCACCTTCGGAACGTACGGACTGCTCAAGGCGCGGGTAGGGTCGAGCGTGCATCCGGTGGTGTCCCTATCGCTTGAGACTTTTATTTTGCTTCCGGTGGCGCTCGTGGTGCTGTGGTGGATGAATACGCAGGGACAACTCACATTGTTTTCGCAAGGCCCCGGGCATTTCTGGCTGCTCGCTTCCACCGGCATTGTCACGGTAACTCCGCTGGTTCTTTTCTCGGCGGCGGCGCGGGCGCTGCCTCTGTCGGTGATCGGCATGGTGCAGTATATGGGTCCGACCATTCAGTTCTTCCTGGCGCTCTTCGTGCTGCACGATAGGATTACCCCGGATAAGTGGATTGGCTTATCTCTAATTTGGGTGGCTATCGTAATTTTCACGGTGGATGCGGTGCGCGCCTCACGCACTTCACGCCCGTCGAAGCTCACGGCGGTCGAGACCGGCATGATTCCTATTGTGCAGATTTCTCAGTCCTCTGAGGGCAGCGATGACCGCGAGAAGAACTATCTTCTGCTCTCGCCCGAAGACACCGAGGATTCTGCGGCGAGCGCCCGCGATAAATCCTGAATTCTTGCCGCAGATGCATAAAAGTGTTGGCACGAGAACTTATCAGGTTCTCATGCCAACACTTTTTATTCGCGCCGAATGCGCGAGTATTCTATGTTTTTACGTGCCGGGCACGGTCCGCAGACCTGCCCGCGCGACGGTATTATTCGGTGGCTGCCTGCTCGACAGCATCATCCTCAGGTTCTTCGGGGTGCCTGCTCAGGTTTACGAGGGCAAACACCAGGCCGCCCCAGATAATGAGGATTGCCACGATCATCATAGCGATAGCTGCACCGCTCATTATGCCTCCTCACCCTGTGTTTTTGCATGTGCTTTCAACGCGGCATCGTCCACATGCGTGTGGGCGAGTTTACCGCCGATAACGGGCGGTGCCGGGGGTTCCTCGGCGGCGCGTGACTTATGCGACCACGGCAGGAATGAAATCACGATGGAGCCAACGATCAGGAGTACGACCATGCCCCAGCCGAAGATACCAAGCAAATCTGCAGGGTACCCTCCATGGGGTTCGGCAATTGTCTTCACGAGCGTGGAGATCAGGCTGTACCCCAGGATCAGCGGGGTAACGCCCGCCAAGAGAATCATCCAGATCCAACCCACTTTGAAGGAGGAAACAGAGTTTAGGTGCTCCCGCAGGGTCGGCAGAGCCCGCACGCCATAGGTGATCACGACAATAGAGGTGAGGCCAGCGGCAAGAATGCCAAAGTTATTCACGAAGGTATCGAGTATATCCAGCATGTACAGGCCGGATGCGGTGGGCATCAGCAGTGTCGAGATAATCGCCAACGGGATAATCACGATCATAGTCGAGGTCAGGCGTGAGGTGCCTGCTTTATCCTGTACACCGGCGATAATGACCTCAAGAATTGAGATGAGCGAGGTGAACCCTGCGAAGAGGAGCGAACCGAAGAACAGGAACCCGATGAGCGCTCCCGCCGGAGCCTGCGAAATAATGGTGGGAAAGGCAATGAAAGCCAAACCTATTCCTTCTTCGACAACTTTATCCACGGCGATGCCCTGTGCCTGCGCCATGAAGCCCAGCGCCGCGAACACGCCGATACCCGCCAGCAGCTCAAATCCGGAGTTGGCGAAGCCCACGACGGCACCCGAGCCGGTCAGGTCGGTCTTGGGCTTCAGGTAGGATGCGTAAGTCACCATAATGCCAAAGCCAATGGAGAGCGAGAAGAAGATCTGTCCGTAGGCGGCGACCCACACCTCGCCATTGGTTAGCGCACCCCAGTTGGGAGTGAACAGGGTGTTCAGGCCGTTCATTGCGCCGGGCAGGGTGAGCGAGTACGCGACCAGACCCACGAACATAAAGATCAGCAGGGGCATAAACACCACATTGGCGGCACCCACGCCTTTTTGTACGCCCAGCGCCATGATGACGATCAGGGAAATCCACACCAGCACGAGCGGAATGAGAATGCCGGGGTTAAAGTCAAAGGAAAGCTTCGGATCCCCCACTTTCAGGAAGTCCTTCATGAAGAAGGTTTTCGCGTCGCTACCCCATTCCTGGTTGAATGAGAAAATCATGTACCGCACTGCCCAGGCGATAACTGCGGCATAGTAGATGGCAATAACCGCGCTAATGCCCATATGCCACCAACCGATAAACTCGGTTTTGCGGTTGAGACGGCGGAATGCCAACGGAGACGATGCGCGCCCGCGGTGGCCAATCGCGTAGTCGAAAAAGAGGAAGGTGAGTCCTGCTGTCAGCAACGCCACGATGTACGGGATCATGAAGGCGCCGCCACCGTTCTTGTAAGCAACAGCGGGGAAACGCCAAATATTTCCCAGACCAACAGCTGAGCCGATGGCGGCAAAAAGGAAGACCCTGCGGCTGGAGAAGCCTTCACGCTTCGCCGGGGTCTTGGCGGGTTTTGTACCCATGATAGTGGTTACCTCGGTCTAGATGTTCATGTATGCACGTCACGCGACGATGCACCTTGAGGGTAGACGGGGCATGTCGTCGTGAACGGAGGCGCGCTAGGGTTTGGGCGCGACTCTCCGGGTGCTCTGTGCTCTCAATGATGTATGGGCACAGACGTTCTTTAGGTTTACCTGATGTAGGCTATTTGGTCAATGATAGCCCATCATGTGGGATTCTGTGGGATTTATGAGGGGAATGTAACAGATAAACACAAGCATTCTTAAATGAATACTTCTCGATCTTCAGCCCTCACGGCCTCTCGTGCCGAGTGGCAGGTGCATCCTGGAAGAGACCGGATTTATCGGTGCTTTTACAGCTCTCTCCCCTTGAACCCCGCAAGATTCCCACCAGAATTACCGTGAATCCGCACAGTGGAGCAGCCCCGAGGGCGAGCTCGGTACGGCTCACCACGTCCAGCGGCACGTGCAGCAGGAGCAAGGCCAACGCAGCCGCACAAACCCAACCGCTCACATATAAACGGTGCATATTCAAGGCAATAGCCAGATTTCCAGCAAGCACAAGCACGGCGATAATCGCGGATTCGAGGGTCAAAATAGCAAGCATCATTCCGGGTGCAAGACCGGCATATTTAGAGTAGAAAATGTCAAAGAGAAAAGGACCGATAAGATAGGCAAGCAGTGCGCCGAAACCGCCGATTCCCAGAACCCACAGACACGGGCGTGCTAAAGCGCGCAGTGGGTGATCTTGGTGCTTTAAGAAAGCCGATATGGCGACCCCTTGAAAGGCCTGAAGCGGCATCATAATCGGCGAACGTGTAACGCCAATAGCAGCGACCAGGGCATTGAACTGTGCGCTTTGTTCCTGCGTTGTGAACTGTAAGAAAAAGGGGAACGCCGTCATAAGAATCGATGCACCGGCGGATGAAAGCATGAGCATCACAATATTTCGTGCATACCGCCGCGAACTAACATCAATGCTCGCGTGCCAGACGCGCCGCCCGGTACGTGAAAATACGACGCACGGAAGCCAGATCAGCGAGGCAACGACAACGGCGGTCTCAAATCCGAGCAGATGCCATGACAACACCACCGCCGCCAGTGTTGCCGCCAAACGTATCAGTGCCTCACCGCTGCCTAAAGCGGCGTAAAAATACCAGGAGTCCCGCCCGCCGGATGCGCCACTGACCGCAGCATAGACGGCGTACATCACGACGCCGAACGCTATCAGTACAACACTCATCTGCGGGTAGGAGGGGAAAGCGGAGGACCACAGCGGTGAAGTCATGACGACGATCACGGCAATACCCAGGCCTAACAGGGCTGCCACGGCGGAATATGAAAGTCTATTGGTGTGTGTTCGTGATTCCGGCTTCTGCAGAAGGGACGCCCCAACTGCCCGCGTTGTCTCCTGCTGAATAGCACCGGTTATGCCGTAAATTCCGAACACGAGAGGCCAGAATGCGGATTGAAACTGCCTAAACTCACTCTGCGATAAAAAGTATGCAGCAATAACCGATATAGCAAACGTTGCCGCAGCCGCTATAACCGAGCTGAAGAATATTGCGGCAGATTGATATGCGGTAACGGTTTTGTGGGCCATAGTTTCCCTTATAGAACTCTATCGAGTTCAGCTCCACCTGGGCGTTCTTCACACACTACGCTGCATCGATATACACATTCTCGTGAAGAAGTCTTCCTGAAGCAACCGTATCACGCGGTTTAGCCCTCGCGATGCACCACGGCATGCGCGAAGGATTCCAGCGCCGCCTTTGCGGTAGAATCCGGCAGTGGCGCAATGGCTGCAATCGCACGATCCGCCCAATCATAGGCTATCTGCCACGCTTCCTGAGTGACCGGATGCGCGGCGAGCGCAGATACGGCGGCGGCAAGCGCATCGTCACTCGATAGGTCTGCCTCAATGAGCGTTTGAACCTGACGGGCTGATTCGTCCCCGGCCTCTGCAGCACGGTTGAGCAGGATGGTCGGCAGGGTCGGCACGCCCTCACGCAGATCGGTGCCCTGGGTTTTTCCGGAGGATGCACCATCGCTGACGATATCAATCACATCATCGGCGAGTTGGAATGCCACGCCCACGAGTTCGCCGTAGGTGGCGAGCATCTGAATAACCTCTTCGGAGGCGCCCGCCAAGAGTGAGCCGTACTCCCCCGCCGCCGCGATCAGAGAACCGGTTTTCCCTTCAATCACGGCGATATAGTGGTCGAGAATATCCTGGTTTTCGCGTACACCGGTTGTTTCGTAGAGCTGCCCCAGCACCAGGCGCTCGAAGGTTTGCGCCTGAATTTTCATGGGTCGCGTGCCCAGATCGGAGACCAGCAGCGAGGCACGGGAGAAAATGAGGTCGCCCGTCAGGATGGCGACGGAATTTCCCCAAATGGTCTGGGCGGTATCGACGCCGCGGCGTTTGGGCGCGTCGTCCATCACATCGTCGTGGTAGAGGGTCGCCAGATGGGTGAGCTCAACGACCACCGCAGCCTCAATCACCTCGTCGTTAATCTGTCCGTCCACGGCGGCGGCAAGCAGGGTCAGAAGGGGACGCACACGCTTTCCACCGGCGAGCAGTAAGTGTCGGGCGGCAACATCGGCGAGCTTATCGGTGTAGCTGATAGCCTCGGCAAGCCGCTCTTCAATCCGCGCCAGCGAGGTAAGAATCTGGGGGCCAAGCTGCGGGTCGGACGCAATGAGCTCAAACCCGGCGGGCAGGTTGAAATCGAGTCCTGCCATCAAATCGGTGGCTGCAATGGATTGCTCTGAGGTGCTCACGATGCCTTCTTCGGTGTGTTGGTGCGTAGCTGTATGCTGTGTGTTGCTCAATGATGATGTGCTGAGTGTTAGTTTTGGGGCTTGAAGCCACGGTGAATGGCAACAATTCCGCCGCTGAGATTACGATATTTGACATCCTGCCAGCCCGCCTGTGCGAACTTGTGGGCAAGGGTTCTCTGATCCGGCCAATCGATAATCGACTCCGCCAAATATACATAGGAATCCGGGTTCGAGGAGATCGCGCGCGCTACGGGCGGTATCGCCTTCATAATGTATTCCTTATATACCTTACCGAAAGGGGCGAAGGTTGGGGTTGAGAATTCCAGCACCACGATGCGCCCGCCGGGCTTAGTAACCCGGTACAGTTCGCTCAGCGCACGGGGGTAATCCGCAACGTTACGCAAACCGTAGGACATGGTGACCGCATCGAAGCTGTCGTCCTCGAAAGGAAGGTCGGTAACGTCCGCCCGCACGAAGGTCATATCGGGGCGGCGTTTACGCCCGACCTCCAGCATTCCTTCGGAAAGGTCCGCGGCGATAACATCAATCCCGGCGTCGGCGAAAGGCTCGGATGAGGTTCCGGTACCGGCAGCAACGTCGAGGACCTTCTGCCCGGGATGCGCATCCACAGCGGCGACGGTCTGCTTGCGCCAGTAGATGTGCCGTCCCAGCGACAAGATGCCGTTCATCAAGTCGTAGCGCTTCGCGACGGTGTCAAACATGGCGGCGATATCGCCGGTCTTCTTGTCAAGGGTTGCGCGGGTACCCTGAACATTTTTCTCTACGTTGCTCACGCCTTCAATTGTGGCATGTTCTACCGCCCGTGGGGTAGTTGAGCACCTCCTGATACGTCATCTGAGGTGGCGAACACTTTAACTCACGAAAATATGCACTCTTGTGCCCGGTGTTGCGCACGTGCAGCACGCTTCTCCCGCCGTCCGCTGCGGCGCGGCAACATTCCTGGTTTTATGCATACTATGCATACATAATTCGTCATTTCCTCAGAAAAATAGTGAATATTTATAGGCATACTTGCATTCTTTATCGTGCAGGTGCACAATGGAAAACATCAAAATTTTCTACACACGGAGCACACCATGTCGATTTTCACCGCAAAACCCAACCTCAAAAAGTCCCTCGCACTCCTCGCGCTCGCACCCCTCGTCCTCACCGGATGCGTCTCAACCGCATCCGACGGCGAAAACGGAGAGGTAAACCTCATCAACAACGGAGTCCTCACCGTCTGCACCAACACCCCCTACATGCCCTTCGAATACGAAGAAAACGGAAAAATCGTAGGTATCGATGCAGATATCGCAAACGCTATCGCCAAAGACCTGGGCGCAGAAGCACAGCTCACCTCCATCAGCTTTGAAGGCCTCGATTCGGGTACCGGGCTCACCAGCGGACAGTGCGATATTGCGCTCGCAGGTATCAGCGTGACCGACGAGCGGAAATCCAAGATGGAATTCACCGATGTCTATTTCGAAGACAACCAGGCAATTCTGGTTCCTAAAAATTCCAAGATCTCCTCCGTCGAAGATCTTAAGAACGCCAAAGTCGGCGCTCAGCAGGCAACCAGCGGTGAATCCTATGCCAAAGAAAAAGGCGCGGATGTTGTGCAGTACGAGGACAACGAACTCATGTTCTCGGCATTGAAGACCGGTCAGGTGCAGGCCGTCTCGGCAAACCTCTCGGTTATTTCTGAGGCGCTGACCAAAGACCCCGACTCTTTCAAGATCGCCTATCAGACCTCGGAAAACGCCGACCAGATCGCCGGTGCGGTAGCCCCCGAAAAGAAAGCCCTGCTGGATAAAGCGAATAAGACAATTCAGCAGCTCAAGTCCAGCGGCGAACTCGATAAGATCAAGGAAAAGTGGACCAAGGCTAAGTCTTCGCCCTCATCCGCATCTTCATCCAGCGCAAACTAACCGCGACTAGCGCGGTGCGCGTTCGCTAACGTGCACCGCGCATCCTGAATATTACGATAAACACAGACTACGTTAGTGTAACGATGGCACAGAATAAACTATCTCCCCGCAAAAAACAGGCGATGTTCCGGTACTCCCAGTACGCTCTGCTGGCGGTTATCGCGGTTCTTATTATTGCCCTTGCCGACTGGAAAACACTGTCCAGCCAGGTATTCAACCTTGAGGTTGCGCAAAAGCAGTTCCCGAACGTTATTACGGTAGCGCTCAAGAATACCCTGATCTACACGGCCCTGGGTTTCGCCGTAGGTCTAAGCCTTGGTCTTATCCTGGCACTCATGCGTATCTCATCGATCGCACCCTATCGGTGGTTGGCGACAATCTATGTCGAAATTTTCCGTGGCATTCCGGCACTCTTGGTGTTCTTTGCCTTCGGTTACGGCATTCCCCTCGCCTTCAAAATCCGGTTTGTCGATAACCTCATTCCGGTAACACTCTCCCTCGGACTGGTGTCCTCTGCCTATATCAGCGAGGTGCTGCGTGCCGGCCTGCAGGCGGTTCCGAAGGGCCAGTATGAGGCGGCACGGTCGCTGGGCATGTCGCACACCCGGGCGATGCTCTCGGTAATTATTCCGCAGGCATTCCGCATCGTGCTCCCCCCGCTGACTAACGAAGTTATTCTGCTGACCAAGGATTCCTCGCTCGTGTACCTGCTGGGTGTACAAATCGCGCAGTACGAGCTGGCGAAATTCGGGCGTGAAGGTATTACCGCATCCGGCGCGGGGCTCACTCCCCTAGTGGTCGCGGGTCTGTGCTACCTGATTATTACCGTGCCGCTGGGGCAGCTATCCGCATATTTTGAGAAGCGCACGGGCGCATCACGCAAGTAACCACGACAAAGACTTTGGGAGATTGTCATGACTGACACAGTAACATCGGCGGCATCGGTGAGCATCACGGGGCTACACAAGTCTTATGGCAAAAACGAGGTGCTGCGCGGTATTGATATTCAGGTTGAACCGGGCGAGGTCGTCTGCCTGATCGGCCCTTCGGGGTCGGGTAAATCAACGCTTCTACGATGCGTAAACCTGCTCGAAGAGCCCAACGCAGGAACCATTACCGTGGGCGGTGTCGAGGTAACCGACCCGGACGCCGATATTAACGCCTTGCGCACCCGCATGGGCATGGTGTTTCAGCAGTTCAACCTGTTTGGGCATCTGAGCGTGCTTGATAACTGCACGATTGCCCAGATCAAGGTCTTAGGGCGCGATCGTGCAACGGCAGAGAAGATTGCCCGCGAACAGCTGGCGAAAGTGGGGCTGGCAGATAAGGAAAATGCCTACCCGAGTAAACTTTCGGGCGGCCAGCAGCAGCGTGTGGCGATCGCTAGGGCGCTATCGATGAACCCCGAACTCATGCTCTTCGACGAGCCGACAAGCGCGCTCGACCCCGAAATGGTGGGCGATGTTCTTACGATTATGCGTGATCTCGCGGACGAAGGTATGACGATGATCGTGGTGACTCACGAGATGAGCTTCGCCCGCGATGTCGCCGATAAGGTCGTCTTCATGGCGGATGGCGTGGTCGTCGAAGAGGGACCCGCCGAGCGGGTGATCGGAAGCCCGCAACATGAACGTACCAAGACATTCTTAGCGCGTGTGCTTGATCCCACTCACGTGGATGAAACCCCCGCAGATCAGGATGCGGCAGCAAACGCCTAGTCCGTTTGCCCTGTTTCAGACCAGCCCCGCAGATACGTTTTCCTCCAAGTGCTCCGTGAGGAAGGTATCTGCGGGGTTTTCTTATCTTTTACGGCGCTATGTCTCATGAAGATTGGCGCGAACTGTTAATAACCTGGCGCGAAATGCTAATTTAGTCTCCCGTAAACTGGGTACATCCACAAAACATCTCTGAAAGGAAATATCATGTCCCAGGTTATTCTGCTCACCGGCGCAAGCTCAGGTATCGGCTACGACACCGCTAAAGATCTCGCCGCAGCAGGGCACACGGTCTACGGTGCCGCACGCCGCGTGGAGAAGCTCGAAGAACTTCGCCCATTCGGTATCATTCCGCTTCAGCTAGACATCACTGACGAAGACTCCGTCAAGAAGGCTGTGGAGACCATTATCGCCGAGCAGGGGCGCATCGACGCCCTCGTGAATAACGCGGGTTACGGCTCCTACGGTGCGATCGAAGACGTTACCCTTGACGAGGCACGCAACCAGTTTGAGGTAAACCTCTTCGGGCTGGCACGCCTGACCCAGCTTGTCCTGCCGCAGATGCGCGCGCAGCGTTCCGGGCGCATTATTAACGTCTCTTCAATGGGCGGGCGCCTTACCACCTTCATGGGCGCCTGGTACCACGCCACCAAGTACGCCCTTGAAGCCTTCAGCGATGCGCTGCGCATGGAGACCTCCGACTTCGGCATTCAGGTCTCCATTATCGAGCCCGGCGGCATCAAAACCGACTGGGGCATGATCGCCGCCGACAAACTGGAAGAATCGGCCAAAGGCGGCGCCTATGAGAGCATCGCCCGTAAGACCGCCGAGAATATGCGCCGCCTCTATTCCTCAAAGTCGCTGTCTGACCCCGCTATTATTTCCAAGGCGATCACCCACGCGATCGAAGCGAAAAAGCCCAAGACCCGCTATCTCATCGGTTACATGGCGAAGCCCGCGGTTCTGATGCACACGGTTCTGCCCGCTCGCGCCTTCGACAAGATCATTCGCCGCTTTATGTAACGCTAGGAATCGCCGTGGAAGCTATGACCATCACCCCTCAGCTGGCGCAGTCGCTACTCGATCAGCATCCAGAGGTTCCTGCTCTGCTGGCTCAGGCAGGTCTTCGGATGCCCCGCGCAGGCGAACCCCTGAAGCTCTCACACGAGCAGTACCACCGATTTCTAAAGGTTCTCGATATTTCAGCGCATGAAGAGACCCTGCTGACTTACGGCGATATTACTGCCTTGCACGGCATCGTTCCGGCGATTTTCGGTGCCTTGGCGGCAGAAGACGGAACGGAGGCTCTGGAACGTTTCGCACGGTACAAACGTCTAACCGGTCCCGTGCGGGTGTTAGTTGAACCTGACGGCACCCGCACGAGCATCCGTTTTAGCTACGATGGACACACCGGGGTTCTGCCTGCCAGCGGGGTAGTGATTGAGCAGATTATTCTGATGAATATTCTGCGTACCGGCACCGGTCGGCATATTTCTCCCCTGCGGGTAGAATCTCCGCGTCCCTACGGTACCGCGTTGAAAGAGTTTTTCGGGGTCTCTTCTCATCGTGCCGCTCAGAACTCACTCGTGCTCGCTTCCCATGATCTTGCTCTGCCCTTCACCACGCGCAACAACGTCATGTGGGAGTATGTGCAGCCAGCACTCGATCAAGAATTAATGCAGCTGGATGCGCGGCAAAGTTTTCTGCAGACCGTCTCGCTCGAACTCACGCAGATGATTCCCAGCGGTTCTTTCGGAATTGAGAAGCTGGCGGCACATTTGGGTATGAGCTCGCGTTCCCTACAGCGGCGACTGAAGGAGGAAGGCACTAGTTATAAGGCTGTATGCCAGCGAGCTCAGCAAAATTTGGCGAGCGCCTATTTGAGCAATCCCGCACTGAGTCTTCAGGATGTTGCATTGCTGACCGGATATACCGAGGTCAGTTCATTTTCCCGCGCTTTCAAAGCGTGGACGGGTATGACCGTCACGGACTACAGAAAAGAAAACCGCGAAACCTCCTGATACGGCTTTGCCTGTTGGGGAGAATATACGACAATGTCCCGTATCCGTCGCTGAATACGGGACATTACCGTGCTTAAAGGGATTTATTTATTTCTAAGGCGTTGTGCCCTAGACCTGTTCAACCTCAATAGTGATATTAGGCTCCGGATGTGATTCTCCGGTCAGCATAATGACCATCAGGGTCGAGTCTTCGAGTGCCGTGACCGAGTGCAACAGCTTTGCCGTGGTGTGGATGATTTTACCGGGTTCCAGAATAATACTCTGCCCCTTGGCGCTGTAATCAACCTTGCCTTTAAGCACCTGCACAATCACCGGATGTACACTGTGGTGTTCGTGCCAAGATTGACCGCCTGCCAGCTCCATTAGGGTGATGCTGCCACCATCGGCATCAAGAAGTTTCTTTGCCTGCGGCTTAGTCTCAAAGGGGGTAAGAACTTCGGTGAGCTGTGGGAAAACAATCACACGCCCTTCGTGAGTACCCGCCATGAGTTCTAACCTTTCGCCGATGATGGTTGTTCTTTTAGGATACGCGCATCCTAAAATTTGCATGAACTGTACTAAATTCTATGCCTGTGTTAGGGGCTAGGCAAAAAGTGAGGCATATATTTCATAACGTGATACGAATACGTCCTTAGTATTCCCACACGCGCGTATAGGGAGAAGATACCTGGTTACGCGGGCGCAGAAGCCGCACCAGTATCGCCGTGGTGCCCGTGCTAACCGCCAAAATCAGGCAGGTTGAGGCAACGAACACTCCCCCGGGCATGGTGGAAAACATGGTGACCGCATACATCGCGACCGCGCAGAACGAGAGGAACAGGCTTGCAATCGTCAACAGAGGCACCGCAATGGCTCCCACCACGCGAGGGGTCGGTGCGTTAAATTCTGCACGGCGCAGGTACCGAAGAACGCCCAAGCCGAGAACGGTCCAGAGAGCAACTACCAAAATCGCGCTGATAACATCCGCTGGGCGATGCCAGCCGTTAATAATGGTAGATGCGCCCGTGGCGCAGGTCGCCATCGCCGCCAAGACCGCAATCGTGGGTCGAAGCGCGCGAGGCGCTGCGATAAACAGAGCAGCACCTGCAGAAGCGGCGAATGCCGTGTGCCCGCTCGGCGCGGAGTTCAAGAGGGCTTCCTGAATACCGAAGTTAGGCTTGGTAATCACATAATTCTTGAGGACGTGGACGCTCAAACACGCGCCCGTGCCCGCAAGAATACCCACGATAGCGGGCAGGATGCGGTGCTTCCAGATCAGCCCAATAATAATGCCGATCACCGCGATTACGCCGGTAATCGTTGGCAGGTTATCGAGAGCCGCCAGGGTGGGACGCTGGTATTCCGCGAACTGGCTGGCATATTCGGTAAACGCATTTTCGTCGAGCTGCTGCCCGGTACGGCTGTAGATGAAGAACTGGAACGTGGCGTAGAGCAGGGCGCCGAACAGCACCATAACGCCCAGGTGCTGCGCCACAACCTTGGTACTCGGCGGATCATTAGGAATGGGGGCTTCTACGGGAACGCCTGCCCCGGGGGCCGCTGGGTTCGGGCGAGCGCCGTATCCGGCATAGTTCGCGGCGCTCATCGTCGGGTTAGCGGCGTGGGGATGCGCGGCGGCATTGTACTGCGTGCCCGGGGGCGTGGTCTGCATACCGGGAGCACCCGTTGGCATGGCGACCGTGGCAGGATAATCAGCCGAAGGAGCTATATCCGGCTGCACACGGGTTTGCGGCTGGGCGGCACGCGTGTGTTGAACGTAGTGAGCACGCGGATCCTGCGATGCGCTGATGGCTTCGGTTGGAGAATCGTCAAGAGCGTCGAGGGCTACCGTGTCGGAGCCTTCATGGGGTTTAGGCGCCTCGTGCGGGTTCGGGATGGCGCGGGTTGCGTCCGTGTCTGGTGAGGAAGATGGCAGATCCTGAAGGTTCAGAAATTCGGTCGCGTCATCATCGGTTTCATAGGAGGATTGGATGCTCGATAACGGAACCGTCGCGTCGACATCGGCACTGTCATTATCGGCTAGAGTCTGAGGGGATAGAATACGCGTAGCATCATCCGTGTCATTTGAGGTACTGGTATGGCGAGGAACATGACCACGCGATGTGTGAGGACCCTGTGACATACTTTTTCCCTCCAAAATGTCTGTGATGCGGTGTCTGTAAACACGACATAGAAAACACTATCTCAGGTTAAGCTATGAAAAATACGTGTTTTCTAAATTCCAAGCTGGGAGTTTACCGAGAATACCTTAAGGAGAAACGCCATGTCATCCGTGCCGCCGCTAGGATACGGGTTCATCACTGAGGGCTTAGCTTTGCCGCCGTTAGAGCAGGTTTTACGCGCCGTTCGAGTGGTTGATATTCC
>QWCF01000035.1_pt1 | contig 16967 bp, 17 predicted proteins | sample 1972521 | NCBI WGS metagenome assembly QWCF01 (sample SAMN09866715, study PRJNA288562) | Human oral metagenome isolate term4_saliva, whole genome shotgun sequencing...
CGCGCCACGGCGGTTAGGGTGGCGCCGACGGTGATAACATCGTCGACGATGAGCAACCGCCGGGCGGTGACGGAACCGACATCGCGCAGGGCGAAGATGCCTTCGACGTTGGCGTGGCGTTCACTCGGTGCGAGGGTGGTTTGCGAGGGATTGTCGACAGTGCGTTCGATCCAGTCGGTGCGCACGGGGAGGTGGAGTTCGTCGGCGAGACCGAGGGCAATGTGTTCGCTCTGGTTGTAACCGCGTTGCTGTTCGCGCCGGCGGGAGAGGGGAACGGGGACAATGGCCTCGATGCCGTCGAAGAAGTCGCCCGATGAGAGGGCGGTGCCCATGACGCGCCCCACCATGCGGGCAAGGTCGGGACGATTGCGATATTTGAAGGCGTGAACGAGGCGGGCCACGGCATATTCCGGTTTGTACCAGGCGAAAGCATTGACGCGGTCAACGTTCGGTTCGCTCCAAAAGAGCCGTTCCAGCGGGTTGCCGGGGCACCCATCGAGACGGGTGTAGGGAAGGCGGAGCCAGCAGGCGGGACAGACCCCGGCGCCGGGCAGCGGATTGCCGCACATCACGCAGCGTTCGCCCAAAAGGAGGGCGAGGGCGGAACGGAGTGCTTGCCGAAGGTTCATGCGCCGGGGGAGGTAGAGAGGAGGGTTAAATGAAACCCAGGTCGAGCTTGGCTTCTTCGCTCATCATGTCGCGATCCCATTCAGGTTCGAACACAAGGTTGATGCGCACATCTTTGATACCGGGGATGCTCGAAGTCTTGATGCGCACGTCTTCCACGATGAAGTCGGCAGCGGGACAGTTGGGCGCGGTGAGCGTCATGTCGATATCGAGCAGACCATCGTCGGCCAGGTCTATATTGTAGATGAGACCGAGGTTGTAGATGTCGACGGGAATCTCAGGGTCGTAGACTGTTTTGAGCATTTCGACGATTTGTTCTTCGATCTTCAGTTTTTCTTCGGGAGTCATAGGATGAGTTGAGTGTTGAGTTGTGGTTAAATAAGCCCGTGGTCGGCGTAGCTGTAATAATTGCCGTCGGTGAGCACGAGGTGATCGATGAGCCGGAGTTGCACGGCGTCGCAAGCCCGCTGAAGCTCGAAGGTGAGCTCATCGTCGGCACGCGAAGGTTGGGGATTGCCGGAAGGGTGGTTGTGGCAGAGCACGACGTGCACTGCATTGGAAACGAGGGCTTCGCGCAGCACGATGCGCACGTCGACGGTCGTTGTGTCGAGTCCTCCGCGACAGACTTGCACGCTGCGAATGAAGCGCAGGTGGTTGTTGAGTAGGAGAATGTGGGCTTCTTCCACGGGAGCGTCGCGGAGCTTCTCGTAGAAGTAGCGGTAGATCTTTTCCGAGCTGTCGAATTGTTCGGTGTCGGCGTCTTCGGTGTGTCGGCGCGCGCCAAGTTCGCAGGCTGCCAAGACGGTGACGGCTTTGGCAGGGCCGATGCCGCGATAGGCGCAGAGTTCCTCAATGCTGCGTTTGCCCAGTCGTTTCAAACTGCCGCGGCAGTCGTCGAGTAGCCGCTGCATGAGGGTCACGGCGTCCTCGCGATCGTTGCCACTGCCGACGAGGATGGCCAGCAGTTCCGCGGGAGTGAGGGCGTCGGCGCCTTCGCTCATGAATTTCTCGCGCGGCCGATCGCCGGTGTCCCACTCGTGGATGGCTTTTTTGCGTGGCCCATCGAAGGTAGGCGCCGAGGGTTCGAGGAGTTTCACGGTGATGGAGGTTAAGGTGTGGGGAGGAACGGGAATTTATTGGTAGAAGCTCTCGGAAAAGGCTTCAAATTCACCGCTGTGCAGCACGCGACACTGCCACCAAGCGCGGAGATAGCCGCTACCATAGCCGAGTAGTTGAACAAAGGCGGCGGCAACGGCACGACAACCCACACCGAGTGAGTGTTCGCGGCGAGTGGCGTCGATGCCGATGAGCAGCGCGAAGAGCAACAGGGGAGAAAGTGCCGCGAGGGCGAGACATCCGTGGCCGAAGACGGCCAATACAACGGCACACAACAATAAAAAGAGGACGCCGAGGGTGAAAACGGCCGGAAGTAGGTGCACCAATTTGTGCGTGCCCGGATGGCGCCGCGAAAGGTGGATGCGGGCGATGCCGCTGTTGTGGACTTGCTTGAAAAACTTACGTAAGTCGGTGCGCCGCTTGTGATACACCCAGGCGTCGGGAAAGAGGCGACAGCGATAGCCGCCTTTGAAAATGCGGGTGGAGAAATCGATGTCTTCGCCGAAACGCATATTGGAAAAACCACCGAGCGCTTGGTAGACGTTTCGACGCACGCCCATGTTGAACGAGCGGGGATAGAACTTGTCCATCCCTTTCTTCTGTCCGCGAATGCCGCCGGTGGTGAAAAAGGAGGTCATCGCATAATTGATGGCCTTCTGCATCGGGGTGAACGAGCTGTGGGCGCGATCCGGCCCGCCGAAGGCATCGCAGGGTGAGGCGTTGAGTTCGGCATCGACGGCGGCCAGATAGCCTTCGGGGAGGAGAACGTCGCTGTCCAAGATGAGCAGATAGTCGCCTTTGGCGCGTTCCGCACCGTAGTTGCGCGTTTGTCCCGGTCCGCTGTTGGGTTTGGAATAGTAGTGGACGCGGAGTCGGTCGGTGTAGCGAGCGACCACCGTTTCGCAGGGGACACTGCTGCCGTCTTCGACGATGATCACTTCGAAGTCGGTGAAACTTTGGCGCGTCAGCGAATCGAGCAGCTCATCGCACTCGTTGGGACGGTTATATACGGGGACTATGATGGAAAATCTCATATTTGCGAAGCATTTCGCACCTGGGGGTGTGAAGAAGTATTTGCCTTTTGGCTGTGTGAGGGCAAATATACGTAAATTGTAGGGATGTTCCAAATCGCAGCGCCGTTTTCTGCCATGTGGATCATGCAGAAAATGGGGTAGAATCAGGGAGTTCAGTTCGTGAGCGTCCGCCGGATTGGCGGAATGTGTTTTTCGAGCAATGAAAAGGCGAAAGGCGACGACAAAAATAGGGGTGGATGCCGAAAAAATAGGGGTGGATGCCGAAAAAATAGGGGCGAAAACCGAAAAAGCGGGGAGCAGATGTCGTAAATACGGGGAGGGAAAGTGAGAAGCCGGGTAAGAGAAAACAAAAAGGAAGCGAAGAGCGCGAAGGTTGGAGAGAGAAAACGAAAGCAGGGGGAGGGAAAAAGCGAAATGTCGGAGTCGCCGACGGTCATTTCCCGAGCTGCACCAGCGCACCGACGCCTTCTTGCGCGGCATGCTGCATGATGGCTTGATAGGCCGTCTCCCAATCGGTGTCGAGCGAGAAGGGCGTGGGGGAACGCTCCTCTTTGTCCAGAAATTGAAGGGTCACACTGTCGTTCGGGTCGTTGAAAAGGGGGTGGAGCAGGGAGCTTTCGGTGAAATAGCGTTTCCAGCGTTCTTGTTGTGCCTCAGTGAGTTGACTGTTGTTGATGATGAGGCGGTGGTAGACGGTGAGGAATTCGGCGAGGAAATTGGCTTGACGATCTAACTTTTGGTAGAACAGCGGCAAACGCGACTCGTTTTGCGACATTTTGTGCCAGAGATACATCAGCGCATTTTGTTGAAAGAAGGCGATGCGTTGTGCCGCGATGCCAAAACGGGCATTGCGTTGTCGTTCGATGCTTTTTTGCATCTCATAGTTGAAGAGTGTCTGTGCCTTTGCCCCCTGCAATGCGCCGCCCGCCAGTAGGCAGAAGGCACAGCACGGAAATAGGCGACGGAGGAAATGCGTGAAGATCATCATAAAGGTGGGTTCCTAAAAGTGGGTTCCCCCTTCCGTGCCGGAAGGGGGAGGGGCGATCCTGACAAACGCCCGTATTCAAGCATTGTGTACGCGATGCGCGTTGTTCTTGACGAAATCGTCCCACGAAGCGCCGGAGCTCCGAGCCACCGTTCGTTTCTTTTCGAGCGCAGGCAGCTGGTTTCTCACGCCGTTTCGGGTGGTGTGGATGTGGTGACAGTAGGCCGCGGCCAGCGCATCGGTGGCATCGAGATAAGGGAGCATGCGGTCGTCGGCAATGTTGAGCAAACGCTGCATCAGCGCCGCCACTTGTTCTTTCGACGCGGCGCCCCGTCCCGTGATAGCCTGTTTGATTTGCATCGGTGCGTACTCGTGGATGGGAATCTGGCGGGCGATGGCAGCGGCAATGACCACCCCCTGCGCGCGGCCGAGTTTGAGCATCGATTGCACGTTCTTTCCGAAAAAAGGTGCCTCGATGGCCAGTTCGTCGGGATGGAAAGCGTCGATCACGCCCATGATGCGTTCGTAGATGCGGCCGAGCTTGAGATAGACGTCGCTCACGCGCCGCAAATCGATCACCCCCATCGCGATCATTTCCGCTTTTTTCCCGCAGACGGACAGCAAACCGTAGCCCAGCACGTTCGTGCCGGGGTCGATGCCGAGGATAATGCGCTCTTGCGCTGCTGCTGTTGTTCTCACTTGGCAAAAATACAGATTCGCGACGAAAACGCGAAAAAACAGCACCTTAAAGCACGACGTATAACAGATCTTTCTTATATTTGCAGTCCCCAATTCATCAAAACATCATCATCGATTATGTTCAAGAAAGAATTACTTGCCCTCGTGGGTGCATTTGCATTCAGCGCCATGACGGCATTGGCTCAGGGAGTCATGACCTTCGACAAGACTGAGCACAACTTTGGAAAATTCCCCGAGGAAAAGCCTCAGACTTACACCTTCAAGTTCAAGAACACCGGCGATCGCCCCTTCGTCATCAAGCAAGCTTTTGCTTCTTGCGGTTGCACGATCCCTTCCTATTCTCAGGAACCCGTAGCTCCCGGCAAGCGTGGTGAGATCAAGGTGGTCTACAACGGACGCGGCAAATACGCCGGCGAATTCACCAAGGTGATCACCGTGCGCAGCGATGCCTCCAACGAAACCGTGCGCCTGTACATCAAGGGCGACATGCAAGCCGCCAAGGATCCCAACGCCGGTAAATAATCCCGACGACACCCGTGCCGGGGAGTAGACTCTCACACAGTCTGCTCCCCGGCATGTATCGTTTTCACACCTTACTTCCCCCTCTCTCACCATGTCTTCCCACACCCACCTCGTCATCATGGCCGGCGGCATCGGCAGTCGTTTCTGGCCCATGAGCAGCGAAGCCCGCCCCAAGCAGTTTCTCGACATTCTCGGCTGCGGGCGCACCATGTTGCAGCTCACCGTCGACCGTTTCGCCGGCATTGTCCCGCCCGAAAACATCTGGGTGGTCACCTCCGAACGCTATGCTGCGATCGTAGCCGAGCAGCTCCCCGACGTGCCGCACGACAACGTCCTGCTCGAACCCTGCATGCGCGGCACGGCCCCCTGCATCTGCTATGCCGCCTGGCGCATCAAGAAGCGCGATCCGCGAGCCACACTCGTCGTTTCGCCCGCCGACCACAATGTGCGCGACACCGCCGCCTTCGCGCAGAGCATCGGTGAGTGTATTGAGTTCGCCGCCGAGACCGACGCCATTGTCACGCTCGGCATCCATCCCGATCGTCCCTCCACCGGCTATGGCTACATCAAGGCCGACCTCAGCTATTCCTCCTCGCGCAAGCAAAATATCTACGCCGTCGACGGTTTCCGCGAAAAGCCCGATTTGGCCACTGCGCAGAGCTATGTGGCACAGTCCGATTATTTTTGGAACTCCGGCATCTTCGTTTGGAGCGTTTCCACCATCGTCAATGCCTTCCGCGTCTATGCGCCGGCCATTTCGCGCATCTTCGAAAATCTCCTCCCCCTCTACGACACTGCGGAGGAGCGCGCCGCCATCGCCCGGGAATTTCCCAACTGCGAAAACATCTCCGTCGACTATGCCATCATGGAAAAAGCCGACGATGTCTATGTGCGCCCCTCTTCCTTCGGTTGGAGCGACCTCGGTACCTGGTCTTCGCTCCACGCCGAACTGCCGCATGACAGCTACGGCAACGCCGTGGTGGGCGACGGCGTGACGCTCTACGACACCCACGACAGCATCGTGCATGTCGGTTCCGGTCGCAGAGTCGTCGTGCAGGGACTCGACAACTGCATCGTTGTCGAAAAAGACGACGCCCTACTCATTTGTCGCATGAGTGACGAGCAGCGCATCGGTTCGTTCCGCAAGGCGAAATAATTTACCGCCGATGCCTGTCGGCGCTTGTCTCCTTCCGTTTTCTCCCCTTTTGAGCTATGTCCAAAATTACCCTTCCGCTCTTCGTCCTCGCTTTGTTGCCCGTCGGCGCATCAGCGCGCGACGGCGTGCGCGTGTTGCCCACCTCCGAGAAGCGCCCCAACGTGCTGGTCATCATGACCGACGACGTCGGCTACGGCGACTTCTCGTGCTACGGCGCCAAGCGGGTGCACACCCCCAACATCGACCGCCTCGCCGCCAACGGCGTGCGCTTCACCGATGCCCATGCCTGCGCCTCCACCTCCACACCCTCCCGCTACGGATTCCTCACGGGCGAATACCCCTTCCGCCGCCCCGGCACCGATGTGGCCGCTGGCAACGCCGCCATGGTCATCCGCCCCGAACAGTTCACCCTGGCCGATCTTTTCAAAGCCGCCGGCTACGCCACCGCCGCCATCGGCAAGTGGCACCTCGGGCTCGGCAGCCGCACAGCACAGCAGGACTGGAACGGACAGATCGACCTCACCCCCGCCGATCTTGGGTTCGACTACAGCTGCATCATGGCCGCCACCGCCGACCGCGTGCCCTGTGTGTTCATCGAAAACGGACGCGTGCGCAACTACGATGCCTCGGCCCCCATCCAGGTGAGCTACCGCAGCAATTTCTCCGGTGAACCCACCGGCAAATCTAATCCCGAGCTGCTACGTTTGCGCCCCTCCCACGGCCACGACATGAGCATCGTCAACGGCATTTCGCGCATCGGCTTCATGAAGGGCGGAGGCAAAGCGCTCTGGAAAGACGAGAACATTGCCGACTCCATCGCCGATTACGCCCTGCGCTGGATCACCGCCACACAGCAACCGGAGGACAGCACACACCGGCCCTTCTTCATGTATCTCTGCACCAACGACGTGCACGTGCCGCGTTGGCCGCACGAACGTTTCCGCGGCCAAAGTCCCATGGGCTTGCGCGGCGACGCCATTGTGCAGCTCGACTGGACAGTGGGGCAGATCATGGACGGTCTGCACAAACTGGGCATCGCCGACAACACCCTGGTGATTCTCACCTCCGACAACGGCCCCGTGCTCGACGACGGCTATGCCGACGACGCCGAAAGCTTGGCCGGCACCCATCGTCCCGGCGGCCCGTGGCGTGGCGGCAAATACAGCGCCTTCGAAGCCGGCAGCGCCGTGCCCTTCATCGTGAGCTGGCCCGCAGGCGGCGTGCGCCGTGGCGGCGAAAGCCGCGCGCTCATCTCGCTCATTGACGGCGTGCGCTCGCTGGCCCCCATCGCCGGTGTCGAACTCAACGACACCTTGGCCTGCGACAGCCGCAACTTCTGCGACACCTGGCTCGGACGGTCGGGTGAGCCGCGCGACTACATCCTCTCCATGGCTTACAATCGCGAGGTAAGTCTGCGCACCCCCCGGTGGAAATACATCCCTGCCATGAAAGGCCCCGCCATGGTGCCCTGGGGACCGAAAATCGAAACTGGATTCGCCCCTGAAGCTCAGCTTTACGACCTTTCGTTCAAGAAGGGGGAGAACAAAAACGTGATCGAAAGTCAGCCGCAGGTGGCCAAAGAGCTCGATCTCATCCTGCGCCACCAGCTGGCCACACCCTACTTCCGCCGCCGAGCGAAACATTGATCCGCCGGCCGCGTGTGATTGGATCGCATGGCAGACCGCGAAACACAAAAGCGCCCTCACTCTCGCATGGAGTGGGGGCGCTTTGTGTGGAGCGCGGTGCCGGTGAGCGCCGTCGAGGGAGTCGGCTGAGGGGCGATCAGACGGCGTGCGTCATGAGGTAGTCAAACCAGCGTGTGGGCAGCAGCGCGTGGAGCAGCACGAGGGGGTTCGCGCCGAAGCCCACGAGGTAGCGCGTTTTCGGCCGACGTGCATTCACCGCACGGCCGATGGCCTTGGCAATGACCATGGGTTGGCTCAATAGCGAACCGCGATAGAGGCGGCGCAATGCCTTGGCGGCCGCATTCGCTTGTGGGGCATAGGCGCCGCCCCGAGCGCTCTCTTCGAGGTGGTCGGCCGCGATGTCGCCCCAGGGCGTTTTGATTGCACCCGGCTCGATGATGGCCACTTGGATGCCGAAGGGGCGCGTCTCCATGCGCAGCGCGTCGCTGAAGGCCTCGAGCGCATATTTTGTGGCGTGATACCACGCGCCGAAATAGGCGGTGAAGTGCCCACCCATCGATGAAATGTTGATGATCGTGCCGCTCTGCCGGCGGCGCATGTGGGGCAGGACGCACTGCACCAAACGCGCCAAGCCGAAGAGGTTTACTTCAAACTGGCGGCGGGCTTCGTCGATGGGCACGTCTTCCACGGCACCGTACGAACCGTAGCCGGCATTGTTCACCAGCACGTCGATGCGCCCTTCGGCGCGCATGACTTCGGCCACAGCGGCCTCGATGCTTTCGTCGGAAGTCACGTCGAGACGCAAAGCTTTCACACCGACCGGCGCCAAAGCTTCGATCTGTTCGACACGGCGTGCCGCACCGTAAACACGATGTCCCTGTTTGGCCAAATATTCGGCCGTTTGGTAGCCGATGCCGCTGCTCGAACCGGTGAGGAGGATGACCTTTTTTTCCATTGTGGGAGGTGCTGTGAAGTGAATGATGCGGCAAATATAGCCATTTCTACGAGAAAAATATATCGTGTCCAATCGTTTTTCCTTCCGTTGGGGAAGGGGCGGATTTTTGCAAGGCGGGCTGCAAACCACCGGTGTGAGAGGCGGTGGAGGTGCACGCTCGGGTGGAGCGGGAAGAGAGGGGCGCCGGGTGAACGAACCATTCGCCCTCTCGCGTGCGCGCGATACGCGCGCGCGTCCGCCACTTTTCGATTTTTGCCTTCACTCCTTCACCCCTATGCACCAAGTTGCAGAGAATCATGGCGTTAGGGGTGAAGGCTTTTGCTTTTTTTCTTCACCTTTTCGCCGTTTTTTCTTTCTCTTCTCCATGCTGCCGTGAGGGCAGGCGGGCGGAGCGTGAAGGGCAGGTGAAGGCATGCACTCCCAAAGTCTTCACACCTAACATGTTGGAAGATAGCCGTTTGTGACGTGCGGGTGAATGAGTGAAGGCAAAAAACGAAAAGCGACTGAGGCGGGCGCGTGTGTGGGCGTACGTGTGCGCGCGCGTGCGAAGCGCCGGCGGGTTTCACCCTCGAGTGAGCGGCAGGGGCGGAAAAAGGGGGGAGGGAGGGTTCGGGAGTGGCGAGCTTTCGGCAGAAAGTTGGGGAGTTTTCAAAAAACATTCCCTCGCAACATCGTTTTCGAAAAAAGATTTCGTTCTCGTGTTGCGAGGGAAGTGGGAAAAGGCTAAATTTGCGGGCAGAAAAACACCGAAGCATCTATGACATCGCTCCTGATGGAGCGGAAAATCGTGGCCTCCTGGCGGAGAAGTTCGCGGAAGTAGGAGGGACCATGGCGGAATGGTTTCGTGCATCGGCGCCACCGGGTTCAGGGGTAGAACGTGTGGAGCGCGGCGGCGAGGGTGTTTTGCAGGAGCGAGCACACGGTCATGGGGCCCACTCCGCCGGGCACCGGGGTGATGGCGCCGGCAATGGGGGCGACGGTATCGAAATCGACATCGCCCACCACGCGGAAGCCCGAAGGGCGCGACGTGTCGGGCACGCGGGTGGTGCCTACATCGATCACTGTGGCGCCGGGTTTGACCATGTCGGGCGTGACAAAACCGGGGCTGCCGAGGGCGACAATGAGGATGTCGGCGGTGCGGCATTCGGCGGCGAGATCGGCGGTGCGGCTGTGCACGCAGGTCACGGTGCAGTCGGCACCCTCCTTTTGCAGCATGAGTTGCGCGGTGGGCTTCCCCACGATGTTGCTGCGCCCCATCACGACACATTTTTTGCCGGCTGTGGGGATGCTGTAGTGGCGCAGGAGGGTGAGGATGCCCAGCGGCGTGGCGCTCACGAAGGCGGGCAGGCCGAGCGCCATGCGCCCCACGTTCATGGGGTGAAAGCCGTCGACGTCTTTGCGCGGGTCGATGGCTTCGACCACGCGGTGCTCGTCGATGTGCGAGGGGAGGGGGAGTTGCACGATGAAGCCGTCGACGCTTTCGTCGGCGTTGAGGCGTTCGATCTCGTCGAGCAGTTCGGTCTCGGTGATATCGGCGTCAAACTGAAGCTCGATCGAGGTGATGCCGCAGCTTCGGCAGGCGCGAATCTTGTTGCGCACATAGAGTTCGCTGCCGCCGTCGTGTCCCACCAAAAGGGTGGCGAGACAGGGCGGCCGATGGCCCTCGGCCACGTGGCGGCGCACGGTGAGGGCGATGTCGGCTTTGATTTGTGCGGCCACTGCATTTCCGTCGATGAGCAGCGGCGTGTGGTGCGGCGTCATGCTTTGGGCATTCCCGGCATGCCGGGCATGCGGCTCATCATTTGGCGAAGACCGTTGCCGCTCACCATCTTCATCATTTTGCGTGTTTGGTCAAACTGTTTGAGCAGGCGATTGACGTCTTGCACCGTCTTGCCCGATCCCTTGGCGATGCGCGTTTTGCGGCTGGCGTTGAGCACCTCGGGGTGCCGGCGCTCGTAGGGGGTCATGGAGAGGATGATGGCTTCGACACCGAGCAGGGCGCTGTCGTCGACATCGACGTCTTTGATAGCCTTGCCCACACCGGGAATCATGGCGGCGAGGTCCTTGATGTTGCCCATCTTTTTGATCTGTTGCAGCTGTGCCAAGAAGTCGTTGAAGTCGAACTGGTTCTTCTGGATCTTGCGCTGGAGTTTGCGGGCTTCGGCTTCGTCGTATTGCTCCTGTGCGCGTTCGACGAGCGAGACGATGTCGCCCATGCCGAGGATACGATCGGCCATGCGGTCGGGGTGGAAGACGTCGAGGGCTTCCATCTTTTCGCCGGTGCCGACAAACTTGATGGGTTTGTCCACCACGGCGCGGATGGAGAGGGCGGCACCGCCGCGGGTGTCACCGTCGAGCTTGGTGAGCACCACGCCGTCGAAGTCGAGGCGGGAGTTGAACTCCTTGGCGGTGTTCACCGCGTCTTGACCGGTCATGGCGTCGACCACGAAGAGGGTTTCGTCGGGCGAGGTGGCGGCCTTCACGGCGGCGATCTCGTTCATGAGGGCTTCGTCGATGGCGAGGCGGCCGGCGGTGTCGACAATCACCGTGTCGTAGCTCTTGGCCTTGGCTTCCTGAATGGCGGCGAGGGCGATCTTGACGGGATCTTTCTCTTCGAGATTCATGAAGATGGGCACTTCGATTTGCTCGGCGAGGACGCGGAGCTGCTCGATGGCGGCGGGACGATAGGTGTCGCAGGCGGCGAGGAGCGGACGGCGGTTTTTCTTCGTCTTGAGGAAGAGGGCGAGTTTACCGGCGAGGGTGGTCTTACCGGCACCGTTGAGACCGGCCATGAGGATGACGGAGGGGCGGTGCTCGAGTTTGAGGTCCACGCTCTCGCTGCCCATGAGGGTGGCGAGTTCGTCGTGAACGATCTTGACCATGAGCTGCGAGGGCTTCACGGCGGTGAGCACATTCTGGCCGAGGGCCTTTTGCTTCACGGTGTCGGTGAAGGTTTTGGCCACCTTGTAGTTCACGTCGGCGTCGAGCAGGGCGCGGCGCACGTCTTTGAGGGTTTCGGCTACGTTGATCTCGGTGATCTTGCCTTCACCTTTCAGTATTTTGAACGAGCGTTCAAGTCTTTCGCTAAGATTGTCGAACATGTATATCGATGGATTCTGAGTTACTTATAGGGGACTATTCCGTGCAAAAATACGAATTTCTTTTCATTTGCTCGGCATCGGGTTGAGAGTGAGACGAAAAAGCGCGCTCTCCCGAAAGGGAGAACGCGCGGAAGGGGAGGGGGCACCATTGCCGCCGTGTCGGGGGCAACGAACTATGCATGATCGTTGTTTACTGCGCCTTGGCAGGCAGTGCCGGTTGGCGGACTTTGAAAATGTATAAGCTGGGAGGGGTTACCTCAATACTAAAATCGAACTGCTTGGGTTGTTGTGTGCGATTGGGGGGAGCCACCAATTTAAGGGTTGCCGTTCCCTTGCTTTCGTTGCGGGTCAGGTAGATGACAATGTCCTTGTAGTAGGCCGTATCCTTGTCCGATTCGGAAAAGTCGTGGCGGGTAAAGGTATCTAAGGTTGAGACACTACCGCTGAAGGAAATCCGCGAATGATCACCCACGGTGGTGAAAGTTTCTCCCTCAGCTTTGAGCGTGATGTTGATGTAATCACCATATTTGGGGTTCTTGACATTGGACCAACGCACTTCGGTCACGAAGCCCTCGATGTAATTCTCATTGCAACCGGCAAAGAGTGCAGTGCAAAGCGTGAAACAAAGTGCCAATGTAGGCAGGGAAAGGATTTTTCTGATCATGACGGATTCTTTATGGGGGTTATCAATGAGTACAGAAGATTGTATCTTTCGTTTTGTGCTTCTTGGGGAGTACGAGTTGGAGATTGCGGCCGTATCAGGGGGCAACGATCTACACATGACCGTTGTTTACTGCGCCTTGGCAGGCAGTGCCGGTTGACGGACTTTGAAAATATACATAGCGGGAGGGGTTACCTCAATACTAAAATCGAACTGCTTGGGTTGTTGTGTGCGATTGGGGGGGGCCACCAATTTAAGGGTTGCCGTTCCCTTGCTTTCGTTGCGGGTCAGGTAGATGACGATGTCCTTGTAGTAGGCCGTATCCTTGTCCACTTTGGGAAATCTATGGCGAGTAAAGGTATCTAAGGTTGAGGCATCGTAACCGAAGAATATCTGTGAATGATCACCCACGGTGGTGAAAGTTTCTCCCTCAGCTTTGAGCGTGATGTTGATGGGATCACCATATTTGGGGTTCTTGACATTCGACCAACGCACTTCGGTCACGAAGCCATCATTGTTTTCTCCACAACCGGCAAAGAGTGCAGTGCAAAGCGTGAAACAAAGTGCCAATGTAGGCAGGGAAAGGATTTTTCTGATCATGACGGATTCTTTATGGGGGGTATCAATGAGTACTGAAGATTGTATCTGAAATATGGGGCTTGGTTGCTTCGAGTGGGGACTTCATTAAAAACGGGGCCATCCTTGGTGTTGAAGACGCGACAATAATAATAGCCGTTCTTATATCCATCCCAACCCCAATTGCAGTGGAGTAGATTGTACTCTTTGTCTTCGGGAGAAATTCCGTTGACGAGAAGGAAAAGAGTAGGACTATTCATGAAGTTGTTGTATGAGGGTGGTTTGCTGCGAATTTAATCTTTTCTTTGAATGTGACAATACGAGGGTTGTTTTTTAACAAAGTTCTCCGACCGTTGTGGAGTGATAAAGTGGACGAACTTTCGGTATCGAGCTGAGTGTGATACGAAAAAGCGCGCTCTCCCGAAAGGGAGAACGCGCGGAAGGGGCTTATTTCATGTTGTTGCCCGATCTATTTTTTGCCCTCGGTGGAGGTCATTGGGGCTTGTGTGATGAGGAAGGGATCGGTGTACATGGGGAAGATGCCAACTCGGATGGGGAGTCTGACCTTTTGAGACGTCGCGTTGGGTCGTGCCATAATTTTTAAGATTGAGGTTTTGTGCGCTTGGTCTCTTCGTAGCACGACCGTGATGTGCTTATAGATGGCCGTATCCGATGCTATGGTGTCTTGCCATTTATCATAGTGGGAGATGACCGTGTCGCATTCGAAGTTTTTGTGCTCTCTTAACCAAAGACGAGCATTATTGCCGATGTATTCGAGCGTGTCTCCCTGTGCCGGGAGGTTCACGCGGATCGTGTCGTGTGAGAATTTACGCTTAGGTACGTTTGTCCATTGGACCGTTTCGTCACGAGTGTATAATTCCTCTTCGCACGAGAGGAGTTGTAGACCTAAGAGAAGAAGGAGGAGAATTTGGATGGATTTCATTATTTGGTGGTGTAAATAATGGAGTATTGGAGATTGTATTGGTAGTAGTAGGGAACGTTACTCCGAACCGGAGGAGGGGAGATTGTGCTGGGTAGGTTTGCGGGATTATTGGTGTTGAAGACTTTACTTAAGTTTCTACTTTGGCAATGGCAGGGTTTCTTGCTTTGCGCGTCTTCTTGTCCATAGCGGAGAGGACGTCGGCGACTTCGTTTTGTGCTTCTTGGGGAGTGCGAGTTGGAGAATTGTACTGAACTTCAGGTTGCTTAGCCTGATGTGGGGGCATCACTTTGCTCTGTGCTGCTTACGACAAAGGGCAAACGGAGAAGGAAAAGAATAGGATTGTTTGCAATGTTGTTATATTGATATTGTTTGCTGCAAAATTAATCTTTTATTCGAATGCTGCAATACGAGGTTTGTTTTTTAACAAAGTTCCCCGGCCGTGCGAGACGATCGGGGAACCGGAGTATGAAGAAACGGTAAGTATCAGAAGCGGAATTCGGCACTGAGACCGAAGACGTGGTTGGTGCGGGTGAAGAGGTCGGCACCTTGGGGGCTGAGACGGCCACTTTGTACCATTTGGGTCACTTCGCCGATGGACTGACGGAGGATGTTGGCTTGCTCGTTGGGATCTTTGGTTGCGAGCAGACCATTGCCGACAGCTGCAATTTTGGTGGCGGTGGCGAGGGTCTGGTGGTAGTCGGCGGATTTTTTGAGGTAGTTTTCGTAGAAGGTGCGGAAGTAGGCCGCGTTGAGTTTGACGTGGTCATTGAGACGGAAGCCGACACCGACACCGACGCTGTAGGAGTTGACGTTAAAGGAAACGTCGTTCATCATGCGGTCGTTGTTGGGATAGAGGGTGCGCTGCATACCGGCGCTGACTTCCCACTGGCGGTTGAGGTCGTATTCGGCACCGGCGAGGAACTCTTGGGTGCCGTGGTCGAGGAGGTCGTTCTTGTAGGCGTTCTTCACACCGGCTTTGGCCTGCTTGTCGAAATAGTAGTGGTAGCCGAGGTTGAGGCGGAGACTTTCGACGGGACGAACGCGAAGACCGACGGTGAGAAGAGCGGGGATGTCGCTGCGCACTTCGGTCTTGTCGGCGAAGGCGGCAAACTGCTCGCCGGCAGCGGCCGTGGTGGCGCTGTTCTTCGAATCGTTGGCGAAGGCGATGCGGGTGCGGAACTCATATTTGGCCGCCACGTCGAGGAAACTGTTGTGGAAGTGGGCACCGACGATGGGGGCGAGGCCGAAGGCGTGTTGGTGGACGTTGATGCTCACGTCTTGAGTGGCTTGGGCGAGGGCGCCGGTGGTGTAGGCGAGTTTGCGGTAGTCGCCGAGTTTCTGATTGTAGGATTGGGCCAATTGGGCTTGCTCTTTGGCTTCCGCGCTCTTGGATTGTGCCAAAACGGTGTTGCCGGCTTCGCTGGCGGCTTGGGCTTCGGCGGCAGCGGTCTGCGCGTTCTGTTGTGAGACGAGAGCGAGACGACCGTTGGCTTCGGCGAGTCCCTTGCTGTCGGCGCTCAATTTGCCGAAGTATTCGGGGGCGGCTACCATTTTGTTGCCGCCGCGATCGCCACCGTTTACCTGGATGTTGCGGAGGTAGCCATCGTAGTGGGCTGCGGCGAGTACACCGCGCACACCGCCATAGATGGAGAAGTGTTCGCCGATGCGGTAACCGGCACCGAGGGTGAGCCCGTAGAAGTATTGGCGGCCGTGCATGTAGGCGTCGACGTCGTAGCGGTTGAAACCGAGCGCGTGGTTGGCATTGCCGATCGCACCGAGGAGGGAGACTTTGCTTTCGAAGCTGCCGAGGCCGTTATTGTAGGTGGCTTTACCACCGCCGCCTACGAGAGCGAGGTTGACCTGGAGGCTGAGGGGACCGTTGACCCAGGCGCCCTGCAGCGAGGGGATGACGGGGGCTTTGGCTTCGGCCTTGAAGGTCTTGGAGGCGGAATCATTATTGCGAATGCCGTATTCGAAGGCTTTGAAGGCGGATTGGATTTCGCGCGTCTGGTAGGCGGATTGGAGGTTGATGCCGAAGTGGAAACCGGGTTGGAGGAAGTTGACACCGGCAGGATTGGAGTAGACACCGTTCAGGTTGATGTTGGCGTCTTGTGCGGGGTTGCGCAGGAAGGCGACGCTCTGGTTGGTGTTGGTGAGATAGCCACCGGCCATCATGCTCAAGGTGCTGCCGAACAACACGGCCGACAATACAATTTTCTTCATGGGGTGTGTGAAAACGTGGTAGTTGGTTTGGATTGCGAACGCAAAGTTACAACGTCATTGCACACAAACAAGGAAACTGTGCGAAGAAGGGGACGATTTTCTGTATATCTTGTCGTATTGTTAGGTGGAGATAGCGGTTTCCGGTGAAATGGAGGAGCGAATTGGCTATTTCTGCACAATTGAGCGGAGAGTGTGAAATGAGGAATGAAATTTTATTCCAATTGGAAAAAGCCTCTTTCGGCGATGTCGTAGAGTGGGAGGTGGTGACAGCGGGCGTAGTGCGTGTAGAGTCGGCGATAGTAGGGACTCAGATCGGCTGAGAGGAGGAGGGTGTCCGGGCGATAGTAGCGAAACAGATGGGTGGGGGGACGATGCACTTGGCGGGTGACGAGCAGGAGGTCGACAGGAAGGGGGGCAGCGGGGTAGGCGTGGGAGAGGGGATGGTCGACCACGGCGATGCGGCGCCCATGGTGGAGCAACACGCCCGGTGCGAAGGCGGAACGTTGTGTGCGGCGACTGAGAAGGGCGCAGCCTGTGGTGTCGCGCAGGGCGGAGAGGGGGAGAAACAGAGGATGGAGCCCGCGGGCTTCCCAATCGTGGAGCGCGGTGGAGCGCAGGGCGATGCGGGCGCGGGCCGTATCGGTGCAGAGCAGGAAGGAGGGACCGTCGGTTTGCAGGAGGTGAATGGCGGTGCAGGAGGAGGTGTGGTAGACGATGAGGCGG
>QWCF01000555.1_pt1 | contig 16877 bp, 3 predicted proteins | sample 1972521 | NCBI WGS metagenome assembly QWCF01 (sample SAMN09866715, study PRJNA288562) | Human oral metagenome isolate term4_saliva, whole genome shotgun sequencing...
GGTGTCGATACGGCTTGGTTTGGTGGTAACCATCGATCGGATACAAAAACATCGGTTCGTGCTAATATGTTGGAAAATGTGCGTCGTCAACATACGGTGCACGTTGATTGATAGATTGATATATATATTTATTATTTTGATAAAAGCCGCATAAGAATCTATATTTATTTTTTAGATAAAAGCAACATAAGGAACTGTTTTATAGTATCAGATGATTGTCATTTGATATGAAAAGACAGTTCCTTTTTTATACATTAATTCATAAAAATTTATTTTGTTTACAAAATAAAAAAAGAGTGGCACAATGTTCATGAAGATATAATGAAGAATTAGTTGCGCGTGGAATTCATTGGGGAATGGAGAGGATAAAATGAGCAAGCGTAAACTTATATTATCAGTGTTGATTAATGGTGTGTTGTTATCGAGCCTATATGTGGCCGGAGCGGTGGATGTGGCACCGGGCAGTGGTAACGGTGTAGCTATCGGCACGGGCAGTAATGCACCGAAGGCGGAAAACGTAGCCGTTGGCAAAGGGGCCAGCATTTCTTACTCGAACGGTGCTAGTGCGGCTACAGGTGATGTAGCTATCGGCAATGGAGCAGGTATTAATAACTATGCCAGCCAAGGCGGTAGTATAGCTATCGGTAAAAATGCAAAGGTTGAAAATATGGCCGGTGGTGGAGAGGCTAGTTTTGCGTTAGGGCAAACGACCTATAGCGGGTGGCTGCTTTCTCCTGCCAGAATTCCTGCGGATCCTACAAAGGTGGTAGGTAGTGTCGCTATCGGTGATAATACATTTGCTCGTACCGGCAGTACCATGATTGGATCTCATAATTATAAAGGGGACCTTGGAGATACTACGGTAGATAGTGCATCCACAAGAAAAGATGCATTAAATGTTTATACAACAACAATTGGTGCTAATAGTTTTAGCAATGGGGCTTTCACTACAAGTACAGGCGTTTATAATATTATCTCCAGTGATTATAATGGTGGACGAGCTGCAAATTCTACAAAGAATTTCGGTGCCACCATTAATGGTGCATTGAATAGTGTTGAGTCAAAAACGGGTAGCTATTATTCGGGTGTTGCGAATAGTATCGTTGGTATTGCCAATCGGACCTTTAACTCCAATGGGTCTCTCGTATTTGGTGCTGGGAATGAAATAACGAATTCTGTAACCAGTATTTCAGCGCCAAGTTCGGGCGGTAATTCCGCTAAGGAATTATCTGAGAAATTACGTTCTGCTGTCAAAAATTCTAACGGTGGCGGTTCTACTATGGCATTTGGTAGCGGTAATAAGGCGGATTATACACTTCGCTCCGCACTTATGGGTGTAAATAACACATTGACTGGCTCTCAAGGCAATGAGAGTACGAATACCATGTTGACGGGCTTTCACAATACGGCGGATAAGGTGTCCAATACGACCGTAATAGGGTCTGAAAATACGGTGACTAATTCTAAGAACGGTCTTGTGATGGGGGATAATCGTGAGGTAAAAGATGCGAATCATGCGGTTCTCATCGGTTCTACAGACAGCAAGACTACGACATCTGTTAATAATGCGGTCGCTGTCGGACATAATACGAATGTAACCGTAGAGGATGGCGTTGCATTGGGCAGTGAATCGAAGGCTACTGTGGCGGCTGGATCCGTTGGGTATGATCCGAGTACAAAGGCACAGTCCACGAATACAGATTCTACGTGGAAGGCGACTAAATCGGCCGTATCTGTCGGTGATGCAGATAAAAATATTACGCGTCAGATTACATCCGTAGCAGCCGGCACAAAGGATACGGATGCGGTGAATGTGGCACAGCTCAAAAAGTTGCAAAATCAAGTGAATGCGAACGGCTCCACTACCGTCAGTGCAGGTAAACATATTAATGTGACAACTACGACGAACGGAACGACTAAGGATTATAAGGTAAGCCTATCTGACGATATAACGAATCAGATTACAAATAACACGACAAATATTAACAATATACAAGGTGATGTGACCAATATTAAAAAGAATGTAACCAATATTCAGGGCGACATTACTAATATCAAGCAGGATGTAACGAATATGGGGCGGAATGTAGCTCGCCTCGATAAAAAGGTTAACAAATCTGTGGCCGGAGCGGCTGCACTTGCCGCCTTGCATCCGTTGGATTTCGATCCTGATGCAAAATGGGACTTTGCTGCTGGTTATGGCCACTATCATGACGGCAACGCCGCTGCATTGGGGGCTTTTTACAGACCGAATGAGGACTTGCAGTTTAGCGTAGGATCTACTGTTGGTAATGGCGAAACCGTTGTAAATGCAGGTATGTCTGTGAAAGTAGGTGCTCACAGTAATGTATCTCGTTCTCGTGTAGCTATCGGTAAGGAAGTTTTGGAACTTAAGAAAACTGTAGCGGTACAAAATGCGCAGATTCAAAAGTTGACTGCTCTTTTGAATGGCTTGGCTGGAACGAATATGAAGGCGGACCGCAGCACATTATTCCCTGATGTGCCGAATAATCACTGGGCATATGCGGCGGTTAGCGATCTATCTCGACGGGGTCTTGTGGAAGGCTATCCTGATGGTACATTCGGAGGAGACCGTATGTTGACCCGTTATGAATTTGCTCAAATTGTGTACCGAGCTATTCAAAACGGTGTTGTTGTCGATGATCGACTCGTATCTGAATTTGGTCCTGAAATGGCGTTATTCCGTGTGGATACTATTGCCAAGAATCATGAAGGACAACCAACTATTGAACGTGTAAGGATTAATAAAAAATAGAATATATATATGATTTATATTGTGAAAGCCGAGGCTCTAGGGCCTCGGCTTTTTCGTGTACCTGTAGGTGATAAATTTTCTGTATATAAAATTATCTTATCTATAAAAGCATTAAACTGAAAAGTCTAAAAATATGAAATTGATTACGTAATTACAATAATCGTTATATTCCGATATGTGGATTTATCGTAATATTTGATAGGAAAGATGAAGATTCTATTTCTTAAAATTAAAAAGTATTAAATATGAAATAAATAAACGATAAAAATGAAGAAAAGATGAAAAAGTCGTTTACAAGATAGAAATTTTTTGATATTGTATTGCCGTGGGTGAGTATATGATGAAGAATCATGAATAATTATAGTATTCGTATCGTAATTGAGAATACTAGTATTTGGTGTAAGAAGTGTAGATGATAATCAATCTTTATACTTCTTCTTTTTATTATCTTTGCAATATTATGCAACACAAGTGATGTGTTTTACTGAGGTTTCGGTAAGAAAGGATAATCATGAATCGAATTTATAATGTGATTTGGAGTAAACAAAACGGTACAACCTGGGCACGCATGAGTGCGATTATGGCGGTGGCTGCATTATTAATGGGTGGTAATATTACTACAGTTAATGCTGCTACATATACTGCTATGACGATTAATGATGTAAATGGCGCTGGTTATGCTACTGGTAATGTAGTTTATAGTGAAGGTAGTTATTTATATAATTATCAAAATCCTGGGAACCTGACACCATTTGATAATAGTCATTTGTATAATGGTACAGATAGAGGTAACTATACAGAAAATAGTTTTGCTGGCATTGCTATCGGTAAAAATACAAATATTCAGGAAACTGGTAATCCAACTTATTATTCCGGTTTAGCTATCGGTAACTATGCTCAGGCCACAGGTGGTATTTCTTTTGCTTTAGGTCATTATGCTCAGGCTTTATCACCATCTGCTATGGCTCTTGGTACAGCTACAAAGGCGAGCGGATTTAACTCCTTGGCTATGATGCGTCAATCCGCTGCAGAAGGTGAATTCTCAGCAGCATTAGGTACTGCATCTTGGGCAAAGGGTAATGGTAGTTTCGCCATGGGTTATTCTGCTACAGCAAAAGCGGATCAATCCATTGCAATCGGTGCAGCAGAAACTATAAAATTACCTGGTCAACAACATGGTACTCCTAGTGCACAATATAATGCCAATGGTAATACCGTAACAGAAGGTGTTCGTTCTCTTGCATTTGGTACAAAGGCGAGAACATCTACTGCTGCAGCTGATTCTATGGCATTCGGTTCTTCATCCAGCACTGGTGGCGCCAATGCGGTAGCTATGGGTTATAGTGCTAATGCTAGTGCAGAGAATGCCTTTGCCATCGGTAATACTGCGCAATCATCCGCACAAAATGCGGTGGCAATGGGTAAAAGTGCAAATGCAAGTGGTGTAAGCAGTTTTGCTATGGGTAGTAGTTCTAATGCTGCTGGTGCCGATGCTATTGCTATGGGTAGTTCTTCCCAAGCAAAATTATCCAACTCCATCGCATTAGGTGGTAATGCTAAATCCTTGGGTGCTGATGCGCTTGCACTTGGTGGTTCGGCGAATGCCTCTAAAGATGGTGCCATTGCAATCGGTAAAGAAGCGAAAGCAAACAATACTAATACGACAGCTATCGGTCTTGGTGCTACTGTTACAGGTACTAACTCCATGGCTATCGGTACAAATGCCGTTGCAGAATCCAATAATTCCTTGGCATTGGGTACTGGTACGGAAGTAAGAGGTGCCTTGGTTAATGGTTTCTCTGCTTTCACTAACCAACAAAATAACAATATTGCAAACGGTGTAGTTGCGGTAGGTAACGTAGGTTCTGAACGCCGTATCATCAATGTGGCGGGCGGTGAAAACGATACTGACGCAACAAATGTAAAACAATTAAAATTTGTAAACAGTAACTTGGCAAAATCCATCGCAGGTCCTACTTATACGGGCTATGAAGCGAATGGTTCTACATATAAAGCGCCTGATTTCAATATCAAGAACAGCACGTATCATACGGTAAAAGAAGCTGTTGAAGCGGCGCAAACGAATTTCTTCAGTGCTAAAGGCACATCTGCCGATGCGAACTACGATAACACAGGTGCTACAGGCAATAACGCGACAGCAGCCGGTGTACGTACTTCTGCAGCAGGTAACTTTGCTACAGCTGTCGGGACTGATGCGACTGCAGCTAATGCGAACAGCACAGCGATCGGTTATAAAGCTAAATCCAGCGTAGATGACGGCGTTGCATTGGGTGCGAATTCCGTTGCTTCCGTTGCAGCCGGTAAAGCAGGTTATAATGTTAAAACTGTAGACAGCCGTACAAACGGATATAGCGGATTGACAGGTGCTGCGTTGACATCCACTATGGGTGCGGTGTCCCTAGGTGACGGTGGTACAAAAACTCGTCAAATCACAAACGTGGCTGCAGGTACTGCGGATACTGATGCTGTTAACGTGGCACAATTGCGCAATGTTAACTTGAAAGTAGCCGGCAACAGCGGTAACAATGACGTTTTATTGGACAACCAAACATTGACTGTAAAAGGCGATGGTTCTTATGTTACAACATCTGTTAACAACCAAACAATCGATGTAGCGTTGACTGATGCTACTAAGAACAAGATTGACAATGCGGCAAATAAAGACTTGTCCAATATTACAGACGGCGGTAAATCCGTTATCCGTGATGAAGCGCAAAAAGCAGTAAAAGTTGTTGCTGGTAAAAATACAACGATTACAGAAGGTACTGACGGTACATATAAAACATATAAAGTTGACGTAGACGCTCCAGATTACCAATTGACTGAAAACAGCAGTGCTGCTGATAAAGCATACACTGTATCTGGCAATAAAGTTGACTTAACTGTACAAGATGCTAAAAACCCTGCGAATAAGAAAACTGTAACTATCAAGGATATTGCATCCAAAACAGAACTTGATAATACAAAAACGGAGCTTATTAATAAAGGTTTGAAATTCGATGCTGATAATGGCGGCGAAAAAACAAATAAATTAGGCTCCAAGGTAACAGTAGCTGGTGATGGCACTAACATCAACACTACAATTACACAAAGTGGCGACGATACAACAATTAAGGTTGCATTAGGTAAAGACATCAATGTTAATACGGTGACAGCTACTAAGACTGTAAAAGCTGGCACTGCTACTATGGGTAACCAATCTGTAACAGATAACAAAAGTGCTACTCAGAACGGTAACTTTGTATCCGGTTTGGACAATAAAAATTGGACATTAACTGATCCTGCCTATGTATCTGGCCGTGCGGCAACAGAAGATCAACTTAAGATTGTTAGTGATGCTGTGAAAGCGGCTAACGCAAGTGCTTCTGATTATCGTTTAATTGCTAATCCGAACAATGCGGCAGATGGTTCTTATAAGGTTGATAACAATAAAGTTGATTTACAAGTGAAGGACGATAAATCCGGTACAGTTAATACTGTGACAATTAAGGATATTGCGTCCAAAACAGAACTTGATAAAGTAAAAGATCGTTCCGTGAAATATGATGGTGAAACTGACAAAGATACAGTAACTTTGGAAGGCGCTAACGGTACAAAGATTACCAACTTGAAAGACGGTAATGTAGCAGCAGGTTCTAAAGATGCTGTAAACGGTGGTCAATTACATCAAGTTAAGCAGGATCTTGGCGATCAAATTACGAATACCAAGAATGAGTTAAACAATAAGATTGATACAACTAAACAAGATCTTATCGACAAAGGTTTGAAATTCGACGCTAATAACGGCGGTGAAAAAACAAATAAATTGGGCTCTAAAGTAGCAGTTAAAGGGGATAACTCCAATATCATTACGGAAATCTCTCAAGACGCTAACGGCGACAGCACAATTGATGTGAAACTTGGTAAAAACCTTAATGTAGAGACAATTACTGCAACCGGTGCAAACGGCAAAGACGGTAAAATCGGCATCAACGGTAAAGATGGTGTAACAACTAACATTTCCGTTACTCGTGACGGTCAACCTGGTGTAGACGGCGCTCCTGGCACGACTACAACACGTATTACGTACCAAAAACCTGATGGCTCCAACGAAGAAGTGGCAACCTTGAACGACGGCCTTAAATTCAAAGGTGACATGGGTGCTACATCCAATGTTAAGCTTAACAAACAAGTGGACATCAACGGTGGTGTAACAAGCGCTTCTGATCTTGCGACAGGCAATAATATCGGTGTTACTTCTGCGGCTGTTGGCGCTGATGGCAATGCAAAATTACAATTGCAATTGGCGAAAAACTTGACCGGTTTGCAATCTGTAACGGCATCCGACACTGTGAAAGCAGGCACTGCCACTGTAGGTAATCATACGGTAGCGGATAAAAAAGGTGGCAACCAAACTGGTAATTTTGTAACAGGCTTAGATAATAGAGCTTGGGACATTTCAGATCCTACGTATGTAGAAGGACGCGCAGCGACAGAAGACCAACTTAAGAAGGTTAGCGATGCATTGAAAGCGTCTAATGCAAGTGCTACAGATTACCGCTTAATTGCTAATCCGAACAACGTGGCAGATGGTTCCTATAAGGTTGAAAACAATCAAGTAGACTTGAAAGTAAAAGACGAAAAATCCAGTGACGTTAAAACTGTAACGATTAAGGATATTGCGTCTAAAACTGAACTAGATAATGTAAAAGATCGTTCCGTAAAATATGACGGTAACACAGGCCATGACACAGTAACATTGGAAGGCCCGGACGGCACAAAGATTACCAACTTGAAAGACGGTAATGTAGCGGCTGGTTCTAAAGATGCTGTAAACGGCGGTCAATTACATGATGCTAAAAATGAACTTATCAATACAGGTCTTAAATTTGATGCCAATGTAGGTGGCGTAAAAACTAACAAATTAGGCTCCACGGTTACAATTCAAGGTGAAGGTACTGCAGCTGACGCTGATTATAGCGGTGAAAACCTTAAAACTTTCATCAATCAAGATGCGGCAACAGGTAACACGACGATTGACGTGAAGATGAACAAAAACCTTAAAGCTGAATCTGTGAAGGTTGGCAAAAATGGTAAGGACGGCGTAGCTATTACAGGTCCTGACACAGCGAACGGTACAGATGGCAAGGTAGCTGTGACTGATAAAAACGGTAAAGAAGCAGTTTCTATTTCCGGTAAGGACGGCGTAGGCCACATCGGCTTGACAGGTCCTGCTGGAACGAACGGCGTGAATGGTACTAATGGTATCGACTTGTCCGTGAAACCTGGTTACGACGATCCTATGACAGGCGTTAAAGGCGAAAAAGGCGTTGATGGTACAAATGGTCTTACACGTATCGTTTACAAAGACGGCAATGGCGAACACCAAGTTGCGACTATGGAGGACGGTTTACAATTCACTGGTAACAACATTGGTACCGTGAATAAACAAAAATTGAACTCCTTGGTGAAAGTACAAGGTGAAGGCGTAACTGAAGCTGAATCCGCTGCATTCAAGAGCGCATCCGGCAACATCAACGTAAAAGCTGATGGCACTGACAAATTGGAACTTCAATTGGCGAAAGACCTTAAAAATCTTGATTCCGTAACAGCCGCTAAGACTGTGAAAGCAGGCGACGCTACTATGGGTAGTCAAACTGTTAACAACGCAGCTGGCGATAGCGAAACAGGCAATTATGTAACAGGCCTTGATAATAAAGATTGGGATGCAAATAAGATTGTATCCGGTCGTGCTGCAACAGAAGATCAATTGAAAAAAGCATTGGATGCTCAAAGTGCTAACTCCACTGATTATCGTTTGATTAGAAATCAAGCGGCAGGCTCTAATGGAGACTACACTGTAGATGCAAACGGTGATGTAGCGTTGACTGTACAAGATAAGAATCATCCAGATCAAACAGAAACCGTTACAATCAAAGACGTTGCTTCTAAATCCAAACTTGATAAATTGAATGATCGTGCTGTTAAATATGATTTGGATCCTAACGGAACACCTGATAAATCCAAGGTAACTTACGAAGGCCCTACATACAATAACAAACAAGGTGGGACTCACGTAACGAATGTAGCATATGCTACAGGCAACGATGGCAGCGAAGCGGTTAATGTGGACTACTTGAATGACAAAATCAAGGATAGTGCGGACGCATTGACTAATAAAGGTTTGAAATTCAATGCTAATGTAGGCGGCGAACAAACTAATAAACTTGGTTCTACTATCACTGTTCAAGGTGAAGGTAAAGCTGATGATGCTGACTACAGCGGTGAAAATATTAAAACTTTCATCAACCAAGACAATAAAGGTAACACGACTATCGACGTGAAGATGAATAAAAACCTTAAGGCTGAATCCGTGAAGGTTGGCAAAGACGGTAAGGACGGCGTGTCCATTACAGGTCCTGACAACGGTACAGACGGCAAGGTAGCTGTGACTGGTAAGGACGGAAAAGAAGCTGTATCTATTTCTGGTAAAGACGGCGTAGGTCACATCGGACTTAACGGTAAAGACGGCCGTAGCGCTGATATTTCTGTTGAAAAAGGTGATCCGGACCTCAACGGTAACGAAATCACTCGTATTAAATACACTGATGAAAATGGTAAGACACATCAAGTGGCAACCAAGGATGATGGTATGGCATACGGTGGTGACTCCGGTAATGTGATTAAGAAAAAACTTAATGAACAATTGGACATTAAGGGTGGCGTAACAAACGAAGATGATTTGACTGAAAACAATATTGGCGTTATCAGCAAAAATAATATCCTCAATGTTCGTTTGGCAAAAGACCTTAAAGACTTGAACTCCATTACTTTCAACAATGGAGCTAATGGTGCAAATGGTAAAACTGTTGTAAACGGCGCAGGCATGACTATCAATGATGCAGCTGGTAATCCGTTGACAGCTGTTACAAAAGACGGCGTGAAGATTACCGATGGTCCATCTATGACGAAGGACGGCATCGATGCAGCAGGCAAGAAGGTTACTAATGTTCAAAACGGTACGGTTGCCAAAGATAGCAAAGACGCTGTAAACGGTGGTCAATTGCATGACGCTGTTGAAAGCCTTAAAACTAAAGGCTTTGGTCTTGAAGCGGAAGACGGTCAATCCGTGAAGAAACCTCTTGGTGAAACTGTTAAAGTTAAAGGTGATGGCACGAATATCAAAACATCCGTAGACGGCGGTGCTGTTAAGGTAGAATTGAAAAAAGACATCACTGTAGACACTGTAACAACAGGCGATACTAAGATGGATACAAACGGCGTAACTATCAAGGACGGCGCTAATGAAGCGACTAAGTTGACTAAAGACGGCTTGCAAATCAATGATGGTGGCAACAAAGCTGTTACTATCAACAAAGATGGCTTAACAATCGAAAACGGTCCTAAGGTAACAAAAGACGGTATCGATGCGGCTGATAAGAAGATCACTAATGTGGCTGATGGCACTATTGGCGCTGGTAGCAAGGACGCTGTAAACGGCGGTCAATTGCATACAGCTATCGAAGACATCAAATCCACAGGCTTTGGCCTTAAAGCGGAAGACGGTCGATCCGTGAAGAAACCTCTTGGCGAAACAATCGACTTGAAAGGTGACGGCAATATCAAAACTTCCGTGGACAACGGCGCTATCAAAATGGCATTAAATGATAAGATTACTCTTGGTCAAGATCCAGCAAAACAAGTTAACATTGACGGTTCTGCAGGTACAATTACAGCTGGCAATGGCGGTAATCAAGTTAAGATTGACGGCAATGACGGTTCCGTAACGGCAAATACTGTGAAAGCTGGCGATGTAGTTGTAGGCAAGCAAACTTCTGACGGTAAAGAAGGCAACTTCGTAACAGGTTTGGATAACAAAACTTGGAATCCTGAAAACCCTGTAGCAGTTCCTGGTCGTGCCGCAACAGAAGACCAATTGAAAGCTGTTAATGACGACTTCAATAATAAAGCAAGAACAGGCCGTGTATTCCAAGGTGACCAACCTGGCGATAGCGGTAAAGTGGTTCGTGGTTTGGGAGATACTATGAACCTTACTGGTGGTGCTGATGTGAACCGTTTGGCAGACAACAATATCGGTGTTGTGAAAAACGCTGCTGGTGATGGTTATAACATCAAGTTGGCGAAAGACTTGAAAGGTCTTGAGTCCGTAACTACTACAGATGCTGCTGGTAATACGACTGTTATGAACGGTGGCGGCATGACAATTACACCTGCTCAAGGTAATGCTGTAAGCCTTACTAAAGACGGCCTCAATAACGGTGGTAATAGAATTACTAATGTAGGCCCTGGTGTAGATGGCACTGATGCGGTTAATGTAAATCAATTGAGTAGTGCTATGCGTAGTGTGGATGGTAAAATCGCTGATGTAGGTGCTACTAGTGCAGCTATTTCCGGCCTCAAACCTTTACAATATGATCCATTGGAACCAACTCAAGTATTGGCTGCTGTAGGCCACTACAAAGGCAGCACAGCTGCTGCTGTAGGCGTAGCGCACTATACTAATGAATCTACAATGTTCCATATGGGCGTATCTCTTGGCGGTCATGACAACATGATTAATGCGGGCGTATCCTACAAATTTGGTACATCCGATGCTAAGAAAGCTATTCCAGCACGCTATAAAGCAGGCCCTATCAGCTCTGCGTATGTATTGCAAGATGAAGTGACTGCGTTAAAAGCTGAAAATGAACGCATGAAACAACATGACTTAGAGTTAACTGCTAAATACGATCAAGTACAACGCGATAATGAAGAAATGAAAGCTCAAATCGCATTGTTGATGCAACAAGTAGGACTTTCCAAATAAAAAGAATTCTTAGTCTTGTTATGTAAGGAATATGAAAGCCGCCCTTCTAGGGCGGCTCATCATAAGGAGGAAGTATGAAATTCAAAACATTTATACCTGTATTGGCACTGGCTTATGTATGCGCGGTAGGCCAAGCGGATGCGGCTCAAGATCGATTGATGATGCCAGAACAACCAGCTGAACCATTGAATGTGCTTGAAACAGAAGTGGCACTTTCCGTACCTAGCGAAGAAGTTCGTGACGTTGTTAACGCTTTCACACAATTCCAATTGGACCAAAAGGGCAAACGTATCATGGATGATTCCCGCGTTATGACCGGTCAAGAGCGTTACCGTAACAATGTATTGTACTACATGAACGTTCGTCGCAGCTGGTACATCGTGAGCCATCGTTATAAAAACGATAGCTATGGGCGTTTGGCATTAGATCGTTTGTACAACGATTACAAACAGTTCTTCACAGAACATGCGACTGTATCTGAAGACGCTAAATTGGACTATGCGCAACAAATCATCGATATCTTGGATCGCAATACGGCCAATGTACATGATGATGAATTGCGTTTCTATATGAATGAAATGGTGATCTTCAGCTTGAACGAAGCTATGAAAGACGGCAATAATCGTGTAAAACCTGTAGATGAAAAAGTAGCTCCTGCGATGGACGAACTTCACACAGTGGACCTTCGCAAAGCGATTAATGCACCTACAATTCAATAAAATTTAGACTATATCATATGATGAAAGCCGAGGCACAAATTGCCTCGGCTTTTGTCATACATAGAGTAAATCTTTTATATATAAATATGTAAATTTAATTCCATAAATATATAGAAAAGATGAAGAATTTTTATCTTATTTTTTAAATCTATTAAATAAACTATAAAAATGAATGAAACATGAAAAAGTTGTTTACAATATTGAATATTTTTGATATAGTAGTCGCTAGAGTGAGTATCTTATAGGAAAAGATATACGTAATAGTACTTAAACTATAGTATTGAGTACTATTGTTTTATGTTAGAAGTGTAGATGATTTTTTATATCTATTACTTCTTCTTTTATTTTACTTTTTTATATGAGGCTATAAACATAATGCGTAACCGGCAAGTCCGGTAATTCGGTGAGAAAGGAATAACATGAATCGAATTTATAATGTAATTTGGAGTAAAGCTAAAAATTGCTACGTTGTAGTATCTGAGTTAGTTAAGAGCGGTGGCGGTAAAGCTAGTGTGAATTCTGCAAGAACGAGCATTACTTTTCGTGCGGCTTTATGCGCGTTTGCTATTACGGGTTGTTTAGTATCGGGAATTGCAGAAGCAAATGTAATACAAGGCCCTGGCGCTGCTGCTACTGGTAGCAATAGCGTGGCAGTCGGCGATAATGCAAAATCCGCAGGTGCTAAGTCTGTGGCGATAGGTAATGACGCGGCTACATTAGCAACAAGTGAAAATGGTATTGCCATCGGTAATGGTGCGAAGGCTGAAGGTCAACAACGAGTGAAGGTTCCATATCCTGCGGGTACTATTGCTATCGGTCAAGGGTCAGTAGCTAAGGAAAATGGCGATATTGTAATAGGTCGTCAAGCGAAGAGCACGATTTCCAAGTATCATCAACAACCTGGATCCGGTGCAGTTGTAATGGGTGCAGAAGCCGCTTCTTACGGTTCTCGAGGTGACGTAGTCATCGGTGCTGCAGCGGAAGCTAATATAATTAGAAAGAATGCTACTGTTGATGGTGACGGACAGCTGTTTTCACAATCTGTAGCTATCGGTAGCGTAGCGAAGGTATATGGCACACAATCTGTGGCTATCGGTGGTGATGTAAGATCTATTGGTCAGTCTTCTATCGCTATCGGCGGTGATGATATCGATCAGGCAAAGCCTGATTTATATAAGGCCATTCCTGATTTATCGGTGCCAGGTACGCAAAAAAACTTTAACCGTGAAGTGGCTGCATTATATCCAAGTGGATTGGGTACAGCAGGGCTTAATGATAGTAAGAACTATGTAAATACTGCTTCTATCGGAAATGCAAGCCTTGCTATTGGTATGATGACACAGTCTTTAGGCACAGGCTCTAATGCTATCGGTGCTAACTCCTTGTCAAAAGGTGTGGCTAGCTCCGCTATTGGTGCTATGGCTCGTAGCTGGGGGAATAACTCTCTTGCTATCGGTAGCCAAGCCGGTGCATATGGTGAGAAATCCACATCCCTCGGCGATGCGAATACAGTAGGCTTTGATATGACAAATGCTACTCTATCTGGTTCAGCTGCAGGCGCTCTTGGTAGAGGCAATAAGGTATATGGTAATAATGCATATGCTATCGGCAGCGAAAATACTGTAGGGTCGGCTACTGTTACAGAAACTACAGAGTCTAATGGCGATAAAATTACAAAGGTTACTGCTGGTACAGTTAAAGGTAATAAAGCTGGTGCATTCGGTTACAAGAATACTATTACAACGGATAATTCCTATGTAGTAGGTAGTAACTCTACTATTTCCGCAGATAATGGCATGGTTTTAGGTAACAGTGCTACTGTGACAGGGGCTAACGGTTTAGCTCTTGGTAATAATACGAAAGTAGCTAATGACAATGCCGTAGCTATCGGTAATGGCTCTGAAACAGCAGCAGCTGTGGCTACTCCTTCTGCTACAATCAATGGGGTAACTCATAACTTTGCAGGCACAAACCCTGCTTCCACAGTAAGCGTAGGCAAAGCAGGTATGGAACGGACTGTTACTAATGTAGCGGCTGGTCGTATTTCTGCTACCTCCACTGATGTTATCAATGGTAGCCAATTGTTTGCAGTTAAAACGGAAGTAGAAAAAGGCGTATCTTATGCAGGCGATGTAAAAGCTGCAGCAGCTGCAGATAATAAATTCACTCATAAATTAGGCGAACAAACTAATGTTGTGGGCGGCGTGACTGATGTAACTAAATTGACAGATAACAATATCGGTGTTGTTTCCAATGGCACTGATACATTAAATATTAAATTGGCTAAAACATTGACTGGTTTGGACAGTGTTACAGCTGGCGGTACTACTATCAATAACGGCGGTTTGACCGTAGATGGTAAAAACTATGTATCTCCAAACGGTATCAATGCGAATAACCAAAAGATCACCAATGTAGCTGATGGTACTAACTCTAATGATGCGGTTAACTATGGTCAATTACAAAATGTGATTAACTCTATCGATAAAGCGCCTACTGTGAAAGCAAAAGATGCAAATGTAACTGTAACAGAAGGTACAAATGCAGCAGGTGGTAAGGAATATATTGTTGGATTAGGCAATACAATCAATGTTGGTGCTGCACATCCTGTAACTGTAGATGGTAATGCAGGACATGTAACAGGCCTTCAAAATACAGATTGGAGTGTAGACAATCCTGTTGCTGTTCCTGGTCGCGCGGCTACAGAAGATCAGTTGAAAAAGGTTAACGATACAGTTAATGCCAATAAGGATCAAATCGATAAAAATAAACAAGCTATCGCAGATAACAAACAAAATATCACAACAAATGCCGGTAATATTGCTAATAATACGCAAAATATCGTAAAGAACGCTGGCGATATCGTTACAATCAATAAAACTATTGAAAAAGGGTTGAACTTTGACGGTGACTCCGGTGCAACAATCAATAAGAAATTGGGTGATACTGTTGCCGTTAAAGGCGGTGCTACAGGCACATTGTCTGATAACAATATCGGTGTTGTATCCGATGGTACTGGCACATTGAATGTGAAATTGGCTAAAACATTGACTGGTTTGGATAGCGTTACTGCTGGTGATACTACCATCAATAACGGCGGTTTGACCGTAGGTGGTAAGAATTATGTATCTCCAAACGGTATCAATGCAAATGACCAAAAGGTAACAAATGTTGCTAATGGTGATGTGGCTCCAAACTCTAAAGATGCAGTAAACGGCAGTCAATTACATCAAGTTAAGCAAGATCTTGGTGACCAAATTACGAATACCAAGAATGATTTAAATGATAAAATTGATACTACTAAAACTGACCTTATCAATAAAGGCCTTCGTTTTAACGCGGATAATGACGATGAAAAAACGAATAAATTAGGCTCTAAAGTAACGGTAAACGGCGATGATAACATCACTACAGAAATTACTCAAACTGGTGATGATACTAAGATTGCTCTTAAATTAAAGAAAGATCTTAATGTTAGAACTGTTACGGCTACGGACACTGTGAAAGCAGGCGACGTAACAATGGGTAAACAAGCTGATGGTGCGAATCCTGGTAATACAGGCAACTATATTACAGGTCTTGATAATAAGACTTGGGATCCAGGTAATGTTGTATCTGGTCGTGCCGCAACAGAAGACCAATTGAAACAAGCTTTGGCAAATCAAACTGCAACAGGCCTTAAATTTGATGCCAATGTAGGCGGTGTACAAACTAGTAAATTAGGTTCTACAGTAATCGTACAAGGCGAAGGTAAAGCTGCTGATAGTGACTATAGCGGTGAAAATATCAAGACTTTCATCAAACAAGATGCAGCAACAGGCAACACGACCATTGACGTGAAGATGAGCAAAAATCTTAAAGCTGAATCTGTAAAAGTTGGCAAAGGTGATAATAAGGATGGTGTATCTATCACAGGTCCAGATGGTGCGAACGGAACAGATGGCAAGGTAGGCATTACTGGTAAAGACGGTAAAGATGCTGTATCCATGTCCGGCAAAGACGGTGTAGGTCACATCGGTTTAAGTGGTAAAGACGGCCGTAGTGCGGATATTACTGCTGAAAAAGGCGACCCTGATATTGAAGGCAACGAAATCACGCGTATTAAATACCAAGACGAAAATGGTAAAACACACCAAGTGGCAACCAAAGACGATGGTATGAAATACGGTGGCGATAGCGGTGCCGTAATCAACAAAAAGCTTAATGAGCAAGTAAACGTAATCGGTGGTATTACTGATGTTAGCAAGTTGACTACTGAAGATAATTTAGGTGTCGTATCCGATGGTAGCAATAACCTCAAGGTTCGTATGGCAAAAGACTTAAAAGGTCTTGAAACAGTAACAACTAAAGATACTGCAGGTAACACTACAGTTGTAAATGGCGGCGGCATGAAGATTACACCTGCTAGCGGTAACCCTGTGAGCTTAACTAAAGATGGTTTGGATAATGGTGGCAATAAGATTACGAATGTAGCTGCTGGTACAGCTCCAACTGATGCAGTCAATAAATCCCAATTGGATCAAGCTGCAGCTGCTGCGACTACAACGGTAACAGC
>QWCF01000410.1_pt1 | contig 16681 bp, 19 predicted proteins | sample 1972521 | NCBI WGS metagenome assembly QWCF01 (sample SAMN09866715, study PRJNA288562) | Human oral metagenome isolate term4_saliva, whole genome shotgun sequencing...
TCTATCTTTATGCTCTACAATAATACGAGCAATGGGTTCATTTGATAAAAGTAAATTAACTAATTTCTTACGCTCATCATTTAAACCACTACCAACCTCTTCGATAACTTTATCAACAACCCAACCGTTTGCAATAGCAAACTGAGTTAAACGTTCTGCTTGAGTTTCTAAATTAGTTTTTCGTTGTTCAGATGAGGATACCCTTGCATAAACTATAGTAAGTCCTTGCTTAGACTTCATGTCGGTTTCAAATATCTCATCTGGGACATAAATTGTACCTGACGGAAGTTGAACTGCATTAGGAATTTCCCCACGTTTGAACCAACGATAGGCAGTGTGGCGTTTGACCCCGATTCGCCTTGCGTATTCCGATAATTTCATAACTTATCCTGCACCTTTCTAGTTTATTTTCTTAAGTATAACACAAATTAAAAAGAGTTGCAACAAAAAGATACAAAAGTTATTGGAAAAGTACAAAATTGTTTAACTTTTAAAATACCACTAATTGAAATTAAAAGAAAACTACGAAACGAAGTCGTAGTTTTACAAATTACCGTTTGATCTTGTTCTTGCGCATGAACTTATCAATAGCGTGAGGAACTTCTAAAACAAGTTCTGTAGGACTGAAATAAACCTCAATTAAAGCTTCGATGGGGTCTTCTAAAGCATCACGTTCTTCCTTAGACCAATAAACATAGCTTGTGTAGGTAAAACCTTCTTCTGGGTGTCCGTTCTCTGCTTGATTAAATGGTGTACTCTCAATCCAGAACCCCTTGTACTCAAATTCTATCATCATAGTCTGTAAACCTTACTTCTGAAAAGCTTGAATGGGAATGAAATACTCACTCCATAAACCTAGTGAAACAAGGCAAGACTCTAGTTCTTCTAAGAACAACAGTTGATGTTCTTTCGAGATAGAAGAAACCATAATTGAACCTTCTTTATAGTTGAAATCACCCAAGCGAACTCCAAAGGTACTTAAATACTTCTGTTCATCTGCAAGTGAAAAATACCCTAAGTGACCATATCCATAACCTTGTGGACGCACTTCAAACGTATAACTATCTAGTTCGTCAAACTTAGTTTGGAAAGCTAAACGCTGAGTAGAGATAAATAGTTTAGATAAGTCCGTATCTATAGCTTTATCCTCACTACTTACTTTACCTTTTTGTGAATCCATCAAAAAATGTAAATACATACGAGTCAAACGAGCAAAACCATAACTTAACTCCAATTCAACATCTTTAATCTCTCTGTTGTGTCTCTGAGTTGACTCAATTTCCTTTACATACTCAGAAAGTTCACTAGTTAAATGAGAAATAAAGACTTCAGACCAATTCTCATATTCTTTAAATACATCATAATCACAATCTGAGCGCAAAACTTCAATGTGTTTCTTATCTAGTTGGGAAACAAAGGTTTCATAATCAATCCTCTCAGCTAACTCTAACACTATAGAATCTGCGAAATTAGGACGGCGATACCGGTAGGGAGTTAATTGAACTTGTACAGTGCCTTGTTTTGAAAAGGTAAAAGTTAATGTAAAGTAAATGGAACCGGAACTTCGTAGAAATACTAAACACAAACCTTTTGAATCTATTGTCATAATTCCGTTGTTCAATTTAAACTCGTAGGTACTCTCTGAACCTAACTCTAACCAAGTCTTTACTAGCGCAGAAAATATAAACTCTGTTTTCTCACATTCAGTTAAAGAGTAATTTTTATCAACTAAATCTCCCCAATGTCTTACCTTCATGAAAAGTCTCCTTTTTCTATTTTAATAAACCTATTATACCAAAGTAAATGGTTTTTGTCAACTTAAAACTGAGGAAAATCAAACCCAGCTAAGGATACCGAAGAACAAGAAAAGGAGCAAAAGCTCCTTTTGACTCTTAAAAAAAAATTCAAATAAACTAAGCGATACCGAGAAACTTAATTTCGATAAATGACACTGTTTACGGAAGAATCTTCCAACCCAATGTATGTGACCGTCATAGTATGCGTATTTACCATCACATGACCATCAGAACAAATTTCAGAAGAACTTTGAGAAGACTTGAACAAAGCAAGTGACTCTTCTCGAACAACTTTAGCTTCTTTGTTTTCCAAAACAATCCAAAAGTCAGCATCACTAGAATCTGAGTCCACATAAAAACGAATGGGGTCATAATCAAAAATAGGTAAGATAATAGTGCCTAATGAGACTCGGCTTAGATAATAAATATCAATCGAACCAAGTTTTGAATCCGAAAAACCAATAAAGAGTTCCAGTTCATCATAAGTTGCAAATTGTAAATCAACGACATTTTTCAAAGACTCAACTCTCTTAAGCATACCAAGAATAGTCTCAGAGAGTTTCTTAAACGCGTCCTTTTTATACTTGTAGTAAGGTTTTGTTGTTACGTCCACAGTATTCACCTCAATCTCTTAAATCCAACAAATTAGTAGCAACCCCTACATAATAAGAAAACTCAGAAAGTAAACCAACCGTTTCAAACCCTTTAAACAATCCTTGAACCATCAAGTCCACTGCTTGCTCTGGGAAATTGTTTGCTAACTTTAAATAATCATCAAACGTAGCATGAGGGTTGTTTAAATTGAGTGTATCTCTAGCGATACCCCTAAAGTAATTCTCTACCGAAATGTAGCAATGACCTTGAGGTTGGTGTTGCATGAGAATACTTGCAAAAGCACAGTCGCTGCCTTTTCTCCATAAATGGAAAGTCAACTCATCTGGTCGAATGTACAAATTAAATTTATCGTTTACATCTCTTTTGAAAGGATGAGAAACTGTGTAGTTCTCTACCCAATTAGAGTAGACTTTCTCTGTTGCCATAATGGCAATCGCTAGTTGTGTTCTGTTGTCTAGTGTTTGGAACATGTTATCTTTTTATTAAATAACCTAAAAGGCTATTTCCTTTCTTTAATAAATAGTTCGTTAGTCAGTATCGTTAAACAATACCTACTCTAACTGGATGTAACACTACACCCTCTATCCCATCTGTAAATACATTAGGGGATACTTTTTTCATTATTTGAAATGCAGCATTGACATCTGCATTGATTTTAATTCCTCGATTACTTACAAATAACCCACGGTTGACACGTCTTTTCTTGTTATAATAAATTTTCTCCGGTAACTCATTATCTAAAAAACTTGTACCACTTGTATAAGATTCTTCAGTCAAACGGACTTGGATACCGCAGAGTTGTGCTTTGTAACAAATCTTATCAATCAGTTTTTGATGAGGAATGGAAACAAATGTTTGATTAGTCACCTTACCTAATGAACCAGATTGTTTCCAATTCTTATTATTTCCAATAACAATAGTATTAATTTGGTTTTCAAGAGCAAAATCAACGATATAACGACTTGCCTTATGTAAATAATCTTCTACTTTTAAATTACGCTTTTGAGTCAACCTATACAAACGATTTGTGTAATGCTGATTATTCATCTGTTTTGCGACACTCTGATATTGAGCCTTTTTCTTATTGTAGTATTGATTGTTCGATTTTAGACCTTTACCGTTGACAATAATGGGATTTAAACCTGTATTTGTGACAACAGTTGCTAAGTTATCTAAACCTAAATCAATACTCATATAGCGACCATTATCTGAACGCAGTTCAAACTCAACAGAAACACTATATACAATCTCCAAACCGAAAGACTGACCTTTAGGAACTATTCTAACTTGATTGATTTTCTCAAAGTTTTCTAAGGTTACACATCTTGGTTTAACAGTAAATCCACAAAAAGACCTAGGGAAGTGTAATAAATCACCCCTTTGTCTTACTTGTTGGTTTGTTACAATTAGAACCAGTTTCCCATCTTTTGGTTTATACTTTGGTAACTTTGGTTTTCCTAAATACTTGTCTTTATTCTTAGACCAATCTTTAATAGAATTAAAGAAAGACGTCCAATTAGTCTCCAACAAGCGCAAAACTTGTTAGGCAGATTGAGCTGCTGGCATATTGCGATAATCTGGGAACTCTAAATCTTCTCTTAAAATTTTATCCAAGTCTGAATACCGTAGCCACTTGCCTGTTTCTGCAAATTCATTGCGAACAAGATAATTTGCATGATTGTATAAGTTCTTTGCTAAATGAGTGTACTCACAAAACATATTGTAGTAAGGATGACTCTTTTTAATCACATGTTTTTCAACTTGTTGAATAAATGTCATCTTCAAGTAACTCCTTAATCAATTTGTTTTTATATTTACTGGATAATTTTAATGACTACTCCCTCTATTAAAATTAAAGCGAATTGCTCTTTTGAACTTAAAGAGTTAAAACCAGACATAGGATACCCTTCCTTCCTTATTACTTAACATAACCAAGACTTGTGTAAGCAGACCAAAGACCTGCTTGGGTTATCAAAGACTCAAATTCATTGATGAAATCTAACATATACTCACGTGAAATCAAACCTGACAAACGGTCTGCATCCTCATAGAACATACCTACTTCTGTAAACTCAGCCAATTTCCCATTTTGGTTTGAAAGTCTGTAAAGGTATTGATCTCGCTCACTAGTTGGTGCAATCGTAAAAGTATAATAAGCTTTATTGTTAATCAAAACAGAATACGAAAGACCCATTTTATTGACAGTCACTAGGGAAGTTTGAGTTGCTTCTGCATAACTTTGCTCATCTAACTTAGAATACCCCAAGAGAGCCTTGTAGAAGTCAGACATACGAAGAAATGTAGTTCTTAATTCTTTTCTAGCGTTGACTTTATCGGCTTGTTTTCGTTTAGCTAATTGTTTTACATTTGGAACAATCTGAACAGACTCAGATAAGAAGTAATTAAAGGTTTGAGACCATGTATTATCTTCGCTAAAAATAAGTAGCAAATTATTTACAAACGGAGCTAAATAATCAGATGGTAAATCTGAAGCTAATTTCTCAAAATCGCTATAATCCGTGAAGATACCCTTTGTAACCTCATTAAATTGAGGATTGTTTCTAACGTAAGGAGTTACTGCAAAAGCGAGTTTCTTATCTTTATTAAACGTGAAACTAAAGGTATACCAAGTTAAATAGTTCTGTCTGAGTACATTTACAAAGCAACCGTGGTTATCAATATTTAAAATCATTGTATCAGCGTTAAACTCAACCGTAGCCGGTCCGTTTAGTTCTCGTCTAAGTTTCTCCCAAGTATCAACCAAAGCAGTCGCTACTAAGGCAAAGCGTTGTTCTTTTGTGTATTTCTTTAAATCAATCATTTTAAACCTCCATTAAAATCTGTCCAATACACAACTTGATTAAATTGTTTATTCAACCGATTTAATTCATCTTGTAAAATTAGTTGTAACTCAAATAAAGATTCATAGAAACTTAACCGTTGCGAATTGCTTATAGGATAGTAAAACTGTCTGACAAATTCATGCCAGTTAGAGTTGTACTCATCCAGTGAAGACTCCTTAAACTCAAACTCAACCTTACCATTACGATAAGAGCGAAAAGCAGCGGAGAAAATTAAATCTGAGGATACCCCGTTGATTACTTTAGAATGTCTAGTAATAGCTAAAGTTGTACTTGGTAAACCACTAAGTCTATAAGTTGCTAACGTAAATTCTTTAGAGTTTATTGTATAAGCAAAAGTCGAACTCTCTGAGCTAAATTCAAAGGTTTGAAAGGGTAGTAAGTCAATCCAAGTGTTTACGACCAACTTTAATCTGTGATATAAGTCTATAAGCTCAATGTTTCTAACCATTAGGACAGACCCTTTCTAAACTCTACTTCCCTATCCAACTGTGTTAAAATATCTCTTAAAGTCATCTCTAAAGCAAAGCGTTGTGACTCGTTTAACTGATATAAAATCTCGGAAACGTAAGGATACCACATAGAGGAGTCCGTACCTAAATTATTTCTCCAAAACTCAAACTGCACCTCATCTCGTTTATAAAAGCGCACGCCTGACGTAATGTCATAATCAGCAACACCATTAACCCAAAAATCATAAGGAGGACAATTTCCATCCAATCGAATTGAAACACTTAAGTTTAAGTGTCCATTTCCCCTAAAAGTGGTTACAACTAATGAGGAACTATTTACATGAAAGGTATAAGAAGGGAAATTAACTTCAATGTTGAACTGTGGAAATCTACGACCCTCTAACCAACGATACAAAACTTTTTGAAACAATGAGTTAATTTTAACTACTTCTACTTCTGACTGAACCATCTCGTTTACCTCTCAATCCAACCATTTAAGACCGCAAAGCGATGTTGATACCCTTGAAATTGTGACTCCAAACCAATCAACGTAAAGAAGAACGGTAAAGACCGTAAAATAGGTACATACGCTGGTTGCGGAACAGTATCTAACAAAACTCTAAAATCTTCAACAGAGAAGGCAACACCCTCAATTGAGCGTGTATCTACCAATTTCCCGTGAGAGTAAACTTGAACCATCAAACTCAATTCTAAACCATTATCCGCTACTGTAAAATATAGAGAAACAAACGGACGTCCATTTTGTCTCAAAACTGTGTAATTAAAGGTATTAGAAGTACAATACCATTCAACCCCTGCTTGTTTCAAACCATCAGCGCTAATACTTTGCAAGTAATGACTGTTATCAAACCAAATCTGAAAAGCAGAGCGCATTGCAAGTAATACTTGTAAGTTCTCTGGGAGTTCGTTTACATATTGAGCGACCATCTTTCTTTTCTCCTTAATTATTGATAAATATAGTATAACAAATAAACTAGAGTTTTGCAAGTGATAAAAGTGGAAAATAAGAAAAAGTCCCAACCTTTAGAGTGGAACTGAGAATTGGAGGATACCGCAAGGTAAAGAAAAAGAAAGCACTTAACTTGCTTTCTTCTTGAAAAATAGAGAACTAATCTTTTTCAACTGTAATGGTAAATTTCATACCATTCATGTCCAAGGGTAGGACTGCTCCTTCTTTGTTCTTATCACTTGCCAAATCTAAGAGAATTTCTAAGACCCCTTTTCCGATTAGAAGTTGGGTTTCCAAAATGTTTGAATCCGTGTTGTTCATGGACTACGCTTCTTTCTCTTCGTTTCCACCTAGCAAACGCTCTGCACTTGCAAAGTGAAGGTCAAGCAAGTTACGGACATCTTCGTTGTCCTCAACCAAGGTAAGCATGCTTTCATCATCTTTTGGTAGTTTCTCAACGATTTGACCGATATAAGTCATAACTGTGTTCTTAACGAGGTCATCTGCGTTCAAACCAAGTTTTTCGAAAGTTTCTTTAGTTCCAAGGATACGGGTAATGGCAGTTACCATTGTGTCGAGTGTTACATAAACTGAGTCACTACGAACGTGAGACTCACGAATTGAACTGAATCCCATTTTATCCTCTTGCTCAAAGGTTGCAAGAGACACGAAAGACATAGGAGCTAATGTTTCTTCCCCTCGGTCTTCCCAAAACTGTAGGTGTTCTTTTAAATCCATAGCTGGGCTAGTTTTTGTTGTCATAAAGTTCTAACTCCTTTAATTTTAAGTGTAATTCATTATAACACAACTAAGTCTTAAAGTCAACAGAAAAGACCACCGAAGTGGACTTTTCATAGCCGTTTAATAGTGTGTCCGTTTGATATTCGGTTCGTTTTGTTCTTTGGTCTAGCAAGGCACCACCCAAGCATCCTTGACCAAAAGAAATTCATAACCTAACTTCTCTAATAGTATAGCACAAAAGCTTTGATTTGTCAACAAAAAAGAGGGGAACCACCCCTCTTCCCCATATTATTATTACGGATCGTTTAACAATTTACAGGACCGTTCCCTTTTGTAGTTAATCACCCCTAGTTCCTAACTACAGTATTAGTATAGCATAAAAACTAAATTTTGTCAAGAAAATTTAAAGACTTTCACCTTCAATGTAAACCATAGAAGACATGTGAGTATCCAAAAAATCCACTAATTCTGGGTGTTCTTGTAGCAAATCATCTAAGTCATCAGTATTTTCTGGTTCAGAGTGAACATCAAGACCCAAAGATGACTCAATGCGAAAAGCCAAAAATTGTACAACCTCAGAAGCTAAAGCAACTTTATCGATACCAAACTGATCTAAACGGTTCTCACTATCCATTGCAGTTAAGGTGGTTTCAACTGCACTCAATAACAATGAGTAATACTGATGGTTAGAGCAAGTCAACATAACCTCACCGTGAGACTCTTCTTCCTCAGTACCCTCAACAGAAGCAACAGTTAGAACACCAGAGATAGGTTTCTCTTCTTCCAATAGACCATGTGTAAACGCTAAATGGTCTTTCAACATTTGTTGGGTTTGCTCTTTTGTTAAAACATTAAAAGTTCCAGTAGATGTGTTATCTTCAATATTTGAAAGACTTGGTTTTTGTGAGTTTTTGGACATAGGGTGTCTCCTGTATTCTAATTTTTATAATAGTATTATATCATAAAGTGTTTGGAAAGTCAAACAAAAAACGCACCGAAGTGCGTTCCCATCTATTCTAAAAGGAATTTCTAAAGAAAAACCAAGCAATAAAGATAATTACAAGGCAAATCAGCGCCCCTTTTGTATGGTCTTGTAAAGAAGACCACCACCGTTTGAAAAATCGAAACATAAAATGAAACCACCTTTCAAAACTAGCTAGTTCCAACCATTATCCGATTGAAACCAATCTTCATCTACTTCTACTTCACTCACGACTAGTTTTTCCTCTTGTTCTTCTCTTTTTAGGTACTCGTTTCTTCGAACCCACAAGAAGTAACAGAAACCACAAATGAGAGCGAAACAAACTAAAGTTAAGACCCACAAGAGGATTTCATTACTAGTGTAGCGGAACCAAAATTGCATAATCGTGCCTAACAAGACCAAAATGAGCTTGTAAAGAGTGAATAGTAAAGCTAAAGATACCACTAAACCGACTAGACCAAAGACAAACAGTCGAGTCTTTCTATGTGTCTTAAAATAAGACACCAAACGCTTTAAAAAAGGCTCTTTTAATTGTTTGACTTGCGGAGTATTGAATACCGAAAGAGAATTAGCTTTAGGAGTTTTCTGTTTACGTTTAAACATTCATCAATCCTCCAACTCAGCTTTCTTACGAGCTTCAAGCTCTTCTTTCGCCAAACGCTCAAGAGCTTTCTGGTCAGCTTGTGCTTTGTTTTCTACGAGTTTCTTCGTATTGCGCTCCATCTTACGTCCATACTGGTCGTAAATTTCATCACCTAAAGCATTGATATAAACTGCTTCAAACTTGTGATTGAAAGTTTTGCCCCACATCAAACTCAAAGTCTTCGTCTCTTTGGTATTGAACCAATCGACCATCTCTGCAGTTCCACGTGCAGCAATCTTCGAGCGCTCTGGGAGACCATACATATTACCAGTTCGGTTAATTAAGTTCTGCTCTGGGTCAGCTAAAGTAAATTCAGAATCGACCTCAATTTCTTTATCCGACAAATTCTCTACTTGGAAGTGAACAGTACCTAAAACCAAATCGGAAACATTGGTAAATCCTTTGTTCTTATCGTTAAAGGTTTGAACATCTTTAATAGCTTCATCACCCACTAACACCTTAGTTACAGTTACTCGAACATCTTGGTAATTACCTGACGTGTCTTGCATTTTTGTAACAAACGGTGTGCCTAAAGTGACTGGATCATCATACTTTCCTGAACCGATATGAACATTGGTACTTTTCGCATCGCTTTCTTTACTTGCAATGTAAGTGGAGCCGACCCACCCATAGGAAACAACTTTATCGAGGTTTTTCTCACCATTAGCATAAGTGTAAGGACTAGGTTCAACTTTTTTCAGTTCAAGCCATGAAGATACCGCACTATCGTAAGTTGGATTGTCTAACTTATCAAAGGTATTTGGGTTTTCAACCTCTACTTGCTCAGTTCCCTTATCTGTTTTCTTAGTTTGTTCCACTTTACGAGCTTTTAACCCCAAATAAGGGCGCAAGTTGTTGATATAAGTTGATAACTCTTTCTCTCTTGCAGACCACTCAGAATGGGCTTTACTCTCACTCTTTTCTCCATAACTATCCTCAGTTACACCCACAAAGAAGTCTTGTGAAGTGTGCAATTTCTCAGCACTAAAGACCTCTTTATCAAGAGTGTTTGTGAACTCAGCAGTTAACTTATTGTCTGAGGACACCGCTCCTGCAACCTCTGTAGTTTTGTAAGGTTTTGGAATATCAGAACCTTGCATATATGAAGCTACATAAGCGTTCTTGTACTCTAACATATCAGCTAAATTCTGAGCGATATACTTAGCATAAGCATCTACTAAATCATCTTTATAAGTGAAAGAGTCTTTCTTCAAATCTTTCGTTAAAGCCTTGATTTTATCATGGTCTACATGCTTTATAACCCAACCGACATATTCCCAGTTGGGAGACTTAATCGTAGCGTCAGAACCGTTTAATTCAACGGTTACTGCTTTAGAGACTGCACCTACAAAGTCAGTGCGTGAGGTGTTGGTGCTTACATAGGTCAAATTCAAATCCCATAAGGAAACACCGTTTGTCTCAGAAATATCTGAAATCTCAGCCAAAGAAAACTGTGATACACCACTTGAAATCTTATCTTGCAAATCCTTCAAAGCATCTTCTTTTGCTTTCTTTTCAATCGCTACCTTTTGGTTATGCTTATATACCAAAGTCGAACCCGCACCAATGATACCGAGAGTTGCTAGAACACCTAATGTTATCCACAACTTTTTATAGGACTTCTTAGGGGGTTCTTGTTGAGGGTTTTTAAAAGGTAAACCTCCACCTTGGTTAAAGTTAGAATTAAACCCACCACCTTGGAAACCGCCCTGAGAGGGTTGTTGACCTCCAAAACCACCTTGGGAAGAAGACCCTCCACCAAAAGAGTTGTTGGACTTGGAAGAAGAACCATTACCAAATAAATCTACTTGATCACTCATTTTCTCACCTCACTTTCTACTCACCGAAACCACTCATAAGAGCTGATGTGTCTACCAAAGGGCTAATCTCAGAAGTTGGAAGTTCTTCCTCAACTGGGGATACCGCTGATGAGTTTCCCTCTACTTGACTAACTTTATCTTCCTCTTGTGCTACAACCTCATTTTGAGGCTCTGTCGCGCCCTCTGGTGCATTTTCTTGCTCTTGGGGTGTACTTGTATTCTCAATCGTCTCAACTGCAACTAATGGCTCTGTGGGAGCTTCTGATGTAGGTTGTTCAACACCTAAATTATTAGACTTAGTAGATAGAATTTCATGAACCATACTTGCTACCAAATCTTTTAAATCCATAGGATTTACAGTTTGACCAACCTCAGAAAGTGTTGATACCCATTGAGGTGTATGTTCTCCCTCACTAGTGTTATTTGTAGTTGAACCTTTCTCAACTAGTTCCAAACCTAAATCATCTAGCAAATCTAACAAAGCCGATTTAACATCAACCAAAGGCATATCAAGACCACCAAAGTGCTTAATTTCAGCACTTCGAAGAGTGGATACCCAATCTGCAAAAGGTTCTTCAATCTTTAAGGCTAACCACTTCTCATACAAATTTGCTTGAATGGTAGACTGCTGCAAGTCATTATAAGCCACAGACTGGTCAGACAAACCAAGCAAGAACTGAGTGGTGGAGACCCTATCTTGAAGCAAAGCATTTAACAACAACGAAATATAACTACTTAATTTCTTCTCTGTACGGAGGACTCCAACCAAGTTTGATTGTTCCTCAGTTACACGTACAGACAACGTTTCTCTCAAACTCAAATCGACACCTCCTCTACAGAACCTTCGTGTTGTCGAACCACACGTGACCAAGAACGCTCACTCAATGGACTACCTGAACGCAAGACCTTTGCTTGTTTATCCAAGCGACTTAGAAACTCAAAGACACCTCTATTTGTCTCCAAACCTAAGTATAAAACAACCGGGCGATTGAGACGAGCTAAATCTTCAAACTTACGCTCCCAATCCACTTCTGATAGGACATTTACTGGTAGTAAAGCGTTTGGAGAAGTCAACAAATCAAGACCTTCCGCTACTCTCAGTTTAATCTCATCATAAGGAGAATAAAGAGAACGAATGTTTTGCTCACCCAATAACCACTTTGCAACTCGGTTGCGCTTTGTGATACGAACTAGAGTGTCCATAATGCTCTCTGGTGACAAGTCTATTACTAATGTGTCTTTCATGTTTACCAATAAATATTGGTAAGAAGGAACCAAGTCTAAACTAGAAGCTGTCACATAAACCTCTACATTTCTAGGTACACTCAAGGGAGTTGTAGGAGCCACTGCGCTTTCTTTTAGTTGAGCTTTCAAGTCTTCATTTTCGACTTCTAACTTAGCGAACTCCAACTTTTTATTTTGAAAGTCAGTCTCAACCAACTGCAGAGTCTCTTGGGTACGACCATGTAAAGTCTGCTCATTTTCGAGTTCTGCTTTGGTTAATTTCAAATCCTCCTGCAAATTTTTAAGCTGCTCTGAAGATACCGCTGAACCTTGATTGGAGTTAGCAGTTTTCAAGTCTCTACGCAAGCGATCATTATCTGCTCTCAAGACTTGAACCTCTTCCTCAAAAGTTAAACCAAACCCATCATCTACTGGAAGAGAAGTGTCTTCTTGAAGAGGTTCTACCAAGGGAGTTTCTTCTACTTGTGTAAATCCGCCAGAGCTTACACTTGTTTCCATTTTGGAAATAACTGGATTTGCCCCGTATTGTGGGGTTAGTGGGGATACCGCTTGGGAGTGTGGAGAATAGGTTGTGTTCTCCTTAGTTAGTTGAGTGGTTTGTGTCGGTGGAGTTGGAGTTGGACTTGGAGGAGGTGCGACCTCCTCTTTCTTAGGTGGAGCGGTTAAAGACTCCCCTAGTTCGCTTTCCAACAACAATATCAATTCATCAGCAGTTGTAATCACGTGCGCTCTGTCTGGCCCCACCGTGTCGCGCACTGTTGCATTCGCATCTAATTTAACCTTTTCATCAGCCGTTAATAGAAACCCAGCCGTGCTAATCTTCTTAGCGTGACTTCTTGCTGATAAAGGTTGAAACTTTGAACCTCCTGAAACAAATCGAATATCCGTTCTATGCGCTCTGAGAAGTAAATTCTCTACTTCCGAAATAATCGACTTGCTGAGTTCAAAGTAGTAATAGTCAAAATCTGACATGAAATCTACCTCATCAAATTCTATCTAACCTCATTTATTAGGCTTTTGAGTCTTTTGTGCCAATGAAAAAGCAGTCATCAACCCTAAAATGTTCAAGTAACGTGGACTTGTAAGGTCAAATGGGATACCCTCAATCTCTGGTTCCTCAAGGTATTGCAAGTCTACCAAATCCAAAGTTGGAAGTTCTAGTTGCAATTCAGACAAGAGCGCTTCAGAAATAGTAACTGTTGAACCATTTGGAACAACTCCACCACCTACAAGCAAAAGACGGTCAAATGAAGACACCTCTACTTCTGCCCCTCGCAAGTAAGTAAATACCTCTTGTGCAATATCGGATGCTACCGAATAAATCGCTTGTTCGATATCTTCTCGAACTTTGTGAGTTGTTGAACCATAGCGAACTTCACACGTTTTTAGCACATCTTTGAAACTTGCAATCGGAATATCTAAGCCCAAACGCTTATTTACAGAAGCTCTCACTTTACTCAGAATAGTTGAACCACCAATCTTAATAGTGTGTTTCAAACCATCTAGCAAGCGCTGACTGGATACCCCAATCAAATCTGTAGTACCTTCTCCAAAGTCAATAATCAATACACTTCGAGAAGCTAAGTCTTCATAACGAGGGCGAGGGTTCAAGTCTCCATAGCTCAAAAATACTGAGTAAAATGAAGAATATCCTTCTGGGAGAACCTTAACGGACTTAACGGTTAAATTAAACTCAGCTCCATCATACAAGTTCTTATAAGTGAATGTTCGAACTAAGTTTTGTTCAAACACACTACGAGCGGAAACTGCTTGCGCTGGTGGAACCAATACCGCTAAATCAAACACGACTTCTTTCGACAATTCTTGTTTTGTACTTGTCCGATAAATTGTATTTGCCCAATCCAAAACTTTATCCATCAAGTTAATCAACACAACATAGTTCAATAAGTTATCCGCTTTTGCCAAGTGACTTACAGGTGTTCTTAGTTTCTTAGGTAGGTTTGCAGTAGCAAGGTCACCCCACATTACCAATTTTTCAACCTTACTTACCCCAACTTGAAGAGAAACCTCAAGAACATTAGAGTCTAATTTGCTAAAATCCTCAGACTGAATATAAGGAGAGTAAGTTTCTTTAGTAGCCAAGTTCTCAACTACAAAATGGTTATCAAGCAAATAACCGCGAGTGTGTTTGATGATACCCTCTTCCACAATCTGCGCTACTGCGCGTGTTTCTGAGTTACCTAAATCCACCATCAATTTAATTTCTGTCATTTTACTACCTGTTTTCTTTCTATTTTCTTGTTTCTTGAAAATAATTCTTAAAATCAAAGGGAATTTTCAAATATTTGAAAATAACCTAGCTCTACTTTCTCAATATCAATTTCAATTCATCACCGTATAAATAAGGCACAATCAGAGCGTTTTTAGGGTTTAGCTCCTTATCGAAAGAGTCTACAAACATACCGTCTACCTCATAACCTCGTTTTTTAGCTGATTCTGTAAATGTAGAATAAGCTAAACCACTATATGAGATAGAATGGTAGTGAGAACTCAATAAAAACTCATTTTCATAAGCCAATTCTTTTAATCTATCAAAGTTCGCTAACAAATTCGACATTACATGAATGTTCGAAGCTTGTTGAGTTGCGCCTTGTTCGAGGATACCGAGGTCTTTATTTAGTGACGGAAAGTTAATTGCTCCTTTTACAGAAACCAAACCAAATGCACCTTTATGACCTTGTGCATCGAAGTTGTGATGTTCAAAAAATTCTCTGTACTCTATATCCGAATGAAAACCACGTACAGAACCTCTGAGCCAATTCCCTTTTTCAACTGCTGCAATCAAGACCGTCTTCCCTAAGTCTCTCAAATACTGATTCGCAATCAATCCAAGAAAAGAGGTGTACTTGAAGTTGTACTCTTTCGAGTCTGAGGTCTCTGGTATTTCTGCTACATCAATCGCTAAAATAACCAAATTTTCAAGTTCTGTGACCTTCAGATAATCTTTCATGTGGTTCAAAATGCGAGTCCGAATGGTTTTAGCAGGTAAAGAGTAAAAGAAGTCCGTTTGGATACACAATCGGAACAAATACTCACTCAAATTCAACTGATACGAAGCGTTAATATAAGGTGACAAGCTGAAGTCCACGAAAGTTCTATCCAACTTTTCGGGGAACCTCTGAAAAGCAGTAGGTACTTCAGCTTGACACACATGAACTAACTTTCTCAATACAGGCATCTGAATTAAAGGAGTTTCAAATGTGACCTTTAAAATCTCTCTTGCTAAAGAGTTTTCAATATCTCGTACATCTGAGAGCAAAGTCACACCGTGCATTGCAATCCACTCTGTCTCAATTTCAACCTCTAAAATCTTTGATAGAGCGTTTAGCACAACTCCTGTACCTGACCAAAATTTTAATTCTTCTGGTTCAAACTCATATTGATTGTTGATTAAAACCGCTTCGCCAATGATGGATACCCCATCTCCCGTTTCCTCAGTAGTAGACCAATACTGTTGGTTTGGGAACAAAGGATTACCCTCGACTTCGTGGTGGTCTAGGCTTATTACAAAGTTTCCTTGACTTGTGAGCTGCAACATTTCCTCTGCCGAAATGGAAGAGTCCACATTGATAATGATTTCATTCTGGTGGTACTCTGTAGGGATGTAATAATCATATTCTCCCCAACTGCGCTCTTTCTTGATGAGTTCTTCCTCAACCATACCGTGTCTTCTATCTGTATTGACACAAGAATGGAACGAGTACCCTGCTTTCTGTAGCATCTTAGCTCCTACGAACCAAGCCATGAGACCGTCAACGTCCGGGTCGCCTTTGAGGACTATAGGATAACCACGTGCTAAACCGTTTGCTAACACTTGTTTAGCTAAGTCAACACCCTTTAGTGTATAATTTTGTAAGTCCAATCGTCTAAATAACTCCTTTCCGAGTTTAATAGGTTTATTATAGCAGAAAACCGAGGATTTTGCAAATCTTATGACAAGTGCATGACAAGAAAAATCAATCTATGACAAATGACTTTAGAGGTAAGACAATCTAAGGAGAGTGTAGGACAAAACTTACTGAAAGTGAGACCGAAAATCTAAAATGTAAGTCAAATTTAAAGAAATATAAGACAAACTAGAGGAAATTTAAGACAAAGAAAAAGTATCCTCAAATCGAGGATACTGCTAGGTAAGTTATTCTTCCCACAAAACCGTATTTGAAGTATTCACATACAAAGGGAAAGTGCAGTTTGTAAAGTAACTCTTCGTTTCTTCGTCTACATTTTCTGGGGAGTTGAACATGAAGGAGTGACTATTCCAGTTTCCTTTAAAATCAGTAGCACTAACCTCTACAAGTCCATGTTTCGGAAAACCATTTGCGCTAACCTCAGAAGACTCTGGGAAAGTAATCTCAACATCCCAAATCTTATGGTTTTTAAAGTTTCCTACAATAAAGTTTGTAATGTCTATTAAGACCTGTGTGCTATTACTCATGTTGTTTTACCTATTATCTTTCTAATTTAGTTGATCCAACGAACTGATGGTTCCCCTTGAAAACCCTTTTCCCAAACGAACCAAGCGTAGCAAACTGCCG
>QWCF01001234.1_pt1 | contig 16601 bp, 19 predicted proteins | sample 1972521 | NCBI WGS metagenome assembly QWCF01 (sample SAMN09866715, study PRJNA288562) | Human oral metagenome isolate term4_saliva, whole genome shotgun sequencing...
GGATTATTCTTTTCAAAATTATAATATAGATCAACTGAAGGTGTTGCACTAGCATATACTACAGTTGATTTATTATAGATTCCACGCTTTCTAGCAATATCCTTAGCATCATATCTCGGTGACTCAGTCTGTTTATAACTATTTTCATGTTCTTCATCAATGATAATAATACCTAGATTATTAAACGGTGCAAAAACTGCAGAACGAGTACCTAAGCATATTTTAACTTTACCATCTCGAATTTTTTTCCACTCATTATACTTTTCTTTTACATTGAGTCTAGAATGTATAACTGCTATGTTATCGCTAAATACTTTTCTAAATTTCTTTTCAATTTGCGGTGTTAATATTATCTCAGGAACTAATATTATAGCGTCATTCCCTTTTTTAATAACCGCTTCAACAAGCTTTATATAAATCTCCGTTTTCCCTGCACCTGTTACACCATGTAAAAGATACTCATTGAATTTATTAGTATTGAAATTCTCGCTAATTCTATCATAAATTTTTTGCTGGTGCTCACTTAATTTCGTATTATTTTCTAGTATAGATGTATTTATATCATGTTTAATATCTTCTTCTGTAATTCTAATTACATTCTTTTCAAGTAGTTTTTTCGTAACAGAGTTTCCTATATTTAGTTTATCTTTAACCTTTGATTTTTTTATTTTATCATTAGTAATTAAAAAATCGACTAATTCTTTTTGTTTTTTTGTTAATTTAACATCTTCATATTTATCTAACACATAAAACTCTTCTGTTTCGTTGTTTTTAATTTCTTTAATTCTACTTATCAGCCTAATAGCTTTTAGTGAGATTAAGTATCCTATTTGTTCAATTGAAAATAGCTTCTCAAGTTTATTCTTTTCGATTAAATTGTCCGTATTGAAGTGTTTTGCATAATCCAAAAGTAATGTTTTATTACCATCAAGAAGCTCATAGTATTCTATATACTTATTCTTTAGGCTTGTCGGAACAATAGTTTCTATAGCTTGAATTCTTGTACAAAAAAGTTCATCAGCCATCACTTTAGACAATAGAATCATTTCTTTTGTTAATATTGGAAAGTCATCCTTTAGTCTTTTAATATATTTAAACTTATTCGTTGTTTCTACTTCAGAATTCCCACTTCTAGTATCTACTACATAGCCTTGAACCGTTCTTGTTCCAAAAGGAACCTCGACTCTATATCCTACTATATCCATACCTTTAAATTCCTCAGGTACAAGATAAGAATAAACTTGATTAACATTATGATTATTTACATCAATTATTACCTCAGCATACATAATCTCACCTCCTTCAAATTAAAATTCATTTATTTTGATATTTCATCAACTATAGCTTTTGCAATATTATTTTTATTGCTTTTATCAATTTTCTTAATATTATCGTGTTTATCTATTATATAGACCTCATTATCATCACTACCAAAACCTATATCTTTTTTAGATATATCATTAGCAACAATAAAATCAAGATTTTTCTTAACTATCTTTTCTTTCGCATACTCTATCAAATTATTTGTTTCCGCAGCAAAACCAATAACTTTTTGTTTATCTGTTTTATTATCACCGACATATTTTAATATATCTTGTGTTCTTTGAAATTCAATTGTTAAATTTCCGTCTTGTTTTTTTACTTTTTTATCAAAAACTTGAACTGGTGTATAATCTGATACAGCTGCTGCCTTTATGATAAAATCACAATCCTTAAAATTATTTTTTACTACTTCAAACATATCATTTGTACTAGTGATTTTTATTTTTTTTACTTTACTGCTTATAGTATCATTATCAACGCTAGACACCAAGATTACTTCTGCCCCTCTTCTTGCACACTCATTCGCAATAGAAATACCCATTTTTCCTGTAGATGGATTTGTTAAGCATCTAAATGGATCGATGAATTCTTTTGTAGGCCCCGCAGTTACTAATACCTTTTTCCCTTTTAAATTCTGTTCAACTTCTTGAAACACAAAACTTTCAATTTTTTCGATTGAAGGAAATTTACCTTCACCCACATCTCCACATGCTAGAAGCCCACTATCAGGTTTCACAAAATTAAAACCAAGTTTAATTAATTTATTCATATTATCTTGGATAATTGGATTTCTATACATAAATGTATTCATCGCTGGGACAATATAAACAATAGATGTATCTCTTACTGCTAGCATTAATGAAGTAGCTAAGTCATCTGCAATTCCATTTGCGAATTTCGAAATTAGATTAGCTGTAGCTGGTGCTACAATTATTTTATCAGCCCACTTCGTTAAATCTATATGTTGTATTTCATTCTCGTCTATCTCTTCAAAAGTACTAGTATAAACTCTATTTTTTGTTAAAGTTTGAAAAGGTAACTGTGTAACAAAATTTTCAGCATTTTTTGTAAGTATTACTTTAACATTATTACCCTGCTTCACGAGAGAACTGCATAACTCAATTGATTTATATGCTGCAATCCCCCCAGAAACTATTAATAAAATATTCATAGAATTCTCCTCTAAACTTAATTAATATAAGTCATGATCAGTATTATTTGTTCCAAAAACCGCCGTTTCAAGTTTCGATAGTCTTTTTAATATATCTAAGTTAGTTACCTGAACAGGTTTATCTTCACGACTTGTATTTTTTAAAGCTTCTATTTTAATTTTTAAGTTTTGATTTTCTATTTCTAATTCTTTAAGTCTAGTTATAAGTTTATCTAGCTTCATATAGTCTTCTATTATTAAATCTAAATAGTCATTAACATCTTCTTCACTATATCCTTTAACTCTACTTTTTCTAAACTCTTTTTCATAAATTTCTTTTGCTGTTAAATTTAATTCAATACTCATAATTTAACTCCTTTAATTAAATTCACTAAAATATGCGACACAACTAACAAAATATAGCGGTGCTGTTTCAGCTCTTAGTATTCTCTTACCTAATCCTATCACATCAAATTTATTTTCAGTTAAAAAATCAATCTCTTGTTCAGAAAGTCCACCTTCACTTCCAAACACTGCTATAACCTCTTTATTACTTAAATCAGAGTGTAATAAATTTTTTAAGTTGATATTTTCCTCATTTACTGATTCCTTCTCATAAGCTACAACTTTATGATCAAATTTTTCAGAAAATGCAATTAAATCTTTTAAACTATCAACATAAGTGATATCAGGAATTATATTTCTCTTAGACTGCTCAGCAGCCTCTTTTACGATTTTATTCCATCTATTTAATTTAGAATCTACCTTATCTTTCTTTACCTTAGCTACATTCCTCTCAGAATTAAATAGCACTATATTACTAACACCAAGTTCAGTTAATTTTTGCATTAAATATTCAATTTTATCATTTTTTAATGGCGGAATAGCCACTGTTATTTTTGTTGATAATTCATTAGTACCTATTACTTGTTCGTACGGCGTAATAAGAACTTTGTCTGCATTATTATCAACAATTGTACAAATGTATTTAATTTCATTATTAAATACAACATATACCTTATCTTCTATTTTCTTTCTCATAATTCTTACAATATGATTACTGTCATCTTTAGACAATTCATATGTTGATTCAACATTCAAATCTTCATTTATAAAATACTGTTGCATAAAAACTCCTAAATTTTAATCTTACAATTAATTTTACCTCATAATGCGCATTAATTCAATACTAGCAATCCTAATATAAAAGTAACGACTCGTAAATCTAATTTACAAGTCGTTACTTATCTTATTTATCAATTGTAGTTTAAAATTAATTCTAACAAAATCGACATTAATATTGAATTTAATATATTATTTAGCTCCCAGCTGGAATATAACCTTCGATATGTTGTTTAGCTAATTCTTCATGCTCTGGATAAGTTTTCGAGAAATAAGCTTTTCCATCTTTTGTAGCATGTAAGAAGTATAAATAGTCTGTATTCTCAGCATTATTTAATGCTTCGTAAGACGCAGATCCAATAGATGAAATAGGTCCTGGCGGTAAGCCAATAACAGCATATGTATTATAAGGTGAATTTAATGACAATTCTGCCTGCGTTGGTGCTCCAGTTAACTTATCAGCTGCATAGTTGGCTGAAGGGTCAGTCTGTAATTTCATTCCTTGAGCTAATCTATTTAAGAATACACTTGCAATAAGTTTATTCTCATCTGATTTCGTAGATTCTTTTTCAAGAATACTTGCCATTGTCATATAATCATGAATAGAAATTTGTTTATCTTGTCCATTTATTTTCCAAGTTTTATTATTTTTCTTGTACAATGGTACTACTTTTTCGTTAGTTAACTTAACCATTTTAGTAATTAAACTCTCTACAGTCTCATTATCATTTATGTCATAAATAGCTGGGTATAAATATCCTTCTAAAGCATATTTAATATCTTTTCCATAAACATCATCCGTGATTAATTCAGGGAATTGTTTCTGTAATTTTTTAATAAATTCAGCATCATTAACTTTTTCTAAAAATTCATCACTACTTAATTTAGTTTTTTCTAAATTCTTAGCAATTTTAAGAATACTGTCACCTTCTATTAAAGCAAACGAATTACCTGAGCTAGCTTTATTTTTAGTACCAAGCTCTTGTATAATTTGAGATAAGTTCATGCTTTGTTTTAAATTAAAGTTACCCACGTAAAAAGATGTATTAGGGTGTAATCTTGCATAAATTTTAAAAACTTCCTCGTTTTTAATTAAACCTTTGGCTTTTAATTCTTGAGCAATCTTAGCACTACCATAATTTTCTCTAATCTCAACGGGAATATCTTTATTATTAGTCTTATCAACTGGAGTTGTCATATAGTAAAACAGTGATAAGACTACTATTCCTAGAACAACAAAGAAAGTAATAATTACAGGAATAATTGATTTTTTCTTCCTATTTTTTTTCTTTAGTTCTCTACTTCTTCTAATTTTATCTTCTCTCATCTTTTACTCACTTTCATCGTAGTAGAAAGTATCTAATACTTCTGAAATCATATCGTATTCTTCATCTGTTTCAACTGGTTCAAATCTAACACTATCCTCACCATCTTCAACACATACCATTGGGAAGATGCTAATTTCCTCTTCGTCAATTGTTTCTTCTTCAGCAAAAATATAGTATAAATTACCGTTGGTTGGATTAGTAAATTCTAAAATTTTACGGTATTCTTTTTCTTCACCTTCTAATGTACTAAGTGTGTACACCTCTTCTGTATTATCGATACTAATGTTTTTTAAATCTTTCTCTTGCATTTAATTTTCCTCCTGAAATATATATATTAATTTAATTTATCTAAATATGTCTGAAGTATTAATACTGCAGCCATTTTATCAATAACATTTTTTCTTTTTTTTCTTGAAACATTAGCTTCAAGAAGTACTCTTTCAGCACCCATTGTAGTCAAACGTTCATCTTGTAAAATTATTTCAACATTTTTTATTTTCTTTTTCAATACTTCTACAAAATACAGTGTTGCTTCTCCTCTAAAACCTACAGAATTATCCATGTTTTTAGGAAGACCAACTACTATTGTTCCTACATTGTGCTCTTGAACTAATTCCTTAATTCTTTTAATTTTAAAATCTTTAACCTGCTCATTAATATTTATGGTTTCTATACCTTGTGCAGTGAACCCTAACAAATCACTAACGGCAACACCTATAGTTTTTGATCCGTAATCAAGGCCCATAATTCTTTTATCTAACATTTAAGACTCCTGTATAAAAAAGTATAATAAGTACTCTAGTATATCATCCATTTCTATTAATCTTATTTGCTCCCTTGCATGATTATCTCTAGGAATATATACTGGATCAGCAGTTTTGATATATCCCATTAGTTGATTAATAGGGTCGTATCCACGCTGCTTAATTGTCTCAACAACATTTTTTAGAATGTTGTGAATATCATTTTTATCATAAAAATTGCTATCAAATAATCTTGTTTCATCGAAATTTGTCATAATCTTTACCTCCGATTATACTAACTCTACTAAGATACCTACTGCATTTTCTCCTGTATGTAACCAATTTTTTCTTACCACGAACTTTATCTAAGGCAACTAACTCAGTTTCTTTTAACTGTGTTAAAACTTTAATATTTAGTAAACCTCCAATTAAAGCTTGTGACTTACTTAGTCTACCACCTTTTACCAAATTGTCAAGTTTATCGATTGTAACATACGTTAAAATATTTTTAGCTTTATCTCTTAAATTCTCGGCTATTTCCTCTACAGGCACATTTTCTTCAAGTTGTTTTAGGCAGTCTTTTAGTAAGAAAAACATACCTCGTGTAGTCGTCTTAGTATCTACAACATATACTCCGTCAAATTCTGAACTTGCGGTAACAGCCGTATTATATGTACCACTTAAAGCAGAAGAAAGTGTTAAAACAATAACCTTATAGCCTTCATTAGTCCATTTTTCAAAAGCTTCTATAAATTTCCCAATTGCAGGTTGACTTGTCGAATATGAAGTTGCTGTCCTCATCCTCTCAATATATTCATCATTGCTAATTGTACGGTAATCGTACTCTGTACCATCTATATTAATTGTCAGAGGAATTACATCCACATTGTATTTTTCAATTTCATCAAAAGTTAAATCACTAGATGAATCAATAATTACTTTTACTTTTTCTACCATTTACTCTTTCCTCTTTCTTTTATAATGTATAAACACATAATCAAATTCATTGTTTTCGTCTTTTGAAAATTCTTCTCTACTAATTAATTCCCATTTATTTTCATCAAATTCAGGAAACTTCGTATCAGCTTCTACAACTGTATCCACCTCAGTAATAAACATTTCATCACAGCTATCAAAATATTTATTATAAATCATGCCACCGCCGAAAATATAAGCCTTTTCCGTCTGTATATTCTCTAAAATAGAATCATCTGTATATACTTCAATATCTGAATAGTGACTTAAAGAATTTTTATCACGAGTTAATACTCTATTTATCCTATTAGGCAGTGCTCTACCAATGCTATCCAATGTTTTACGTCCCATGATAATAGTTTGGTTAGTGGTTAATTCTTTAACCCTTAGCATATCATTTTTCAAACGCCATGGAATAGTATTTTCCTGACCTATTGATTTATTTTTATCGTATGCAACTATTAGTGATAACATATTATACCTCCTAAACTGCGATTGGTGCTTTTATAAAGGGATGACTTTCATAATTAATAATCTCAACATCCTCAATTTTAAGATCGAAGATACTTTCAAAATCATTAACTTTTAATTCCGGTAAAGAATACGGTGTTCTAGACATTTGTTCTTTTACTTGATTAAAGTGATTTTTATAAATATGAGCATCACCTAACGTATGAACAAATTCACCTACTTCAAGACCACATTCCTTAGCAATTAAAATAGTTAGTAATGAATATGATGCAATATTAAATGGCACACCTAAAAATACATCTCCGCTTCTTTGATATAACTGACAACTTAATTTTCCATCGTTCACATAAAATTGGAATAATGAATGACAAGGTGGAAGTGCCATAGTATCAACTTCTGCTGGATTCCACGATGACACAATTAAACGGCGTGATGATGGATTACTTTTAATTTGTTCAACTACATTTTTTAATTGATCAATGCCATTAAAGTCTCTCCATTGTTTACCATAAACATTACCTAAATCACCGTATTTTGCTGAAAATTCATCATCAGTTAGAACTCGTTCTTTGAATAATGACATTTGTTCTTTATATTGCTTAGAAAACTCTTCATCAACTAGAGTTCTATGACCAAAATCCGTCATATCAGGTCCAAGATATTCGCCACTTTCTACCCACTTTTTAAATGCCCATTCATTCCAAATATTATTTTTATTTTCTAATAAAAATCTAATATTAGTATCACCTTTAATAAACCATAATAATTCTGACCATACTAGATTAAAATTAACTTTTTTTGTAGTCAATAATGGGAACCCTTTAGATAAATCGAACTTCATCTGATATCCAAAAATACTTTTCGTACCAACTCCAGTTCTATCTTCTTTTTCAATTCCATTTTCTAAAATATGATTACATAATTTTAAATACTCTTTATCAGCCACTCTAATTCTCCATTACGCTTTATAGTTGTGTTCCCTTAAATATTTCATTAAATCTTTAATTTTTTCTAATGAACTTTTTCCAAAATGGTGTTCAATCCCTTCAACCTCTTCGTAAACTTTATCTTCATCTACGCCTATTAGTCTTAGAAAATCTTCTAATAGTTCATGTCTTGTTAGAGCATACTCTCCCATTTTTTCACCCTGTTCAGTAAGAGCGATACCTCTATACTTTTCATAAACAATATATCCTTCTACATCTAATTTCTTCAACATTTTAGTTACGGTAGATGGATAAACGTCTAACTTTTCTGCAATATCTGCACTTCTTGCATAACCTTTATTTTTCACTAAAGAATATATCACTTCAATATAATCTTCCATTGTTGGTGTAGCTTTTGCCATATATTATTCCTCCTTTATAAAATTTTAAACGGAGACTTCTCTACAGACGATTTAATTACGTCGACACCTAATTTAGTTAAATAGTCAACCAATAAATCTTTCACTAAATGTTCTGTAAAATGTCCTATATCGATAATGTTTTTTTTCATTTCCATAGCGTCTAGAGCGGCATGGTAACCCACATCTCCAGTTAAATAGATATCAACATCAGGTAACGAATATAAAAAGTCTGCTCCACTTCCACCTAATAATGCTACAGAAGAAATATCTTTTTCATTTCCAATAACTGCAGATACATTATCTAATAAAAATCTCTCTTTAATATAATCCACAAATTCATTAATTGATAAAGGAGAAGATAATTGTCCAATTCTTCCTAATCCCGCTTCTTTATCTAAATTATGTTCAAATAATACACTAATATTATTTAAATCTAATAATTTTGCTAAATAGTCATTAAGACCCAATTTCGCTGAATCCAAATTAGTATGAAATGAAATTACCGAAATATCGTTTATTATTAAATCACGAATTATGTTAGACTTGAAATCATCTGTAAAATCTAATGATTTCAGCGGTTTAAATATAAGAGGATGATGAGAAACTATTAAATCTACATTATTATCTATAGCTTCTTTTACTACTTTTGTGGTTACATCTAAGCAAACCAAAACCTTACTAACATTACTCTTATTATCACCTAACATTAAGCCGACATTATCCCATTTTTCAGCAAGTTTAACATCCGCTAATTCATTTAGTTGATTGTATACATCTTTTACAGTGATCACAAATCTAACCTCCTTTAATTGTTTTCATATTATTATAACACTTTATAAAAAATATTGCCATAACGAAACATAGTTTGTAATTAAAATAACATATTTATTTTCTATAATAATTTTTCTATCTCTATAAAATTATAATGTCTATTAATACTTTATAAACATTAATAAACTTTATATTCATCTCATATACACTAGACTTTTTTTCTATATTATATTATTATTGTTGTTATAAAGAAATTAGTAGGAGTTAATTATGCAAACTGTAGAAGGTTATTTAAATAAAATCATTTTCCACAATAAAGAAAACAATTATTATATTTTATCTATCTTTTTAAACGATAAATACGACTTTGTTGAAGGAGATTATCTTAGTGTTGTTGGTACTTTTAATGATTTTGAATTTATAGAAGATGATCTTTATTCATTCAAAGGAGAAATAGTCCAACATAGAAAATATGGAACTCAATTATCAGCAATCGTTGTAGAACCAGTAATAGAAAAAGATAAAGAAGCTATTGTTTCTTATCTTTCAAGCTCTATATTCCAAGGTGTTGGAAGAAAAACAGCTGAATTAATAGTTGATACACTTGGAGTTGATGCATTAGATAAAATTTATGAAAATAAAGATTCTCTATTTAATATAAAAGGTATTCCAGAACAGAGAAAAGATACAATATATGCTACTATTGTTGCAAATAAACAAACACAAGATATTATCCTTAAACTAAACGAGTATAATCTTAGCAATAATTTGATTCTAAAAATATATAACTTCTATAAGCATAATACACTTCGTACTATTACGGAAAGTCCCTACTCCTTAATAAAAGATATTAAAGGTATTAACTTTAAAACAGTAGATAAAATAGCCGAAACTAATGAAATAGCCGCAAACGATCGCGAAAGAATCCTGTATGGTTTTATATACACAATAAACTCATTTTGTTTTTCAACCGGTAATACATATATATCAAAAAACACACTACTCTATAATACGTTTAATATACTATATAGCTCTAGAAATATAGCCGTAACTAAAGAAGATATACTAAGTTCTTATGACTACGCACTAGATACCGGTAAACTAATAGAAATTGAAGACAGAGTATTTTTACCTGAAATTTACTATTCTGAGTACTCTATTTACAGTGACATTAGTAAAAGACTAGAACTCGAAGATGGTTTTGATATTAGCGACAGCTTACTTGATAAATATATAGAAGAGGTTGAAGATGAATTAGAGATATCATACGATATCGTGCAAATAGCCGCAATCAAAAATTGTATTAAAAATAACTTCGCTATTTTAACCGGTGGTCCTGGAACAGGGAAAACTACAATAATACTTGCCGTAATAAAAATCTTCCAAAAAATTAAAAACTACAGTCTTCACGACTTACTTGATGAATCTAGAAGTATTCTTACTTTATGTGCACCAACTGGTAAGGCTGCAAAAAGAATGTCAGAAAGTACTGGCTTTTATGCTTCAACAATTCATAAAGCTATTGGTTGGAGTACAGAAGATGAAAACATGGAAGAATTCGTTAGTGAAAAATTTATTAAATCAGAACTAGTTATAATCGATGAGTCTAGTATGATTGATGTATTTTTAATGTATAATTTACTAAAAATCATTAACAAAGACGCTAAAATTATATTAGTCGGTGATAATGACCAACTTCCTTCTATCGCTCCTGGTAATGTGCTTAATGATTTAATTAATTCCAAAGCGATTTCCACAGTAAAATTAAATAAAATATTTAGACAAAGTGAACATTCAAGTATTATTAATATTTCACATTCAATAAAAAACAATATTCCATTCGATATCTTAGAAAACTTCGACGACAAAGAATTTATCTCAGCAAACAAAAATGAAATGATAAATGTCATCTCAGCCATATATGACGATTTAATAAAAGGTTCTGCAAAAGAAAACATTCAAATTTTAGCTCCTATCTACAAAGGAACAAGTGGTATCAATGAGATAAATATGGCTATTCAATCAAGGTTTAACAATAATGAGGAACAAATAGAATACGGTGAATTAATATATAAAGTTAATGACCGAGTTATGCAGTTAGTAAATAGACCTGAGGATAATATTTTTAACGGTGATATAGGCTATATAGAAGAGATTTATAAAGAAGGAAATAAAGTAAAAATAGTAATAGACTATGACGGTAATTATGTTACCTATGAAAAAACAGAGCTAAATCAAATTACCCTTTCTTATGCTTGTTCAATCCACAAAGCCCAAGGGTCAGAATTTGAGAATGTGATTATTCCTTTTATTGATAACTACAATTTTATGTTAAATAAAAACCTAACATATACTGCAATAACACGTGCTAAGAAAAAATTAATACTCTGTGGTAGTTCAAATGTATTTTACAAGTCGATAGAGCCAACAAATGTTGTAACTAGACAAACAGCACTAGAATGGTTCTTTACAACAGACAAAGAAGCGAAAATACAAGAACTTGAATTAGAAGAGGAAATTAAAGAATATATATTGAATTTTCAAAATATCAATACAATCGATCCAATGATTGGAATGGGAGATATAAAACCAATTGACTTTATCTAAGTCAAATAACAAAACCTAGATGTAGCTAAAAAACTACTTCTAGGTTTCTTTTTATATTACATTGCTGCTAAATCACGAGCTATCTTATCAATATCATTGATAGTTAAGAAAGCCGCATCTATTGCAGTACCTTTTTTACTTTCTACTGAAGTATTCACAGCTGCGACAACATTTTTAGTTAAAGTCTCTAAACGTTGAACTCTTTGCTTAATTTCGTCTAATTTTCCATATTCAATATTGTCAGCAGATAATGATTTTAATGTTAACATAGAAGTATTTACCTTCTCAGCTACTTCTTTAAACTTATCTACTTTATCACCTAAAGAACGTCCTTTATCAAGATCAGTCTGAATAGTTCCTGCTAATTCATCAAATCTGATTAATTCTTTAGAAAATTCATTTAATTTATTTTTCATGTAATCTTTTGAATACTTTTTATTAGTAATTTCATAATTTTTATTACTACTATCTTTAACACTGAATGTGACAGAATTATTATTTTTAGTAACAATAGCTATGTTAAAGTCTTTATTATTAAACTCATTTGAGTTTATACCGTCAACGTTGATCGCTTTACCGTTAAAACTATTTAATTTTAACGATTTTAAAAGCGAGTCAAAACCTTCTTTACTTATTACTTCATCATTTGTTGAAATAACTAATTTATTATCTTTTTTACTAAATTCTGTTTTTTCTAGCTGGCTTATTGAAACGGAATTAGTAAGATTTTGTAATTGTTCAGTAGAAATATCTCCTTTAGAACTACAACCTTGCAAAATTAGCAAGGTTGTTAGTAATATTATCAGCTTCTTCATTACTTATTAGAATAATTCTGGTGCTGAGATAATGTTTAAGTTTTCGTCGATTTCAAATACTAGTGGAGTACCAGTTGGTAAGTTAAGATCTAAGATTTGTTCATCTGAGATATTTAATAAGTATTTGATTAACGCTCTTAAACTGTTACCGTGAGCAGAGATAAGTACGTTTTTACCAGCTTTAATTTGTTTAGAAATATCGCTTTCCCAGTAAGGTAATACACGATCGATAGTAAGTTTTAAGCTTTCTCCTGTTGGGATTTCTCCTTCTGGAATTTCTTTATATCTATCGATGTTTCCTGGGTACATGTCACTAGATTTATCTAATGCAGGTGGAGCTACGTCAAAACTTCTTCTCCAGATGTGAACTTGTTCATCACCATATTTTTCAGCAGTTTCAGCTTTGTTAAGACCCTGTAAAGCTCCATAGTGTCTTTCATTTAATCTCCAGCTTTTGTGTACTGGAATCCATAATAAATCTAATTCTTCTAAGAATAGGTTTAAAGTTTTGATAGCACGTTTTTGGTATGAAGTATAAGCTACATCAAAAGTAAGACCTAATTCTTTAAGAGTTTGTCCACCTTTAATTGCTTCTTGTCTACCTTTATCAGTGATGTCTACATCAACCCATCCTGTAAATCTGTTTTCAAGATTCCATTGGCTTTCACCATGTCTAGTTAATACTAATTTCATTTAAGAAATCCTCCTAGTTTCGTTATTATATTTTTATTATACAATATTTTCTAGTATTAGTACATAGTTTTTATTATAATTTCATCTATGAAAACGTTACATCAACTTTGTTATATTTAGTTAAATAACATTTATTTTTTACTGATATATATAAGATAAAAAAATAAGATTAGATCATTATTATAGTTCATCTAATCTTATAACAGTAAATAATATTTTCTCGTCATAATAACTTCATTGAATTAATAAAATATACTAATACACTTTACGATTCAATTTTCCCCTTTTTACAATCTTTAATTTATTAGTTTCAAAAAATGTAAAAACTTTTGCTAATAAAACTAGTATGATTATCCAATATATAAACATAAAATTACCTTCTTTCTTTTTATACGTAAAACTTAATTTCTTATCGTACTTATATAATAACATACGGAAAACCGAAAATCAAGTGAAAAATTCATATTTCTTAATTTTTTTTATAAAGTTACTTGATTTTATATACGGTTTACTTTATAATTTATATATAGATAAAAAAGATTGGAAAAAATATTATGACAACAACATTTAGCATTAGATTTAAACAATGTTTAAAAGAAAAGAATATAAAGCAAGCTGAACTTGCTCGTTCTACTAATATTACTCCATCATCAATTAGCGATTGGTCTAAAATACTATGGAAGTCAACAGTACTGATAGCAACGTATCATCAGCACAAAATTTTTCTGATGATGTATCTAAATTACCAATATTAGGTACAATTTGTGCTGGAGATGGAGTGTATATTGAAGAAGAATATGATGAGCATATTTTCATCGATCAAGGTATGCGAGCTGATTTCGCATTACGTGTTAAGGGAGATAGTATGATTGAAGCTGGAATTTTTGATGGCGATTTAGTATTTATCCGCCAACAGAGTTCAGTTAGAAACGGAAAAATTGCAGCAGTTCGTTTAACTGATTGGAACGAAGCTTCTTTAAAGAAAATATTTGTTAAAAATGACAATGTGATTCTTTATCCTTGTAATCCTGATTACGAACCTATCGTTACACGTAACGTGGAAATAATCGGAGAATGCGTTGGAGTATATAGGGAACTGTAATTTTTGATTTTAAACAGATTATCAGACGAAAAAAAAAGACGAGAGTTAATTAACTTAGATACTTTTCTAAGTAACTCTCGCTTTTTTTATTTACGAACTAAAAACGCCATTCTATCTCGGCCATTTATATCTTTATAGACTTCAGCTGAATATCCATTCAAATCTGCTAATTTTATAATCGATCATATCCTATTTCAAAAAAAATAACTCCATTTTCATTTAAATAATCATTCGCCTGTTCTATAATTTTCCTATAAAAATACATACCTTCTTCTTCAGCAAATAACGCAAGATGTGGATCATATTTTAGTACATTATCCTGCATTGTAACCTCATCTTTACGGTCTATATAAGGAGGATTTGAAACAATAATATCAAATTTATCAGCAATATTATTAAAAATATCCGATTGTATAAATTTAATAATAGCATCATGAGATTGTGCATTTTCTTTTGCAACTTTTATAGCTTCTTCACTAATATCACTGGCCACTACATCAATCGAGAATTGAGATAATTCTTTCTTTAATGTAATAGCTATTATACCACTTCCTGTACAAAGGTCTAGAATTTTAAAATTATTCTTACTAGACGCTTTTACATATTCAATCACTTTATAAATAAGCTCCTCAGTCTCCATCCTCGGTGATAATACATCTTTAGTGACTTTATATTTCCTATCATAAAAATATTCAAAACCTACTAAATGACTTAATGGAACATCTTCTTTAATATGTTTTTCAATCAAAGAAAAATATTTATTTTCATTTTCTTTAGACATTTGCTCTGAAAAACTATTCGAAAATAACTGTGGACTTTCATCTAGCATATACATTAGTAAAAATCTTGCTAAAGATTCTTCTTTTCCTTGTCTTCTTAAAAGAAGACAAGCTTTTGTTATAGCTTGCCTTCTGTTCATTATAGTTCTTCACCTTTATTAAGTTCTGCCATTTTTTCAGCTTGTTCAGCAATACGAAGTGCTTCTAGAACTTCATCAAGTTTACCTTCCATAATTTGGTCTAGTTTTTGAATAGTTAAACCAATTCTGTGGTCAGTAACACGGTTTTGAGGATAGTTATATGTTCTAATACGTTCAGAACGGTCCCCAGTACCAACTTTAGATTTACGTTCAGCATCAAACTTAGCTTGTTCTTCTTGTTGATATTTATCATATACACGAGCACGTAAAACTTTCATAGCTTTACCGATTCCAGTTTCAGAACGTTCTAGTACATCAACTTTCCATCCTTGAGATTCTGCAAATCTAGTGTACATACGTAATAAATCACCTGCGAATAATTGTGCTTCATCTCCACCTGCTGCTCCACGAACCTCAACAACAACGTTTTTACCATCGTTAGGATCTTTTGGTAATAATAGAATTTTTAATTCTTCTTCCATAGGTGCAAGCGTTGGTTCTAATTCCTTAATTTCTTCTTGCATCATTTCTTTCATTTCTTTATCTTCTTCAATTTCAAGAAGTTCTTTTGTATCTTTAATTTGTTGAACTATATCTTTATATTCTCTAAATACAGCTACTGTTTTTTCAATAGAGCGTTGTTCTTTTGAATATTCCATAAGTTTCTTTGTATCACTTACAACATCTGGATCACTAAGTAATTCGTTTAACTTTTCATAACGCTCTTCAACTATCTCAAGTTGTCCAAAAATTTCCATTTGTTCCTCCTAATTTATCTTTTAATTTCATGACAATGACGACATCTAGCTTCATATGATTCACTAGCTCCAATAACTACGATTGGATCATCATACTTAGCAGGTTCACCATTTATCAACCTTTGACTTCTACTTGCTTCTTTTCCACATTTATTGCATACAGCATGAAGTTTAGTTACCATTTCACTAATAGCCATAATCTCTGGCATAGGATGAAATGGTTCTGCTTTGAAATCCATATCTAACCCTGCAACAATAACACGAACTCCATCATCAGCAAGCTTATTTATAACTTCAACAATTTTATCATCAAAGAACTGCACTTCATCAATTCCTATGATATCATACTTTTTATCATTTATATAGTCATAAATCTGCTCTGCTTTATCAATATTTACAGATTCATAACTATTTCCATTATGAGTAGAGACTTTGTTCTCTTCGTATCTATTATCTATAGACGGTTTAAATAGAAG
>QWCF01001206.1_pt1 | contig 16410 bp, 12 predicted proteins | sample 1972521 | NCBI WGS metagenome assembly QWCF01 (sample SAMN09866715, study PRJNA288562) | Human oral metagenome isolate term4_saliva, whole genome shotgun sequencing...
TGTGAATTCATTAAATTTTCAACAACGTATAGAACAAACATTACAAATTCAATTTGGTGTAACAATTGATCATGCTAGTAAACGTCAAGTATACGAAGCAATGATGAGAAGTGTTCGTGAGATTTTATCTCAAAAGAAATTTGGATATGAACAAGAGTTAAAAAAACGTAGAGTAAAACGTGCGTATTATATGTCCATGGAATTTTTAGTGGGAAGAACGTTAAGAAATAATTTATTTAATTTAGGAATTGAACAAGAAATTGAAACATATTTAAGTAAACATCACATTTCATTAGATGAAATTTATCAAATTGAACCTGATCCAGGTCTTGGAAATGGTGGTTTAGGTCGTCTTGCTTCTTGTTATTTAGATGCATTAACGAGTCAAGATTATCCAGTTACAGGATTTTCTATTCTTTATGAATATGGAATTTTTAAACAAGTGATTAATAATGGATGGCAACAAGAATTCCCTGATCACTGGTTAGATTTAGGAAAATATGGTTTAGTTTACCGAAATGATGAAGAAGTAGAAGTACGTTTCTATGGAAATATTAAAGAAGAAATGACACCAGAAGGATTCCGTGTGACTCATAAAGATTATACGGCTATTCAAGCAGAACCATATGATTTATTAATTTCAGGGTATGATACGGATACAGTCAATACATTACGTTTATGGGAAGCAAAAGCAAAAACTGGATTTAATATGAAATTATTTGAACGTGGAGAATATTCTCGTTCTTCAGAAGCAGAAGCGATTGCGTCTTCTATTTCTAAATTATTATATCCAGCTGATAGCACAAGAGAAGGAAAAGAATTACGTATTAAACAACAATATTTCTTCATTAGTGCATCTCTACAACAATTAGTGAAAAACCATTATCATGAATTTGGAACATTAGAGAACTTCCATGAATATGCAGCGCTTCATATTAATGATACTCACCCAGCGATGGCAGTAGCAGAATTTATGAGATTATTAATTGATGAATATCATTATTCTTGGGAAAAATCGTGGGAAATCACTACGAAAACATTTGCTTATACAAATCATACGATTATGTCTGAAGCATTAGAAAAATGGGCAGTGGACTTATTCCAACCAATTCTTCCAAGAATTTACTCCATTATAGAAGAAATTAATCGTCGCTTCTGTCAATGGGTGATTGATATGGGGTACGAAATGACATTACCAGAAACAGCGATTATTTATGATGGTATGATTAAGATGGCAAACTTATCAATCGTTGGTAGTCATTATGTCAATGGTGTATCAAAATTGCATAGTGATATTTTAGTCGATTCTACATTCCGTGCATTTTATGCTTTATATCCGGATAAATTTGGCAATGTAACGAATGGGATTGCCCATAGAAGATGGTTAGGACAAGCAAATCCTGAATTAACGAATTATTTAGAATCTTTAATTGGCATTGATTTTGTCAAAGATTTATCGAAGATTTCTAAATTATTAGACTATCAAGATGATGAGAAAGTTTTACATGCATTAAAAAATATTAAACATCAGAAGAAACAACAATTGGCAGCGTACATTCAAAATACATTAGGGATTACGGTAAATCCAAATTCAATCTTCGATGTACAAGTGAAACGACTTCATGAATATAAACGTCAATTATTAAATGCTTTGCATATTGTTTATTTATATCAAGCGATTAAATATCAGGGATTAAGACCAACTCCAAGAACATTTATTTTTGCTGCAAAAGCTTCATCTGGATATGATATGGCAAAAAATATTATTAAATTTATCCATTCCATCTCACAATTAATTGAAAGTGATGAATTAGTAAGAGAATATATTAAAGTAGTCTTTATTCCAGATTATAAAGTAAGTCTTGCAGAAATTATTTTACCTGCAGCGGATGTCAGTGAACAAATTTCTCAAGCAGGTAAAGAGGCAAGTGGTACTGGTAATATGAAATTAATGTTAAATGGGGCTATTACATTAGGAACATTAGATGGAGCTAATGTTGAAATTCTTGAAGCTGTTGGAGAAGAAAATATTGTAATTTTCGGATTAAAAACAGAAGACGTAAATCAATTAGTTGAAGAAGGTTATAAACCTTGGGAATGGTATAATCGTTCTGAAAGAGTGAAACAAACACTTGACTTCATTCGTACGATGACGGTTGGAGGTATGAACTTTAATTTCTTAGTAGATTACTTATTGAATCATGATCCGTTTATGTGTTTAGCTGATTTTGAATCGTATATTCATGCGCAACAACAAATTGAAGCTGCATATAATAATGAAAAACAATGGGAAAAAATGAGTTTAGTAAATACTGCAAAAGCGGGTATTTTCTCAGCAGATCGTTCCGTAAGAGAATATGCAGATAGAATTTGGCATATTCAACAAGTGAAATAGATGAAATGGACTTCTCTGAAGTAGCGAAGGACGGCAGTAGCCCTGTCGGTCTCATGCCTAAACTTCGAGCCTTGGTCTCGAAGTTTCCTGTACTAGAAGCCGATGTGGCTTCTAGTACTAACGCTACTGCGATAAGTCCTTTCTTTTTAACGTTGTAAAAATAAGAGTGCATATTAGAAATTGACTTTTCTGAATTAGCAATGGACGTCAGTGGATTTGCAAAGCGAATCTTATGACTAATGCTATGGAGAAAAATCATTTCAGTATGGAGGCGACTAATGTCGTCTCTTCTTTTTTTGTAAAAAATAAGAGATAAGTCTTGACAAATGTTTAAAAAAAGGTTATTTTATAAAACGTAATATTTACGATTTAAAAAGGAGATACAAATGAAGCCTACTAGAAAACAACTTTGGATGGCGAGTTTAAGTAGTGTGCTAGCATTAAGTACAGCAGCTTGCGGTTTATTCCAAGGACAATCAGATAATCAATCACAACAACAAGTGGAAGAAACAACAGTTTCTAATGCTCAAATGACAAAATTTGAAAAACTTGCAGAAGAAATTAAAAATAATAAACCAAAAACAATTGTTGGAGAAGTATTCGAAAATGGATATTTAAAAAAACATGGGGATCATTATCATTTTGTATATGGAACTCCACCAGCAGATGCTATTTATGAACAAAAGAATTCTACTACAGCAATGAGTTCAACAGATGACGGTTATGTATTTAATCCAAATGATATTGTAGAAGAAAATGAAATGGGTTATGTAGTTCGTCATGGAGATCATTTCCATTTTATTTATAAAAATAATGCTCAACAAACAATTGCAACAACAATGGCTACAAATACAGTAGCTCATAATCATCATGAAGAAGTAGAAGATGGCTATGTATTTGATAAAAAAGATGTTGTAAGTGAAACTGAAAAGAAAATCCTGTAACAACTACGACACACCATAAAGACGGAGATGGACACCATAATCATGAAGAAGAGGGAGAACACCATGATCATGACCATGATGGATACGTCTTTGATAAAAAAGATGTAGTGAGTGAAACGTCAGAAGGATATGTAGTCCGCCATGGGGATCATTTCCACTTTATTTACAAAGATAAAGATGGGAAACCAGCTGCTAGTGCTGAACACCATCACGAAGGTGACAAACATGAGCATGGGGGAGAACACCACGACCACGAAGGTAACAAACATGAGCATGAGGGAGAACACCACGACCACGAAGGTGACAAACATGAGCATGAAGGCGAACATCACGATCATGACCATGATGGCTTTGTATTTAGAAAAGAAGATATTGTAAGTGAAACTGAATCAGGATATGTAGTTCGTCACGGCAATCATTTCCATTTTGTTTATAAAGACAAAAATGGAAAACCAATTTTAGATAATCACCACCATGATCATGATGGAGATAAACATGAGCACGAAGGTGAACACCATGACCATGATGGTGATAAACATGAGCATGAAGGAGAACACCACGACCATGATGGTGATAAGCATGATCACGAAAATGAAACTAATTCAGACAATCATGTTTCTACAATTCCAAATGAAAAAGATTTAAATGAAAAATCTCCGGAAGTTCAAAAATATTTGGACTATATTGCGTATGCATATGGTGTTGAAAGAGATTCAATTAAATTAGAATCTGCTTATAAAGATGGAAAATATGTAGGAAAAGTATTTGCTTTCCAAAATATGGAACAAGGTCAAGATAAAACACATATCCATCCTTGGGCGATTCCACTACGCAATTTTGAAGTTCCTAGTTCAGATGAATCAATTGATCCTGAATTAAGATTTGCACAAGAAATTGCATCTTTAGCAAAACGTATGGGAATTTCTGTAAAAGATATTCGAATTTTAGGTGATAAATTTGAAGTACCACATGGAGACCATAGTCACTCTCTAAAAATTCAAAATATTGAAGGTGCTAAAAAATATGTTGCGAATAAATTGAAAGAAATTACACCTACTTATATTGCTGGAGATTTAGATACTAAAGCAGTTGAAAATCAAATTGAATCTTTAGCGAATAAAGCAGCTGAAAAATATAAAACTCAACCTGTTGAATTAAGTCGTATCCTTACAAGTTTACGTGAAATTAAAGAACGTTTAGATGAAAAAGGAAATTCAACTCATGGATATTTAGAGTTATTAAAACAATTTGATGAAAAATATATTGAAAAAGCATCAACAGTTACAACACCAGAACTTTCTAAAGAAGAGAAAGCTCTAAACGCATTACACGAAAGTATTATTCGTACAATTAATGATTTAGAATTAACTGATTATAATGTTACAAAAGATGAGTTAAGAGCTGCAGCGAATAAAGCAATTGAAGCAAAAGATATGAAAGCTTTAGAAGCTGTAAGAGATTATGTACAAGCATTACAAGATGCGAATAAGCGTCTTGGAGTTGAAGGTATGAAGTATTTATACTTCTTAACACAACATGTTCAAGATAAGCCATTACCTTTTGAATTAAGAGAAAAAGTTTCTGATTTAATTGCAAAATTATCGAAAGCAAAATTCATTCCTGGTGAAACAGGAACAACTGAAGCAATTATTAGTCCATCTTATTTTGCCACAAAAGAAATCAAAAAAGCTCATGAAAATCCATCTGAAAAAGTGGATACACGTGTTGGAGAGAAGTACAAAGCCATTGCAAAACCAGATGATGAAGAATCTATGAGTAAATTAGCTGAGATGAAAGAAATGGCTGAAATTGCGTTGGATCAAGAAGATAAAGATAATTCAATTCCAACTTCAGATTTCACTGAAGAATTATCTGAAGATGTGAAGAAAGATTTAGCAACACCAAAATCTAAAGATCAAGTAACTTCTGAAAATACAACAACTCCAAAATCAGAGGAAAAGGAAACTTCTACAAGTGTTACAAGTAGTCCTAGTGAAAATGAAAAAGTAGAAGAAAATGTAGCAGCTGATACAACAACAACTGCTTCACAACCTGCAACGTCAGCTAGTGAACAACCACACGCTTAATTTGTCGATAAACTGATAGCCAAACTACTTGTAGAACATACATATAGTGGCAATCGAAAAAGAACCGAATCATATCCGGTTCTTTTTTTATATAATAATTATAATTATTATAAATCAATGAAAAGTATTGATTTTATAATAAAGAAAGCGTATTCTACAATTGGTTAAAATAATCGTTTAACCATAATAGATTCTTTTTAAAAGAGGGGATAGCTATGAATAAAAAAGTTAGTAAGACATTATTATCTACCGTCCTTATTGGACTTGTGTTATCTCAACAAGCTGTTGAAGCTTGTTCTGCATTTATTATTGGTAAAGGACTAACAAAAGATGGTTCGTTCTTATATGGACGTACGGAAGATTATCCATATCCACATGAAGATGGAACTCAAGAACATACTCATAATAAAAATTTCTTTGTAAATCCTGCTAAGGATTATAAAGAAGGAGATGTTCTGTTGGATAAATCAACTGGAACCGTTTATCCTCATTTAAAACATGAATATAAATATACAGTAGTAGCGGATGATTCAAGAGATTCAAATGAAGGTATTTTCTCTGAACATGGCTTTAATGAACATGGGGTTTCAATGACTGCAACAGTAACGGCTACACCACGTAGTGAAGTTGTAGGAGGTAAAGCTCCAAAAGTTGCAGCAGATGGACGAGTTTTGGAAGGCCCAGAAAATGAAGTTGAGTATCCAGAAATTGATCCACTAGTAAAAGCAGGAGTTACTGAAGCAATTGTAACAGATTTAATTTTACCTCGTGTAAAAACAGCTAGAGAAGCAGCTCAATTATTAGCAAAAGAAATTGATGAAAAAGGATCTGCAGAAGGAAATATTATTGTTTTTGCCGATAAAAACGAATTATGGTATATGGAAATTTATTCAGGTCATGAATATGTAGCATTTAAATATCCAGACGATAAATATTCTGTATTCCCAAATACGTATTTCTTAGGTAAAGTGAATATTAATGATAAAGAAAATATTATTGCTTCAAAAGGAATTATTGAAACAGCTAAAAAAGCAGGAGTATTTGTAGGAGATGAAAGTAAAGGAGAAATTGATTTAGCTGCTACTTATGCGCCACCTTTAGAACGTGGTGACCGTTCACGTGTGTATGCAGGAATTAAATTATTAAACCCATCATCTAATGTGACATTCCAAGATAAACGTTATGAATTTTTACAAGATAGCCCAAGAAGAGATTTCACTGTAATCGATGGATTAAATGTTCAAAGAAATCGTTTTGAAACATTAAAGGGAGAATTAGTACCTGATGACCAAGTTCCAGGTTATGATACTAAGACAGATGCTTATAGAAAACAAGCAGATCCATCAGATCCAAACTATGGTAAATATGCTTATGCTCCAGGGAATGAAAATGTAATTGACCCACACGTTTATCAAATTAATCAAAAATTACCACAATCATTAGGTGGAGTAATGTGGTTAAGTTTAGGTCGTTCACGTAATACACCATATGTTCCTTATTTTGGTAGTATTAAAGATACATTTGAAGCTTATAAAGTAAGAGGAAATAAATATGATGCTAATTCTTGGTATTGGGTAGCTACTAATATTGATACAATGGTGATGGATCATCCAGAATTATTTGGAAAGACTATTCGTTCAAATTGGGAAAAAATGGAAGCATTATTAATAGATTACCAAAATCAATTAATTGATGAATATACAGGTAAATCTGATGATTATGTAAAAGAACATGCTGATGAATATACTGCTAAATCAATTGCAGTTGCAAAATCTGTCTTCCAACAGTTGCACCAGCGACAAATAATAATACTTATGTTGCTTCAAATAATCAATCTTCAATATCTTCTAATACGACTCAAACAACACCTGTTCAAAAGAAAGGTTTTGATGGCAAACATTATATAAATGAAGAAGGACAAAAGGTAAGTAATCAATGGGTTTATGATGTGACTTATCAAAGTTGGTTCTTTATTGATTCTAATGGGGAATATGTTGAAAATAAATGGGTTGGAGATTACTATGTAAAATCTGGCGGATACATGGCGAAGTCAGAATGGATTCACGATCAAAAATCTAATGCTTGGTACTATGTAAATTCTGAAGGGAAATATTTAAGAAATACTTGGGAAAAAATTGGTAATAAATGGTATTACTATAATGGCTCAGGTAAGATGGAAAGTGATTGGATATTCTTAAATGGAAAATGGTTCTACTTAGAAGAAAGTGGGGCAATGAAAGAAAACCAATGGTTTGAAGTCAATGGAAAATGGTACTATGTTGATGCATCAGGTGAATTATTAGTCAATACGAAAACTCCTGATGGATACAATGTAAACGAAAATGGAGAATGGGTTTAATTCTTTAAAGTAAATAAGGAATCCATTAGAATTGCTAAATTCTAATGGATTTTCTAGTTTAATAGCGGTATACTTGTAGCAGTATTGCTAAAAGGAGCTAGAATTAAATGGGTGTAATCATAAATGTTATTGCGATTGTAATTGGTACCATGATTGGATTATTCTTAAAACGAGGAATGTCTGAAAAGATGTCTTCTCATATTATGCAAGGTCTTGCATTAATTACATTTATCATTGGATTAAAAGGAGCTTTAGTAGATCAAGATATGATTTTGTTAATTGTTTCTATTTCACTTGGAGGATATCTTGGGGAAATGATGCAATTAGAAGAGAATATTCGAAAATTTGCAGAGTGGGTTCAAGATAAACTATCAAAAGAGGGGACTCAAAATCAATTGGCAGAAGGTTTTGTGTCAGCTGTATTAATCTTTTGTGTTGGAGCAATGGCGGTAATGGGGTCTCTTGAAGCAGGATTGAGAAATAATCACGGTATTTTAATAACGAAAGCTTTAATTGATGGATTTGCTTCGATTATTTTGACGACGACAAAAGGAGCAGGAGTAATGTTATCTGCATTAGCCATTCTTTTGTATGAAGGTGGAATGATGGTTCTCGCTCAATTTGTAGCACCGTATTTAAGTGAATCGATTGTCTATGCAATGTCAGCAGTGGGTTCTTTATTACTCGTAGCATTAGGATTGAATTTATTAGAATTAACAAAAATAAAAGTCATGAACTTTTTACCTGCAATGTTTTTACCCATTGTGTTAATCCCATTATTTAGTCTCATTCGTGGATAAGATAAAAATAAGAGAGTGAATAGGATACAAGCTGTATTTCTATTCACTCTCTATTAATATAAAAAATTTAATCTAATTGAATGGCTCCAAAACTATTTGGTCCTACTACAATACCAAGAGGAGTTGGGTAAAATGCTCCTTTTTGGTAATGGATTTCTCCTGAATAGTTTTCAATAAAATGAGCAGAATGATCTAAATTGATGATACATAATAGTTTGCCACGTTTATAAGCAATACAGCCATCAGCTACTTTAATGATGTCACAGTCTGCTTTAAAATCTTTTTGATGTTGATGTCTAAAGTTTGTTAATTCTTGATAGAATGCTAAAACTTCATCATCTTTCTCGTTGAATTTGAAAGGCATACGATTATATGGATCTCTAAAGCCATACATACCAATTTCATCTCCATAGTAAATACTAGGTACACCAGGAAGGGTAAATTGAATAAATGAGGCACTAAAGAATCTTTCTTTTGCTAATTGATATTCACTCGCTGTTAGCTTGTAATCTGGTCGTTTTTCAACAGGGAATTCTTCAGGATTATCAAAAGCTAAAACTGTTAAAATTCTTTCTGTATCATGAGTAGATAATAAATTCATTAAAACATCCAAAGCAGGTTTTGGATAGTTTTCTAGTAATTCTAATAGTGCTAGAGAAAATTGATGTGCATTTTTATGTTTAACAAAGTGAATAATGGCATCTCTCCATGGATAATTCATGACGCTATCAAATTGTTTTCCTAAGAAATATCTTCTTCTTGTGTTGTAAGAGAATTTAGTTGTTGCATCTTCCCAAACTTCCCCTAATAAGAAGCAATCAGGATCTTCTTGTTTAGCAGACTTTCTTAATTGATCAATAAAGCAATCAGGAAATTCATCTGCTACATCAATTCGCCATCCACTAATGCCTAATCGTTGCCAATAAGGAATGACACCATTTTGAGCATCAAACATAAATTCTTGATATTCCTTATTTTCTTTGATAACCGTTGGTAAATTCGTGAATCCCCACCATGATTGATACACATTTGGAAATTCATTAAAAGTAAACCATGGATAGTAAGGTGAATCTTGAGATTGAAATGCTCCAACACTATCATAATGCCCATAACGGTTGAAATAAATACTATCTGCACCCGTATGGCTAAATACACCATCTAATGTAATACGAATATCTTGTTCTTTAAAATCTTTACATAAATCTTTAAAGTCTTGCACCGTACCTAAATAAGGATCTACATTAAAGTAATCCGAAGTAGAGTAGCGATGATTTTCAGGACTTTCAACAATTGGATTCAAGTAAATACTATCAACCTTTAGTTGTTTAAAGTAAGGTAATTCTTCATGAATTCCTTTTAAATTTCCCATAAAGAAATCTTGTGCTCGATAATTTTCATGGGTAATAGAAGAATATGGAATGGCATTCCAGTCGTCATGACGAACTCTTGTTTCTTCATTAGCAGCAAGGGTTGCTTGATAATGAGTACTCTTTTTAAAGCGATCTGGAAAAATTTGATACATAATACTTCCTTTCATCCAATCTGGAGTTTGGAAGTCTGCATCATAAACCGTTAATTGCCAAGAAGAGTAAGATTGTTCTTTCATTGTTAGAACAGCATCAAATTCATGTTTTTTCAAGTAACCAATTGAATCATCAAATGTAACTTCAAAATCATAAAAATAAAGTCCTGTTTCTAACGCTGGAACGGTAACAGTATATTTTCTATAATGTTTTTCTAAAATGTCCGTTTTATGTAATACATAAATATTTTTTTGATGTGTAAAATCATTCAATAAAGTAAGAGAAAGTGTTCTAAAATAAAAATCTTGATGAATCCATACTTCAAAGAGAATCTCTTGAGAAGAAGAGACGGCTCCTTTTGGATATTTATTTTTTATCGGATTAAATAATATCAAAAATATCTTCCTTTCTAAAAAAACTCGTATTATTTCAATTGTAGTATAAAATGAAGAAAAAAGAAATAGTTTGATAGAATAGTTAATATGACAATAAATAAAACGCTTTATTTTTTTGAAAAAAATATACGAAAATAGGCAAAGATATGTTATAATCAAATTGTAAATAAACGGAAAAAAAGAATTTATAGGTTTTTATGCAATAAAAAATGTAAACGCTTGTAAAAAATCGTAAAACGGATTGAAGAATGATAGAGGAGGAGTGCGTATGAGTAATTCTTTAGCAGAATATTTATTCCATGAAGGAAAAAATTTTCGTACCTATGAGTATTTGGGATCTTTTTTAGAAGGAAATCATTGTACCTTTCGAGTGTGGGCACCTCATGCAGAAGAAGTTTATGTTTCAGGAGATTTTTGTAACTGGAATCCAACAGCTTATCCATTAAATAAAATCAATGATCAAGGGATTTATGAAGGGGTTGTTGAGGGACTTCATTCTTATGATGCCTATAAATATGTTATCAAAACAAATGATGGTCGGATGCTCTGGAAAGCAGATCCATATGCTAGACATGCTGAAACTCGTCCATTAACAGCTTCAAAAGTTTATACAGACTTAAATTACGAGTGGAATGATGATAATTGGATGAAACAAAGAGAAGTTTCTTATCAAAAACCAATGAATATTTATGAAGTACATTTAGGTTCCTGGAAAAATAAAGAAAATTGTGATTTTTATAGTTACCGAGAATTAGCAGATACTTTAATTCCCTATGTAAAGAAGATGCATTATACGCATCTTGAACTTCTTCCGATTACAGAATATCCTTATGATCCATCTTGGGGATATCAGGTAACAGGATATTTTGCAGTTACTTCAAGATATGGAACACCGGAAGATTTTAAATATTTAATCGATAAAGCACATCAAAATGGTATTGGAGTCATTTTAGATTGGGTTCCCGGGCATTTTACAAAAGATGCATTCGGTCTTTATGAATTTGATGGTCAATGTTGTTATGAATATTCTGATGAAAGAAAGAAAGAACATTTGTCATGGGGAACAAGAGTTTTTGATTATGGTCGTGGTGAAGTTTGCTCCTTCTTATATTCCAGTGCTTGTTACTGGATTGAAGAATTTCACTTAGATGGTATAAGAGTAGATGCAGTAAGTTCAATGTTATTTTTAAACTATGATCGTCCTGAACATTTAGCTGCAAAAAATATTTATGGTGGAAATGAAAACTTAGAAGTATTAGATTTCTTTAAAACATTGAATCAATATGTTCGCCATAATTATCCAGGAGTTATGATGATTGCTGAAGAAGCGACTGCATATCCAAAAATAACTGCTCCAATTGATGAAGGTGGTTTAGGATTTCATTATAAATGGAATATGGGTTGGATGAATGACAGTTTAGATTATATCGAGGTAGATCCATATTTTCGTCAAGGATGTCATCATCGATTAACGTTTTCGATGTGTTATGCATTTGTTGAGAATTTTATATTACCAATTTCTCACGACGAAGTCGTTCATGGAAAAAAATCCTTATTAGATAAAGCGCCAGTGAATTATGAAGAAAAGTTTTCGCATTATAAAGCTTTTTTAGGCTATATGTTTGGACACCCAGGTAAAAAGTTAACGTTTATGGGGAGCGAAATTCCCCAGTTTATAGAATGGGATGAAAAACGGGAATTAGACTGGTTCTTGTTAGATTATCCTCTTCATCAAAGTACTCATCGCTTTGTACAAGAATTAAATCAATTTTATAAAGTCAGTCCAGCATTGTGGGAACACGATGGTGGTTGGGCAGGATTTGAATGGCATGTCGTAGAAGATGCTTCCCATAATGTATTTGCTTTTTCAAGAAAAGCTGAACAACAGGAAGTATTAGTGATTTCTAATTTTTCTGGTCAAAATTGGGATTCTTATCACATTGGTTTTGAAACAGAACGTCATTATAAAATGGCACTTAATTCAGATGCTAAAAAATTTGGTGGGAAAGGTGTATTAAATCGAAACTTAAAAACCGTTCAGAAAAAATGCGGAGAATTCCCGTTTACTTTAAAAATAAACATACCAGCTTTTTCAACACTCTATCTTGAAAGAATTGATTAAACTAGATAAGGAGAGACAAAAATGGCAAGAAAAAAAGAAATGGTCGCAATGTTATTAGCAGGAGGACAAGGGACTCGTTTACAAGTATTAACACAAGATATGGCAAAACCTGCCGTACCTTATGGTGGAAAGTATCGTATCATTGATTTTCCATTATCCAATTGTGCCAACTCAGGTATTTCAACAGTTGGTGTTTTAACACAATTTAAACCATTGGAATTAAATTCTTATATGGGAAATGGCCAACCATGGGATTTAGATAGAATGGATGGTGGATTATCGATTTTACCACCATATACCGCAGGAAAAACAGGAGAATGGTATAAGGGAACAGCTCATGCTATCTATCAAAATATTAAATATATTGAACAATATGAACCTGATTATGTCTTGATTTTATCTGGGGATCATATTTATAAAATGAATTACAATAAAATGTTAGAGTTCCATAAGGAAAAAGAAGCTGATTTAACGATTGCTCATATTAATGTACCGATGGAAGAAGCACATCGCTTTGGAATTTTAAATACAGATGAAGACCTTCGTATTGTTGAGTTTTTAGAAAAACCTGAAAAACCAGTATCTACAAAAGCTTCTATGGGAATTTATATTTTTAATTGGAGAGTATTACGTGAGTACTTAATCCGAGATGAAGCAAATCCTGAAAGTGAGAAGGATTTTGGGAAAAATATTATTCCAATGTTACTAGAAGAAGATAAGAAGATTTTCGCCTTCCCATTTGAAGGATATTGGAAAGATGTTGGTACTATCGAAAGTTTATGGGAAGCTAATATGGACTTAATTAAGAGTCGAGAAGCATTTGATATTGATGATACAAGTTGGAGAATATACTATCGTCATGAAGGACGCTTGCCACAATTTTTAGGAGAACATTCAGATGTTCAATCTTCTATGATTTCAGACGGTACTTTAGTATTTGGAGAAGTAAAAGATTCGATTATATCTTCAGGAGTTGTTATTGCAGAAGGTGCAGTCGTTAAAGATAGTATTATTATGCAAAATGCTACAATTGAAAAAGGTGCATCTGTTTATCATTCCATCGTTGCAGAAGGTGCAGTTATTAAAGCTGGTGTATCTATTGGTCATCAAGAAATTGAATTAGGAAAAGATATGATTACGGTAATTGGTCGCAATGAAGTTGTCAGTGAACCAATGAAAGCGGGAGGATGTTAATATGATAAAAGCTTTTGCGATTTTATTTGCAGATAATTATAGACAAGATGACTTACAAGGATTAGTCCGTTCAAGAACATTAGCTTCTTTACCAGTAGCTTCGAGATATCGTCTAGTGGACTTTATGTTATCTTCCCTAGTGAAGGCAGATATTGATAATATTGGAATTGTGACCAACCATAATTATAAATCTTTACGTGACCATGTTGGTTGGGGAAAAGATTGGGATTTAAATAGAAAAAATAGAGGGTTAACTTTATTAACGCCATTATCTAATTATTTATCTACTCGAATTCCTCAAAATAAAATTGAAGCATTGGGGAATACAATGGTTTATACGGAAAATTTAACGGAAGAATATTGTATTTTAGCAGATGCTAATGTTATTGGAACAATTGATTTTAAAGAGATGTTCCAATACCATGTGGATACAGCATCAGATATTACTTTAGCCTATCATTATCGTAAACCTGAAATTGGAGAGTCTCAAATTATTTTTGATAAAGATCATAAAGTATATGAAAGTTTATACCATTTTAACGGTGGAAAAGAAAAATGTGCTACACAAGTCAAAATTTATATTATGACAAAAGAATTATTAAATGCTATTATTAAAAAAGGTATGACTCTTGGTTGGGAAGATATTTTAAGAGACTATGTTTCTAAAAATTTAGATACGCTAAATGTTTACGCCTATGAAATTAAAGGATATTCTAAAATTATTAATACAGTAAAAGATTATTTTGATTTCAACCAAGACTTATTAAAACCTGAGACATTAACAGCTGTGTTTGATAGTGGAACAGATATTTTAACGAGAGTACAAGATAGTGTACCAACACGTTATGGAGATACCTCAAAAGTTAAAAGTTCCTTATTAGGAGATGGTTCTTGTATTAATGGTACTGTTGAAAATAGTATTATTTTCAGGGATGTTATCATCGAAGAAGGAGCTGTTGTAAAAAATAGTGTCATTATGGCGAATTCTATTATTCGTAAAGGTGCTCATCTCGATTATGTTATTACAGATAAAAGCATTGAAGTTCCTGAAAATAAAACATTAATAGGAACAAGCGAATGTCAAGTGATTGTAGAAAAAAATAAATGTGTCTAAAAATAAAGGATAGTTCTCAACCATGGGAACTATCTTTTTTTATTCGATAAATTCTTTATCAAGAATTTAATGAAATTAATACTATAAAGGTAGTCTAAAATAAAAGAAAGTACAAGAAAAATTACAAAATTTTGGAAAAAAAGTAGTTATTGATAGGAACTTTATTTAAAGTTATGCCAATAAGGTATCTAGTAAAGAAGCAGATTGTAGAATAGAAACAAAACTAGATACGATCGTAAAAAATTATTATTTAAATAATGGAACTAAAACTACAAAGTATGATTTCGGTTTTCAAGTTTATTTAATAGTGTTGAAAAAGTATGAACTTTCGAATCTTTTTTAGTTGCAAGCTTGTAGAAGATTAGGTACACTGTCATTTGTATATGAATGAAAAGGAGTTAAGGAATGAAAGAGTGGAAACAAGCATTTAAATTATCATTACCAATTTTCTTTTTAGCTTTATGAATGCTGGATTAGGGCTAGGTATGATTGCGATTATGACCTTACTTATTAATGCTCGTATGATGTTTTATGGCATTAGTTTTATTGAATTATTTAAGCGATTAGGTTGGAAGGCTTTCTATTTAATTTTTGCATTATCAGATGAAACATTTTCTGTAATGGTTGGGATGAAACAAGAAGGAGAGGGAACTTATTCTGATATTGTTCACGTCTATCTTGCCTTTTTGAATCATGTGTACTGGGTATTCGGGACGATGGTTGGTGTTATCGCTGGAAACTTTATTCCATTTTCTGCAAAAGGCATTGATTTTTCAATGACGGCATTATTCGTGTTAATTGTTGTGAATCAAATCATGCAAAGTGATCGTTATTATCCATTTTTAATCGGTGGAAGTAGTGCCTTATTCTGGTTAATTGCAGTTGGTCCAAAATACTTCTTACTACCAAGCTTAGCTTGTACCGTTATTTTATTAATGCTAATTTTTGAAAAAAATATGAAACATTCATTGAAGGAGGAAGTATCAAAATGACACCATTGATGATTTTTTTAAGCATGATGGTTGCAACGATTGTAACATTTGGATTGAGATTATTCCCCTATGTGATGTTCCGTCATCATGATGTATTACCTCCTCGCTTGCAATTTATTGCGCAAGTATTGCCTAAAGCCATTATGACGACATTAGTCATTTACTGTGTCAAAGACGTAGCATGGACTCAAGCGCCATTTGGAGCTGCAGAACTTATTAGTATTGCATGTGTTGTAGTGTTACATTGGTGGAAGCAAAATACTTTATTAAGTATTTTTGTTCCAACGATGATTTATATGATTTTAATTCAAGTAGTATTTGCATAATTAGGTAAAAGAACTCTTAAGGTCTTAATAAAGGCTTTAGGAGTTTTTTCCATTCTATTAGAATTTCTTTCAGCAAAACACTACCATTTCAAAACATTTGTTGTTACACTAATAGAAGATGAAATAGAAAGAGGAGTCACATGAAGTTATTATTTGTTG
>QWCF01001922.1_pt1 | contig 16354 bp, 14 predicted proteins | sample 1972521 | NCBI WGS metagenome assembly QWCF01 (sample SAMN09866715, study PRJNA288562) | Human oral metagenome isolate term4_saliva, whole genome shotgun sequencing...
CGTATAACTTCGAACGAAGGGTTCTCGGTTGTGGCACCAATAAGCGTCACTACGCCCTTTTCTACAGCGCCTAAAAGAGAGTCTTGTTGTGATTTACTGAACCGATGAATCTCATCTATGAACAGAATAGGGGCACTATTGCTAAAGAAACGCTCTTTTGTTGCTTTGTCAATCACCTCTCTCACTTCCTTCACTCCGCTGGTAACGGCACTCAAAGTGTAGAAAGGTACATCAATAGTGTGCGATATGATGGTGGCAAGAGTTGTTTTTCCAACTCCTGGAGGTCCCCATAATATAAATGAAGGAATACCGTGTTTCGACTCAATAATGCGTCGCAAAGGTGCTCCTTTACCTATTATATGTTGCTGACCTACATACTCCTCTAGGCTATTTGGACGTAAACGTTCTGCCAATGGTTTTGTCATAATGCAAAGATATGAAAAAAAAAAGATTTCAATTCTTTAGGAATAATGTTTTTTGAAGAGAGTTATTTTTTTGCTCTAAAACTTGTTTTTTATGAATTTAGTATTTACTTTTGCACGCACTTAAAAGCAATCGATGATTTAAAGTCGATATTTTAGTACCAAAAAATCTAGTATCGTGGCTTAAAAATAGAACACGAACCAAACTGAATAACAAAGAAAGTGAACAATAAAGTATGAAACAACAAAAGGCTTTAACAATTAAAACCCTTACCAAGAGCAATGCTTGGGAATTACAAGAGAACGACATTTTTAGATTATGGGATGCAGCAGAGAAAGACGTTGACTTATCAGATAACGCACGACATTATACTGATATCATCAAAAGTGCATTCGAAATCGAAGAGATAAAGATTGATCGTCCAGAGGTAATTGCTAAGTATGAAGAACGTGGATTTAAAGTTGGAGAAGTCAAAATCGACGATTCTGTGAAAGTAAAGTGGGCGATTAAGAAGCGTCCTATTATGCGAGTAACTGATTTAACTTATGAAAATATACGCCACATCAGTGCTACAAAGCTCATAGAAGTACTCGAACGTAACTTTGGAGGAGGCTGGAATTCGTTGTCACAAAGCATCCAAGATATCATAACTTCAGGCTTTGACGTTAGTACAACCACACTTCCTAAAGACCGTTTGCATAAAGCTGGCGGTATGTATGAGACCAAAGTGAACAATGGTTTCGAAGTTCTTGAGATTGAAAAAGGCTCTTGGGTAGAAGCTATTTTTGCTAAAGAAAAACCTAAAGTTGAAAAGATTAAAACACGATTAGAGAAAGAAGACCTTCCTTCTGACGGCGAAGACGAAGATGATGACATTGATCTTCCAAACAATTATGATGAAGAAGATGATGATTCTTTAGATGAAGAAGAACTTACAGAAGAAAGTTATCGCACCACATTTGATGCCGATCCAGAAGAATTAGAGATGGAAGGTGAGGCTATTTCAGATGAAGATGACGCTTATTAATAAAGAATTTTTAATGAGATAGTTGTTTCATAGCAACATCTTTAGATGTGCAATCCACCCACAAAAGACAATTTTGTTTTTTGTGGATTGTTCTTTTTATATTATCTAACTAACGCATTCTCTTCATCTTATAAAAGTATTGTAATTGCTCCCTCAAAGCATTGACTTTACATCGAAATAGCATTGAGTTTATGTTCTAATTACATTGCTTTTGTTTTTCTCATTTTATTTTATTGAAAATCAATAGTATATCGACTTGTTATTCTTCTCGTTTAAATTTATTCTAAGGAAAAGAGGATTTAAAATGGTTCGTTTATCTCTTTTGGTATAAGAAACCACCTATTTATATATAAAAGAGATGAGGTGGAAAACGAAAGTGATGTGTTGATAAATCGAAGAATAGTTCATATATTTGTAAAAGAATAGGGTAACCCGATTATAAACAACAAGAATAATAAAGATATGAAAGCAATTGTGTTAGGAGCAACAGGCGCAGTGGGATTAGATTTAGTTGAAATGCTTCTGAAAGACGATGCGTTTAGCGAAGTAGAGGTATTTGTTCGCCGTGCAATGCCTATGGAAAATGCTAAGTTAACGACTCACATTGTGAACTTTAAACAGCCAAATGAATGGCAAGACATGATAAAAGGAGATGTCGTTTTCTCGTGTATGGGCACAACTTTAAAGACTGCAGGCTCAAAAGAAAGACAATACGAGATTGATTATACTTATCAGCTTGAGTTTGCAAAGGCGGCTCATTCAAATGGAGTTGCTGCTTATATTCTTGTATCTTCGGCTATGGCAAACTCAAAATCAAGATTATTTTATACCAGAATGAAAGGCGAGTTAGAAGATGCTATTCATCAACTTCACTTTCAACAAGAGGTGATTATGCGTCCACCTTCATTGATTCGTAAGAATACTACTAAGGCAAATGAGAAGATTGCAGTGGCAGTTTTGAAGGTATTAAATGCTTTGGGACTATTCAAAAAGCAACGTCCTATGCCCACAGAAGTGGTTGCAAAGGCTATGATTGTAGCTGCAAAGCAAGGTGTTTCGGGTGTTTTTGAGCCTACTGATATTTGGAATTTGGCCAAGTAAACATAGAATGAGGATATAAAAAGATAAGGAATATCCCTAAAACTCCTACTGAAATAGCACTTAATGGCAATGGGGGAGCGACAGAAAAATATATAAAATAAAAAAGAGAAGTTCGTTAAAACTTCTCTTTTTAAGTAGTTGCGGAGACACGACTCGAACGTATGACCTCCAGGTTGCAAAGGTAATGCTTTTTTTTATAACTTGCAAATTTTAAAGAAAGAAATTGTCGAAAAAAATAATATTAGCCGTTGTCTAAAAATAAATCAAGAATCTTATAAATTATAGTTCGTAAATCTTTTGCAGGTATAAAATAAAAAACGTAATTTCGCATATATATTTTAAGAAACTAAGTTTAACACACAAAGAATTCTATCTTATGAAGAAGTATAACTTTAATGCTGGTCCCTCAATGCTTCCACGTGAAGTGATCGAAAACACAGCAAAACAAATTCTAAACTTCAACGACAGTGGTTTATCTTTAATGGAAATCAGCCATCGAGCAAAAGACTTTCAACCTGTTATCGATGAAAGTGTTGCTTTAATTAAAGAATTGTTGGATGTTCCGCAAGGCTATTCTGTCATCTTCTTAGGTGGTGGTGCTTCTTTACAATTTACACAAGTACCTTGTAATTTGCTACACACTAAGGCCGCATATCTTAACACTGGCGTGTGGGCTAAGAAGGCAATGAAGGAAGCTAAGCTATATGGTGAGGTCTTAGAGTTGGCTTCTTCGGAAGATAAAAACTATACTTATATACCAAAAGACTGGACTTGTCCTGCTGATGTAGATTATCTTCACGTCACAACTAATAATACTATATATGGTACAGAAACTCGATTTGATTACGATGTGCCTGTACTTATGGTTGGAGATATGAGCTCAGACATCTTTAGTCGTGAAGTAGATGTGGCTAAATATCAATGTATTTACGCTGGAGCACAAAAGAATTTAGCTATGGCAGGCGTTACTGTTATCATCATAAAAGATGATGTTTTGAACAAAATGACACGCCCTGTGCCTACAATGCTCAACTATTTCACTCACGTAGACAAAGGTTCTATGTTCAATACACCACCAGTTGTGCCTATATATTCAGCCTTAGAGAATCTTCGATGGATAAAGAAAAAAGGCGGTGTGAAGGCTATGGACAAGCTAGCAAAGCAAAGAGCAGAACTGCTTTACGGTGAGATTGATCGCAATAAGCTATTCCGTGGCACTGTAGAAGAGGCTGATCGCTCATTAATGAATATTTGTTTTGTGATGCAAGATGAATATGCTGAGCTTGAAAAAGAATTCTTCGATTTTGCAACTAGCAAAGGAATGGTGGGCATAAAAGGACACCGTTCGGTTGGAGGATTTAGAGCAAGTTGCTACAATGCACAAACAATTGAAGGTGTAGAAGCACTTGTTAGCTGTATGAAAGAATTCGAAGCTAATCATTAATATAAAGAAAAGGTAATGAGAAAGGTAGATTATTAAGGTCTATCTTCTTGTTACCTTTTATTTTTTTGTAACAGATTTATGGATAAAATCAATATAAAGAATCTTATTATAGGATTCGGAAAGGCTGGTAAAACCTTAGCTGCCGACTTGGCAAAGCATGGAGAAGAGGTGATACTAGTTGAAAAAAGTAGTTCTATGTATGGTGGAACTTGCATCAACATAGGATGTATTCCTTCTAAAAAGTTATTGGTAGAGGCTGAAAAAAGACCTGCAGATGCGAATCAAAGCGTTTATTTTGAGCAAGCGATGGAGCGTAAAAATGCTTTGATTTCGGCTTTGCGAGTTGCCAATTATAAGAAACTTGACGACTTAGAAGGCGTAAGAATTATCAATGCAACTGCATCGTTTATAAATAAAAACACTGTATTATTAAAGGGTGAAGATAAGGATATTGAAGTCACTGCGCAACGAATTTTCATCAATACAGGTACCACTTCAATCTCATTAAATATCAAAGGTGGAGATGGAAAGCATGTTTATAACAGTACACAGTTATTATCTTTAAACACACTTCCTAAGCGTCTTGTTATTATTGGTGGTGGTTATATCTCGTTAGAGTTTGCTTGTATGTTCCAAGCTTTCGGCAGTAAGGTAACCATTTTGGAAGCAAGTGACACCTTTTTAGCACGTGAAGATAGAGATGTAGCAGACGAAATGCTACGTATTCTCAATTCTCGTGGAATTGAAGTGAAACTTAATGCAAAAATAACTGAATTGCAAGAGAATGGTAGTTATACAACTGTTATCACCTCACAAGGTAACTTTGATGCCGAAGCAGTATTGGTTGCAATAGGTAGAAAGCCTGTAACTAACGAGTTAGAGCTACACAATGCAGACATTAAAACAGACGAAAGAGGATACATAATAACCAATGATTATCTGCAAGTTAATGAACATATATGGGCAATGGGCGATGTTGCTAAGACCCCACAGTTCACCTATATGTCGTTAGATGATTATAGAATCGTACGTGATCAGCTATTTGGTGACTCTAAAAGAAATAGACTTGATCGTAAAAATATTGCGACATCAGTATTCACTTATCCCACTCTTGCACAGGTAGGATTAACCGAACAGCAGGCAAAAGCAGCAGAGCTACAATTTGAAGTTAAAAAGATTGCAGCCAATTCAATACCTAAAGCAAAGATATTAGGACAAACCGATGGATTGCTAAAGGCTATTATTGAAAAGGAAAGTAATCGCATTTTAGGTGTAACTCTCTTCTGTGCAGAAGCTCACGAGCTTATTAATATCTGCAAGTTAGCTATCGATAACAATATAACTGCAGATCAATTAAAGAATCAAATATATACACATCCAACCATGGCAGAGGCTTTAAACGATTTGTTTGCATAAACAAAAGCTTAAACCCGCTGTTAGATATTAATATAAAAGAAAAGATATGAAAGTACTAATTGCAACCGAAAAGCCTTTTGCAAAAGAGGCATTAGAAGCTATTAAGAAAGAGATAGTAGACGGAGGACATTCTGTTGAGGTATTAGAAAAATACACAGAGAAGTCTGAACTCTTATCAGCTGTAGCTCAAGCGAACGCAGTTATCATTCGTTCTGACATCGTAGATAAAGAAGTTTTAGATGCAGCTAAAGAATTAAAGATTGTTGTTCGTGCTGGAGCAGGATATGATAATGTAGACATTCAAAGTGCTAAAGAACACCAAGTGGTGGTTGAAAACACTCCAGGACAAAACGCAAATGCTGTTGCAGAGCTTGTATTTGGCTTATTAGTATATGCAGTTCGCAACTTTTATAATGGCAAATCAGGTTCAGAACTCAAAGGAAAAAAACTCGGTTTGTTGGCCTATGGCAATGTAAGTAGAAACGTTTCACGCATTGCAAAGGGCTTTGGTATGGACGTATATGCTTATGATGCATATTGCACAGCAGAGCAAATAGAAAGCGATGGCGTAAAAGCAGTAAGCTCACCAAGCGCATTATTCGAACAATGTGATGTTGTTTCGCTTCACATTCCTGCAACACCTGAAACCACAAAGAGCATCAATTACGAATTAGTTAACAAGCTTCCTAAAGGCGGTATCTTAGTGAATACAGCTCGTAAAGAGGTTATTAACGAAGAAGAACTATTGAAGTTGATGGCAGAGCGTCAAGATATTAAGTTTATAACAGACATCAAGCCAAGTGCAGATGAGCAGTTTGCGCAATTCGAAGGACGCTATTTCTCAACTCCAAAGAAGATGGGAGCGCAGACAAGTGAAGCCAATACCAATGCTGGAATCGCTGCTGCTATGCAAATAAATGCCTTCTTTAACGAAGGATGCACAAAGTATCAAGTGAATAAGTAAAAGCGAATGAAGTCGTTACAATATAGCGACTTCATTGCTACCAAACAATCATTATAGAACAAAATCATAATGGCAACAATAAAACCATTTAAAGGAATACGCCCTCCTAAAGAACTAATTGAACAAATAGAGTCACGTCCTTACGACGTATTGAATTCAGAAGAGGCGAGAGAAGAGGCTAAAGGCAACGAAAAGAGCTTATATCATATCATCAAACCTGAAATTGATTTCGAGGTAGGTACAAGCGAATACGACCCAAGAGTGTATGAGCAAGCTGCCAAGAACTTTAAGAATTTCCAAGAAAAAGGCTGGTTGGTGCAAGACGAAAAAGACCACTATTATATCTATGCACAGACCATGAACAACAAAACTCAATATGGTTTAGTTGTCGGAGCCTATGTAAATGATTACTTAGACGGCACCATTAAGAAGCACGAACTTACTCGAAAGGATAAAGAAGAGGATCGAATGAAGCACGTAAGAGTATGCGATGCGAATATCGAACCAGTGTTCTTTGCTTATCCCGACAATGCTGCTCTCGACCAATTGATTATGCGTTATGCTGCAACTGCGCCCGAATACGATTTTATTGCGCCAATAGATGGCTTTAGACATCAATTCTGGATTATCGAGAATGCAGAGGATATCAACCTCATTACCGCAGAGTTTGAAAAGATGCCAGCGCTTTATATTGCTGATGGACATCATCGTTCGGCTGCTGCTGCCTTAGTTGGTGCAGAGAAAGCGAAGCAAAATCCAAATCATAAAGGCGACGAAGAGTATAACTATTTCATGGCTGTTTGTTTCCAAGCATCGCAATTAACCATTCTAGATTATAATAGAGTAGTGACCGATTTGAATGGACTTACAGAGCAAGAGTTCCTTACTCGACTTGAAAAAGACTTCGTTGTAGAAGATAAAGGAACAGACATCTATCGTCCAAATGCCCTACATAACTTCTCACTTTATTTAAATAAGCATTGGTATAGCTTAACAGCTAAGGACGGAACCTTCGATAATAGCGACCCAATTGGTGTGTTAGACGTAGATATTTCAAGTAGATTGATTTTTGATAGCATTTTAGGTATCAAAGATTTCCGTACCGATAAGCGTATAGATTTTGTGGGTGGACTACGTGGTTTAGAAGAACTTAAACGCCGAGTAGATAGCGGTGAGATGCAAATGGCATTGGCACTCTATCCTGTTTCTATGCAACAAATTATGGATATTGCTAACACTGGCAACATCATGCCACCAAAAGCAACATGGTTCGAACCTAAACTTCGTTCGGGATTAGTTATCCATAAGTTGTCGTAAACAATTGTTCATGAGCGATACATATTTAACAATACAAGATAAAAGCGAGGGGATTTACACTGAAAAGCGTAGTAAATTCCTCGCTTTTGCACATCCTGTAGAAACGATCGACGAAATAAAAGACCTTCTAACCGATTATAAAAAGAAGTATTACGACGCAAGGCACGTTTGTTACGCCTATATGTTAGGACCTGAAAGGGCAGATTTCAGGGCGAATGATGATGGAGAACCCAGTAGTACTGCAGGCAAACCCATTCTTGGACAGATTAATTCTCGTGAGCTAACCAATATACTTGTGGTAGTTATTCGCTACTTTGGAGGGGTGAAACTCGGCACAAGTGGATTGATAGTAGCCTATCGTGAGGCGGCAGCAGAAGCCCTTTCGGCTGCTACGGTGATAGAAAAGACGATTGAAGAAACTGTTACTTTCACCTTTCCTTATGTAATGATGAATAGCGTTATGAGGGTGGTTAAAGAGCTAAATCCACGCATTGTTGAGCAAAAATACGACGAAACGTGCATTATCACCCTTGCTATTAAGCGTTCTATGGCTCCTATGTTAGAAGAACGCCTCAATAAATTGGCGTTTGAGTAGATCGATTATCACCAGTAAAAATATGATCGTAAGAAAATAAGAGAGAGTAGCTTAGCTAACTCTCTCTTTCTTTTTATGGCTAATTGAAGGGATAAATACTTTCTACTTTGAATGATAAAGCCTTATGAGTTGAGTAAAATACTATGGAATTAGATGATTGTTTCATTTTTTTGTTAGGCTCATTCAATCACATTTCCGCCAATTTTGTTAAACATATAGCATGTGGTGTCGTGGTCGTTTACCATTCCTATGGCTTGAATAAACGAATAAACAAGTACTGAACCAAGAAACTTAAAGCCCCTTTTCTTTAAGTCTTTGGCAATGATATCCGATAGTTCACTTTGTGAGCTTGAGCGTTACTAATCATTGCCTCAATCTTTCTTTTAGACTTAATGATGCCAGGATATTGCATAATTCTTTCAACGTCGCTGTTGGTAAATTGAGCAACTTTCATATAGTCGAAGTTGACAAAACACGTCCTAAAAATCTCCCTCTTCATCAGCATTAGCTTCCAACTTAATCCGCACGACATCGCTTCGAGCATTAAATACTCATAGAGTTGCTGGTCGTTGTGACAAGCAATTCCCCATTCTTCGTTGTGATATTTCTCCATCATCGTGTCGCCTTTGCACCAGCTAAAAACATTGCTTTTGCCACTTAATTTCAAATTGTTTTCATTTCATCGTTTCTTTGTTCTAATTGATGTTGTTATTCATTTCAATTCGTTTTCTTTATACTTACAAAAGAATAGAACTTCTCTTTTTTAACAAAAAAACAATAAAATATTATCGTATATAGCGTTAATTTCCTATTTTTGTAAAGAATGTGCGGTGACAATCGTGCGGTATTTTGCCACAAAGGGTGTCTTATAGTAAAGAATGGCATTTAATTTGCATGGCAATGATAAAGAGACTGAGAAAAAATTAAGTAGAATATTAATCAAAAAAATAATTATTATGTCAACAACAGTAATAGTTTTAGCAGTAGTTGTAGTTATTGCAATCTATTTTATTAGTGTCTATAACAGATTAGTTGGATTATGCATTGGCAGGACTAAGAGTTTCACTCGAAGCTTATCCCGATTTGAAAGCAAATACCAATTTCAATAACTTGCAAATGGAAATTGCTGATATGGAAAACAAGCTTTCTGCAACTCGCAGATTCTTCAATTCAACCACAAAAGAGCTAAATACTGCAATCCAATCGTTCCCTGCAAACCTCATAGCAGGAATGTTCGGCTTTACCGTTCAACCAATGTTTGAGATCCCAGTAGAGCAACAAGCAGCAATGGAAAAGGCTCCTGAAATTAAATTTTAGATTGAATGCAATACGTAGGAGTACAATCGCAAATAAGAAAAAACAATCGACTTACAATTCTTTTGTTATTAATGTTCCCTGTAATTATATTGGGAACGATCTGGGTTTTCTTAGTTGCCCTGAACTATTTTGACGGTGGTTATTATCTAGAAGATGGGACCATGGCACACGAAGTCAATTTTGCTTCGGTCAATGCCTACTTCCTTCATATTCTACCTTACGTGCTCGGAGCTGTGGGTTTGTGGTTTGTTATTGCCTATTATGGTAATGCCTCTATGATTATGGCTGCCACAAAAGCACAGCCTTTAAAGCGTTCTGACAACCCAAGGGTGTATAATATCGTTGAAAACCTATGCATGTCGATTGGAATGGATATGCCTCAAGTGAACATTGTGAATGATCCTCAGCTCAATGCGTTTGCTAGTGGTATTAATAAAAAGACGTATGCGGTTACATTAACCACAGGAATTATAGACCGATTGAATGATGAAGAGCTGGCAGGAGTTATTGCTCACGAGTTAACCCACATTCGAAATCACGATACAAAGCTGCTTATTACAAGTATTGTTTTCGTGGGAATCGTTTCTACAATCATGACCATGCTGCTTAGAATGCTTTATTATAGCTTTATGTCAGGTGGCAGTAGACGAAGTAAAAAAGAAGGAGGTGGCTCGGTTGTGCTCATCATTCTGATTGGAGTAGTATTGGCTGCAGTAGCTTATTTCTTTACTCTCTTGACCCGATTCGCCATTTCTCGTAAGCGAGAGTATATGGCAGACGCAGGAGGAGCAGAGATAACAGGTAACCCTTTGGCGTTAGCTTCTGCCTTAAGGAAGATATCTAGCGACCCAGGACTTGATGAAGTGAATCGTGCAGACATTGCTCAAATGTTTATAATGTATCCTGATGAGATGGAACCAGGACTACTTGGAGCAGTTGATTCGCTATTTAGTACACACCCAGATGTGAAGAAACGAATCGCTATTCTAGAACAATTCTAAAGAATGAGAAATATTTTTATAGTCTTTTTGCTTATCTGTGGAAGTCTATTTTCAATAGTAAAAGCACAAAAAGTGACATATCAATCTACCAAACATTATAGAGATAGGGTGGATAAGTTTGCTCAAATGCGTCCAGTAGATAGCTTAGATGTAGTGATGTTGGGCAATAGCTTAACTGAAATGGCAGGCGATTGGAATGTTCTATTAAAAGCTAAAAGAGTGCGAAATAGAGGTATTTCGGGTGATGATGCAACGGGAATGCTCAATCGTTTACAGCAAGTTACACAAGGAAAGCCTAAGGCTATCTTCCTTATGGTGGGCATCAACGATTTAAGTCACGATTTAACTCCTAATCAAGTGTACGATCTTTGCGTGAAAGTGATTAGCAAAATTACCAAAGATACACCCAAAACAAAGCTTTATGTGCAGAGTCTTTTGCCCATTTATGAGGCTTCTGGGCGTTGGAAAACACTCGAAGGCAAAACCAATGACATCCCTCGTATCAATGAATTGCTAAAGGCTTATTGCGAAAAGAATAATATTTCGTATATCAATTTGTTTGATAAATTTGTGCGACACGGCACCAATGAGATGAGAAAAGAGCTTACTTCAGATGGCTTACACCTGAGTTCTTTCGGGTATAAGATATGGAGTTTTGAGCTAAGAAAATATTTTAAATAAGAAGAAATCAAAGAGATTTGTAGGAAATACACTGCAAATCTCTTTTTGTTTTTACCGCCTAATGTTGATATTCGTTAAATAAATGCAACTTAATTAAGCATCTTTTATTTTTGATTTGTTAATATATAAAGCCCTTTTGACAAACTACTTAGAAGGAACAAGAAGAATTTTACTAATCAAACAATAATTTATATGAAAACAAAAGCCATATTAACAGCATTGGCATTGTCGTGTTCTTCATTTACAATGATGGCACAACGAACCCCTAGTCATCCGTTAGATATCTCTACAATGGATTTCTATCAGTGGTTCGAAGGATTTAAATCGTGGACTCCAGGACAGCCTTTAGCAGGCGTTTCTGCTACAGATGACGAGTTTTATATATCACGAGTGAAACCTAAAAAACGTATAGAAGATGCCGATAACTATAAGGCTAATAGCCTAGCAGATAAGCAACGCAAGCTTTGTATGTGGGTTCCTTTAGACGATCCATCGGTGAAATGGAAAGCATTTCCACGTTATTCGCTCGAAGGAGACAATTTTAGTATGTGGTCATATCTTGACATTCATGGCAATTGGTCGGCTCCTTGGGCTCGTGTTTCAGCTGGTTTATCAGACGTTGCAGCAAAGAATGGCGTTGCAGTTGGTTGCGTATTAGGAGTACCCGAAACAACAACTATCAGCTTTTATGATCAACCTAACTTCTTTAATAACCACTTTAATGTTCTTTATGGCTTAACAGAACTTGACACAGATGGTTCTTTTCGTTGGACAAGAAAGCTCATTCAATTCATGAAATATTATGGAATTAATGGATTAGGTATTAACTCTGAGTTCTTTTCTGATTATGATACGATGACTCATCTCTTAAACTTTTTCGCTGATTGTCATGCAAAAGCTAAGGAAGAAGGATGGGAATTTCAAATCCATTGGTATGATCTTATGACTCGTTCAGGTGAGAAAAGCTTTAAAAACTCATTGAATAGCCAGAATTCTAGCATCCTTGGACCAGATAATAACAAGAAAGTTGATATGTTCTTCCTTAACTATAATTGGGGAAGTGCAGGTTTAGCAAGTTCTGTAAGGATGGCAAAACAATTGCCAAGAAACTCTTATGACATCTTTGCAGGATTCGATATTCAAAAGAATGCACTTAATAATTATAGTTGGAAGGCGCTTTCTACTCAGCCAGTTTCAATCGGTTTTTGGGGTGCACACGCACAAAGTCTGCTCCATCAGAGCGCAACTGATGAAGGAACAGAAGACATTGCAATTCAAAGAGCATATCAAAAGAAACTCGAATTGGTGTTTAGTGGAGGTAATCGCAATCCTGCTTTCACGCCAGAGCTAAGCAGTGGAACCTCATTATCAAACACTGCATTAAAGAAGTTCCATGGACTTGCATCGTATTTAACAGCTAAATCTACTATAAGCGATGTGCCTTTCGTCTCTCGTTTCAATCTTGGAAACGGCTTAAAGTTCCACAATGAGGGTAAAGTTACATTCAATCACAAGTGGTATAACTTAAATACTCAAGATCTAATGCCTACTTGGCGTTGGTGGATTACAGACCAAAACGATGCAGTAGACGAAACTTCTATCTCTTCATTTGTTAAAACTAATCTCACATTTGATGAGGCTTACTTTGGTGGTTCATGCTTAAATGTATCAGGAAAGAGTGCTTTCTCAAGATTAAAGTTATTCAAAACGCTTCTTAAAGTACAGCCCAATTACACTTTATCAATCACTTATAAGAAGACAGGAGACATCGAACCACATGCTAAATTGTTTGTGGCTTTAAAGGGAGATCTTACTCATTATAAAGAAGTTGCATTGCCTTCAAACACTGCTTCTTTATCTTCTTGGGTGACATACACCGCTACAATGGAGCAACTTGGAGTGCCTGCAGATAGCGAAGTGGCAATGATTGGATTGGTGTTTAACGACACTCCAGAGAATTATAATATGTATGTAGGAGAAATTGCCCTACGAAATCCAGCGCAAACCTTTAATACTGTCACTCCAACAATTAAGGATGTAGAGATTATTAGAGGTCGTTACAATGCCTTTGACTTTAAGATTCGCTATGCAAGTGCACCCGATAACAGTGCAACAAAGGTGTATAATGACGATGTAGATACATGGTATTATGAGATTTACATGCAGCCATTGAACGAGAATCCACAACTTCTTACAGCCACAACATCATGGGCTGCTTATGTAGTTGATGCTCCTTTGAAGCCCGAAGACGAAGTAAGAAAGGTGCGTTTAGGTGTTAGAGCCATTGCACCTGACGGCAAAGCGACAACCGATATCGTTTGGACTGATTATAAAGAGATACCTTATAACCAAATGATTAGCGACATTGTGGTTGATAAAAAGGTAGTAAAACCAAATGAAAAGTTCAAGATTATGATGGTTGATAAGAGAGCTCCTGCAGCGCAAAATATATCAATTGTTAATCCAAGAAATGGAGAAGTTATGGCGCAATCAAGTAATTCTCGAGTTTGTGAAGCGCAGATTTCTCAAATTGGTTTGTATGACCTTTTATTGACAGATGCCAACGGAAACCAAACAACTACACGAGGAATGGTTCAGATAACACCTGAAACAACAGGCTCTGTACCCGTTATTGAAAAGGTGATGGCAGACAAAACACAAGTTAAAACCAATGAGTCTGTAACCTTATCTTATGTTGGAAAAGAGGGAGAAGGCAAGGTTTCGAGAGCTTTAATTGTGAAAGACCCTGAGATGTTGTACATTCCTGGTGATATACAAGAAGGCAAAAACTATTCTTATGCATTGTGGTTTAAAGTGGAGAAGTTTGGACATGATAAGCAAGGAACCAACCTTATCAATAAAAACACAATCTTCGATTCATGGCCACACAATAACTGGGGAGACCTATGGGTGACTATTCGTCCTGCAATGGATTTCCATTTAGCTAATGAGATATCATTTAATACAATGGGATGGGAGAGACATGACGCCCCAAATGAAGCAATGATGTCTAAAGGTTATCAAGTTTCTCCAGGCGTTTGGACCCATGTTGTAGTGACACACGATAGCAGCAATAAGCAAAAGCTATACTTTAATGGTAAGAAAGTGGCAGAAACAACTTTCAATGAAAGTAGTAGACGTGATGAATCTACAGATTATCGAATACATAAAAACCGCACAGCTCATATCTTTATTGGTGGAGGTGGCGTTTATAAAGCTGGTTTAAACGGATATGTAGACGAAGTTCAAGTGTGGGATAAAGCCCTTAGTGATGAAGAAGTTTTGCAGGCTATGCAAGGCTATTCAAAAGAAAATGTGCCACAGAATCTAAAGGGTTATTATACTTTTGAAGAGAAAACAGAAAATGGTTTCTATTATAATTGGGGATCTGCAGGTAGAGAAAAACTCAGTGGAATTGTGACTATGGAAGGCAGTGGTGGTGAAGATACCAGTAAAGCTTACTATCAAAAGCATGTTTCTAACAACGATTTCTTGGGCTATCCTGGTATAGTTGGTAGCTTAGATGTAACAACTAAGGCTAATTGGAACGTGGAAGGAGCAGCCGTTACACCACAAAATAAAACTGCAAATGCCACCTTCTCTCAACCAGGAACATACAAAGCAGAGCTAATATTGCAGAATCGTTGGGGAGAAGCAATCATGCAGTTAGAAGATAATATCGAGGTGTCTGGTTTGCCAAACGATGTCAATTCAATCGAGGCAGGTACACTTTTAGTTGATATTTCAAAAACTTCTACATCAAGCATCTTGCGTTTACACTTTGCACAAGCAGGCACTTATCAAGTTCAACTCATCAATAGTGCAGGCGCAATGTTGCTCCAACGCAACGTTAATGTATCGTCAGATGCCAGCGAAGCAATTGCTTTTGAAGGCGAAACAGGCGTTTATGTCCTTAGAATATTAAAAGAAGGAAAGCCTTATAAGATATTGAAATTAGTGAAGAAGTAATTTATCTAAGTATCGAGAACGCTAAATTTGAAAACAAGTTGATGATGGGGGAGAGCCTTAATGGTTCTCCCTTTTCTTATATATTTATTCTTAGTGTTTTTGCAGTGTAAAAACATTGCTTTTACTCACTAATATCAATGTTATTGCAAGACTGAAAGAACGAGGGTGAGTGGTGAAGAGAAAAGAAAAAGGACCTATCTTTTACCTCTTTGTAGTGTAAAAAATAAGTCCTTTATTATTTCTATATTAGAATTCGTATCCTACTTTAAATCCAAGTGCGCCAGTTGTGTAGCTATACTTGGTGTGCTTAACATCAATACCTTGAGACAAGTAAGCAAGACCTACATAGAAAGCAGAGCTGCCTCTTGTTGCAAATCTACATCCAACCATAGGCGAGAAATAAAGTCCATTTGCATCACCAACACTGTAACCCAGTTTTAAATCGAGGAAAGGTGCGATACTTCTTGTGGTGAAATTGAATCGAGCATTAGCAAAGAAAGGAAGTAAAATGGTTGAACCCTTGCCAGTGTAGATACTCATTCCGAGACCACCACCTAAGTAAACATAGGGATTAAACTGATAACCTATACTTCCAGTGAACTCTACTCGGTCGTGACCATAATCGCCAACACCAAATGCAAAGCCTCCATCTACAAATGCATTAAAGCCTCCATTGCTACCAGAACGATAGCTTCTACGTGGTGCATAATATCTTCCAGGGCGACGTTGAGCAAGTGCATCGGTCTCAGTTGCAGTAGAACTGATAGGCGAAAGCTCGTTCATTTCAGTAGAATTGTTCAAATTGCTATTTTCTGTTAGATACTCATTAGTAACCAAAGCCACGTTATAAGCATTGTTAGTTGCGTTGCTTGTGTTAAGAGCTAAATCGCCTTTGAAAGTACTTTGAGCGTTTACCGACACTGCAAATGCAATGCTTGCAGCTGTAAAGAATAGTTTTTTCATAATTGTGTGTGTATTATAGCACCCCATTTGTGGTGCTGGTTAACGATAATGCGAATAATAGAACAATGCAATAGATGGTAACTTGCATTCTCTACATACGTTTTCTTATTTATCCTAATACAACTCTTCTCTTTTA